>Ga0247839_1006728_pt1 | contig 13047 bp, 10 predicted proteins | sample LaCruzMarch2015__6_FD_192405 | JGI IMG/M metagenome (GOLD analysis project Ga0247839, IMG submission 192405) | Freshwater microbial communities from meromictic Lake La Cruz, Castile-La Mancha, Spain - LaCruzMarch2015_16m | ecosystem: Environmental > Aquatic > Freshwater > Lake | place: Spain...
CCTAATAACTGGAGACGTCGCATAGCCCGGTCTAGTGCGCCTCACTGCTAATGAGGTTTTCCCGAAAGGGAATCGGAGGTTCAAATCCTCTCGTCTCCGCCAGTTTTACTTCAGATAGAGACCCAGCTCTTTTGGGAAGAAGACTCAAGTATTGCTAAACACGCCTCTACCGCTGCTCGCCCATCCTTTCCTTTGCCTATTGTGCAAGACCGTCCTTCTATTAGATCAATTAGAGAGCTGATCTGATCGCTGTATGCCTGCATCCTTACATCATTAAAAGCAGAGTTAGCACCCTCGTGACCGACAGAGGGTTGTTGAGAGACAGTATGCCAACCATTTACATCGGAGACCTTTAATTCCCCATAAGGGTCGAGATCCATCAAACCTTTCGTGCCCATAATTCTTATCCTATATTCCTCTCCAATAAAAGCTGGAGCTGGAAGAGCGCGACTAGAAAAAAGAGAGCAAATAGCGCCATTTGAAAACTCTAAAAGCGCCATAGTTGTATCTTCAACAACAATTTCGGGAGTTAAGGTTTTTGAAAAAGCAGATACGGTTGTTACTTCAGCATCCATAAACCAACGCAAGAGATCAACCGCATGTGGAGCGCTGTTAAGGATATGTCCCAGGGACTTTGGATCGTTCCACCACTTCCAATCGCCGCCAAAACCTCCTGATTTCATTGCTCCGGCAAAAGTCGGCATTGAGACTTGGATAGTGGCAATTTGGCCAATAACTCCCTGCTTAAACAATTCTCGAGCCTTATAATTATTGACACGAAATCTCTGGTGATAACCAACCCCTAAAGCAAGATTATTCTTCAAAGAAAGGGCAATCATTTGATCGCAGTGAGTTTTGTCAGTTGCCATCGGTTTTTCAACCAAAACATGCTTGCCGTTTTCTAGAGCAAACATGGTCTCTTCGAAGTGAAAACTATGTGGGGTTGTGATTACCACAGCATCAATGTCTTCTCTCATTAGTAGTTGTTTAATATCTTGCTCATGATCTACTTTGTAATCCTTAGAAAGTGCAGAAGCGCGACTACCCCCAGTCACAGCTACTAGTTCCGCACCAGGAGCTCGATGGATGGCCTCCGCATGAGTTCTTCCCATATATCCTGAGCCGATAATTCCAAATCTATAAGTTTGCACAATCAACTCCTGACATTGCTTTCTCTATTAAGTAAAGATAGCCTTAATTGAGAAGGAATTGGTTTCTTAGTGAGGAAAGTGTGGCAAATTTGACGCAAGTGGTTCATATCAAACGCGAGGAGATACTGGCCAAGGCTTCGAAAGTATTGACTCTAGTTGGCACACCCGATGATTTAGCTCTCTCTGTTGCAGAGTCCTTAGTTAAGGCTCAGGAACGTGGGCATACATCCCATGGGATTATGCGACTTACTGAGTACGTCGAATTCGTTAAAATCGGCCAAGTAGTCCCATCGGCCCTTCCACTAATATCTTCGGAGCGCGGAGCAGTAATAAATGTCGATGGTCAATGGGGTTGGGGTCAGGTTGCCTGCAAATTTGCGGTAGATCTTGTTGTTGAAAGAGCGCTGAAGATTGGGATCGCAAGCGTGGCGATTAACTCATGCAACCACATTGGAAGATTAGGAGAGTATGTTGAGATGATCTCAGAGCGATCACTTGTAGCGCTTATGTTCTGCAATTCTGGTCCAAATGTAGCTGCATTTGGTGGCAAGACTCGATTATTTGGTACCAATCCATTTGCAGCAGCAATTCCTTCAAGCGATGGCGATATAGTCATCGATTTTGCAACGGCTAGCACAGCAGAAGGAAAATTAAGGGTGGCTCATTCAAATGGAGACCAAGTTCCGATTGGTTTAGTTATAACCAAGGATGGCGAGCCAACAAGTAATCCAGGAGCTTTTTATGAAGGAGGAGCACTTCTTCCATTTGGTGGGCACAAAGGATATTGCTTAAGCCTTCTTATTGATTTACTAGGTGGAGCATTATCAGGAATCCACCCCGCTATGAATTCTTCTTACAATCTTGGTAATGGTACGGTACTAATTGCGATGGATCCAGATTTCTTTACAGGGAGAGAAAGTTTCAATCAAGATATTTCAGAAGCAAAGAAACTTATTAAGGAATCTCCAGCCATAGATTTAGATTTACCCATCTTACTTCCTGGCGAGGTAGAAGATAATGCAAAACGTAAGAATCAGAAAATAGTTGAAATGCCGGCTAAGAATTGGGAGATAATCATGGAGCTAGAAGAAAGTTTGGCACTTGCTTAAACTTGAAGGAATCAAGAGCCCAGAGCGGCTATTTAAACACTGGAAACTATTTGGAGCTTCTGAGTAATCAGTGAATAGTAATCAATAGATGAGGTCAACTCATTTCTTTTGAGACTACAGCGATACTTTGAATTCCAACAAGACTCGACCAACTAAAAGATCAGCCACCAATACTTCCCATTGATTTATCAGAACGAAAAAAAGAGGCCCTCTGCAATCGTGAGAGCGGCTAAACCCTCTTTGGGAGCGCGAGGAATGGAGGTTTTCCCCTTTGAAATAATAACGTTATTCAACGCACCCTTCCCACCCATTGACTTTTGGGGGTCTTCCTATAGGTTCAGGAAGTGGTCTAGAACAGTTATGTAACTGGAATAGACTGACAAAAAGTTTTTTCTTAAAAAAGGAAGAAACAAAACCCTCGGTCAAGTGAAATTTAAAGGAGTAATTTATGAAGGGAAACCTTAAAAAAGTAGGAGTAGTCATTGCCGCATTCGCTCTGGCAATAACTTCTCTTACAACGCCAGCGACAGCTGACGCAACCACCCTCACCTTCGCTGAAACCCGACAGGGTGGCGTTGGCATCAAGCAAGTTGAGCCACCTTGGTTTAATTCGGGCTCTCTAACACAAATGGTTTTATTCCGTGGCTTGTTTAAGGCTAACCCTGACATGACAACGGTTAAACCAGATTTAGCATCGAGTTACAAGGTAAGCAAAGATGGTAAAACCGTGACTATCAAAATGAAGACAGGGCTTAAATGGTCTGACGGCAAAGCGATAACAGTTGATGATGTTATTTGGTCTATCAATTCTGCGCTACGCGTCACCAGAATTAATGCTAATTATTCAAATGCTTTCAAGTTAATTGATGGCGCAAGTGCTGTAACAGCATCGAATAAAGTGAATATGAGTGGCTTAACTGCTAAGGGCGATGAGATAACTATCAAGCTTGGAGCCCCACAGCCATTACTTATTCCTATCCTTGCTCAATTTATGATTTTGCCAAAGCACGTGCTAGAGGATGAAGATTTACTTCGTCTTGACACAAGCAAGTACTGGCTAAATCCAGTTGGTTCAGGCCCATTTAAAGTTGAGACTTTAAGTCCTGATAACTTCATCACCTTGGTTCAAAACGCCAATTATGAAGGGCCTAAGGCAAAAATTACCAAGATAAATGTGGTTGCATCTTCTGCTCTATTGGCAGATGCACGCTCTGGAAAACTTGATTACTTCATCACGCAAGATGCGGACACTATCCGAGGCATGAGATCGGTAAACACCTTCAAGAGCTTCCAGACTTCTGGAGCGCCATTTCACAGATATTGGATATTTAACCTATCTAATGCCGATAATCCGCTAAAGAATGTAAAGGCAAGAGAAGCGCTTAAGTACGGTATTGATTGGACAAATATTGTTAAGGCTGCTTATCCTCACGGAAAAGTAATCAATAGTGGAGTCCCTTCAGGCTTACCATTCCACTTGAAGAGCATTCCAAAATACAAATTTGATGTTGCTAAGGCAAAGGCGCTTCTAAAGGATGCAAACTTTGACTTCAGTAAGACCGTTCGCCTACGTCACTATCACGTTGGGCCTGCAGACTTAGTCTTCATGAGCGCTGTAGCACAGCAAATGCAAGAACTTGGAATGAAAGTTGAATTGACCAGATTCGTTGGTGATGCAACAACTGAGTTGTACACCAATAAGAACTATGACATCGCTCTTAAGGGGCTCTCAACCTTTGATGTGAGTGAATGGTTCGGGGAATACAGTAATTCCAACTTTGAGAAAATTCTTGGTACACAATCCAAGTTTGCTCAATTGAACTCACAGCTTGCTACTGCAGTGACATTGAAGCAGCGATCGGCTGCTCTCAAGGGGCTACAAGAGCTAGAACAAGAGACTCTATTGAAGTTGCCTACATATTTACTACCTGCCTATGTCTATGTTTCAAAGCGTATCTCTGGTACGCCAACGAAATATGGTCCGCAGTTATATCTATATGAGAACAACTTCCTAAACTGGGTACTTTCTTAAGGGAGAAAGTAATCAGGTAGTTAGCAGTTAGATCAGTGGGTCGAAGTAATTCGACCCACTGATTCTCTTTAATCCGAGTTTTTCAACTTAGTTACAGGAAAGAGCCTTGATAGCTTTTATAATTAGAAGAATCGCAATTATGGTTCCGATGGCACTGGCAATAAGTGCCATCATTTTCTTTGCTTCAAGACTCTCGCCAATCGATCCCCTTAACTCCTTGATATCACCAGATGCTGCGTCCGATCCCACAAACTTAGCCATTCTCAGGGAGAGACTTGGATTTAACGATCCAATCTTTGTGCAGTACTTCAATTGGCTATTCGAGATATTTAAAGGAAATTTTGGTTATAGCATCCAAAGTGGTCAACCAATTTCTGAGATATTGGCCCTTAGAATGCCGGCGACATTGGAATTAGTGCTCGCTGCCTTGATAATCTCAACAACCCTTTCTTTGCTGATTGGCTTAGTGGCAGGAGCCAACCGAGGTGGGTTAACAGATAAGTTTTCACGTGTTTTAGCAGCTATCGGTATTTCAGTCCCAGATTTCTTTATTGGCTTGGCACTTCTAAATGTTATGGCTTACAGAGTAAGTTTATTTCCAACGGGTCAAAGAATCTCTCCAGGGCAAGTGACTTTTATGGATCGCCTACCTCATCTAGTTCTACCAGTTGCAACTCTGAGCATAGCGATGCTTGCAGTGTTAATTAGGTATACCAGGAATTCTGTTCTGGACACAATTAATCGAGATTTTGTTAAAACTGCGCGTAGTAAAGGTTTGCCTGAATGGAAAGTGATGTGGAGTCATGTCTTCCGAAACTCTTTAGGCCCAGTCATGGTTTTAATAGCTTTTCGTCTGCCGCTATTGGTCGGTGGGGCGGTATTGGTAGAAGCAGTATTCCAGTGGCCAGGTATCGGCGACACGATTGTCGAGGCGGTCACAGTTTCTGATTATCCAGTGATTATGGTGGTAAGCCTCTTAATCGCCATAGCGATTCTCTTTGCAAGTTTCCTAGTAGATATTGCCAAGTCTATTTTAGATCCGCGAGTTAGGTTAGGGGCAACAATAGAATGACAGAAAAAGTCCCTAGTACTGCACGCCTTTTGGTAAGAAATTTTGTTGGGAACTTAACTGGCATGCTTGGATTACTATTTATTTTTCTCATTATAATCTCAGCGGTATTTGCTGAAGAAATCTCTGGCTACGATCCAAATTTAATGGATGGTATGAGTACAAGTCTCTCACCATCAACAGATCATCTGATGGGAACTGACCAATTAGGCCGTGATGTGTTTAGTAGAGTTCTATACGGCGGAAGAAACTCAATCCTCATTGGCATTACTGCATCTTTTTTAGGCAATCTAATAGGAACAGTGCTTGGAGCTATTGCGGGATATTTGGGAGGAAGAATCGATACGGTATTAATCCGTATTTCTGAACTCTTTATGACTTTTCCACAATTGGTGCTTGTTTTGATATTTGTAACAATCATGGGCCAAGGTGTAAGTAATGTAATCATAATTTTTGCCATAACTGGATGGATGACGACTCTAAGATTAGTTCGAAGTGAGTTCTTGTCTTTAAGAGAAGAGGCTTTTGTCGAGGCTGATAGGGCATTTGGATTTTCAAAGAAACGAATAATTTTCCGCCACCTTTTGCCAAACACAATGAGCCCGATTGTTGTTGCATTTACGATAAACATAGCTATTTACATTATTGCTGAGGCAGGGCTTTCATTTCTTGGCCTTGGGGTACCAGTGACGACTCCTACTTGGGGAAACTTATTATCTGCAGCTCAAGCCCCAGTAGTTGTAGAGCAATACTGGTGGCTCTGGGTTTTTCCAGCTGTGGCAATAATTGCATTTGTCACAGGAGTAAATTTTGTAGGAGATGGTTTAAGAGATGTACTTGATCCAAGGCAGCGAACAAATACGAAGAATAAGACTTTTGCAGCAACTTTAAGAGAGAAGCTTTTTGGCTCTAGAAAGCAAACAATTGAGTAATATCCTCGAACTGAAAGACGTTAATGTAAGTTTTACTGTTGAATCTTCGAGCCTTCATATTTTGCGTGATGTCTCATTACAAGTTCCTAGAGGCTCATTCCTTTGTATTGTTGGGGAGTCTGGATGCGGGAAGTCTGTAACAGCACAAGCTATTGTCCAATTGCTGCCCGATAATGGAAGAGTCGACTCAGGATTAATTAGTTATTATGAAAATGACCAAGCTACAGAATTAAATAAACTTGAGAAATTCGGCAGGGAGATGCGAAGTTTTCGCGGCGCTAAAATAGGGATGATTTTTCAAGACACCCTTTCATCTTTAAATCCAGCCCATCGAGTGGGGCGCCAGGTAGCAGAGAGCCTTCTTCAACACCACAACTTATCTAAAGATGAGGCAAAAGAGCGCGTTATTGAATTATTTAGAAAACTTGGCATTCCAGATCCGGAGCGTCGCTATAACGCCTATCCCCATGAATTCTCTGGTGGAATGAGGCAGCGAGTTATGATTGCAATCGCCACCATCTGCGAACCAGATTTGGTTATTGCTGATGAGCCAACAACCGCTCTAGATGTCACGATACAGGCGCAAATAATGACTCTTCTAAAGAGTTTACAGAAGAGTGCGAAGAGAACTTTTATTCTAATTACCCATAATATGGCGCTCGTTTCTGAGGTGGCTGATCATGTTGCAGTTATGTATCTTGGACGGGTTGTGGAATACGGCAGCGTAGAACAAGTTTTACGCACTCCACGCCATCCCTATACTCAGGCGCTTCTTCAAAGCGTTCCCTCTTTGGCCGCTGACAAGAGTGTTGAGTTAAAAACAATTGATGGGCAAACCCCATCTCCAGCCGAGGTAACAAAAGGATGCGAGTTTGCAGAGCGTTGTCTATTTGCTACAGATACGTGTAGAGATCAAGTCATCCCTCTTATGACTTTTGAAGGAAATCATCAAGTGCGTTGCATTCGATTAGATGAGAGAGGTAATTTACCAAAGCAAAATAAAGCGGGGTCTAATGTCTAAAGAAATGGACTCTACAGAACCTCTTTATCAAGCCAAAGGGATAAAAAAGTACTTTCCAGTCACCGGAGGAGTGCTGCGCCGAAAAATTGGCGAAGTAAAAGCGCTTGATGGAGTAGATCTGGACATATACCGAGGCGAAACCATATCGGTCATTGGAGAATCAGGCTGTGGCAAAACTACGTTAGGAAGAATGTTGGCTGTTCTCCAAAAACCAACTGGTGGTGAACTCTCATTTGATTTCGGAGATGGTTTAAAGAATGTTGTTGGTTTAAATCGAAAAGAAGAGTTAGCTTTCCGAAGAAGAGTCCAAATGATTTTTCAGGACCCCTACACCTCATTTAATCCAAGGCAGAGAGTAGGAGTTGCAATCGATGAGGTCCTCCAAGTACATGGAATGATTGATTCAGAGGAGCGCTTCGCTCGCATAAAAGAGTCTTGTGAGATGGTAAATATGCGAGTGGAATACCTCCAGCGTTTTCCACATGAGTTCTCAGGTGGTCAAAGACAACGATTAGCAATAGCGCGCTGTCTAGCTATTAAGCCAGAGCTAATCATTGCTGATGAAATTGTTTCAGCGCTAGATGTCTCTATTCAGGCTCAAATAATCAATCTTCTACGTCAGATTCAAAGAGAGACCGGATTGTCATTTGTTTTTATTACCCACGATGTTGCCGTGGCGCGATATGTTGGTCATCGAATTGCAGTTATGTATCTAGGCTCGGTTGTTGAGATTCTGCCCGCTGACGCTCTTCCAGAAAATGCAGAACACCCATACACAATTGCGCTTCTCTCTGCTGTTCCTGATATGAATCTTCAAGGCAAAAAGAAGGAGATAGTTTTACAGGGAGAAGTCCCAAGTCCTATAGATGCGCCAAGTGGTTGTGCATTCTCTACCCGTTGCCCATATGTTATAGACATCTGCAAAACTACGCGTCCTGTCCTACGCCTTGCCTACGATGCAGATTCAAGTCACCAAGTCGCATGTCATCTAGAGAAACCACCGATAGGAGTATAAATATGAATAGTCCAAGAATTCTTAAAGGGGTAGTTCCCCCTGTTTGCACTCCCTTCACCGCTGATTACAGAGTTGATGAAAAGTCCTTGCGTAAATTAATCAACCACTTAATTGACGGAGGGGTTCATGGCTTGTTTATTCTTGGCTCCACCAGTGAAGTTGCATATTTAACTGACGAGAATAGAGCAGAAGTAATTAGAATCACCATGGATGAAGTGCAGGGTAGAGTCCCAGTCGTTGTTGGAGCAATTGATACCACCACGCTAAGAGTTATTGAGCACGTAAATACCGCAGTGGCAGCAGGCGTTGAGGGAATTGTTATAACAGCCCCTTTTTATGTAAGAACACATCCTGCAGAGATTGCTAACCATTTCCGATTGGTTAAAAAGGCTTGCCCAAGTATCCCTATTTATGCCTATGACATCCCAATTGCAGTTAATGGAGTTAAATTAGATCTTGGAACTATACTTACTTTGGCAAAAGAAGGCGTTATAGGTGGCCTAAAAGACTCATCTGGCAGCGACTCAGGCATACGTGCTGTAATTCTAGAAATAAAGAAATTGAACTTGCCGAGCTTTGTGGTCTTGACTGGTTCAGAATTAACAGTCGACTCAGCCCTTATGTTTGGTGCAGATGGAGTTATTCCAGGCATCGGCAACATTGATCCTGCAGGGTATGTGAAAATATATGACCTAGTAAGTAGTGGAAATTATCTTGCAGCGCGTAAAGAGCAGGAACGATTGTTTGCGATGTTTGGACTAGTAGACGTAGGTGCCTCAGGTCGGATGGGAAGAGGTTCCTCTGCTATTGGGGCATTCAAAGCAGCGCTCAAATTGCTTGGCATCATAGATGATGCTCGAACTGCTCCGCCAGCGATTGCTCTAAACGAAGATGAAGTTGCGGCAATAAGGCCATTTCTGACTCGAGCTGGCCTAAATCTCAAGTAACTAATGGATTACCAAGTACTTGCCTCTAGGGGTAGTGGTGGGTATCGCCAATATCGAATCCCTGCAATGGCAGTTACTAATTCAGGGCGAATAATTGCAATTTATGATGCTCGCGTTGATCTAGATGATCTCCCAGGACCAATTGACTTAGTCATTCGAATGAGTGATGACAACGGGGAGAGCTGGACTGGCCAAGAAGTTTTTCTGGCAAGCGAAGGAGTTTCTGGGTATGGTGATGCCAGCATTATTTTTGACCCAAATGTTGGTGACAAAGGACGCATAATTGTTTTCTGTCAGTCTTCTAGCCTGGCAAGTTTCTTTGAGAGTTCTCTAGGCTGTGCTCAAGATGATCCAACAGTTGTTCATATATCACTATCAATCTCTGATGATGATGGAGAAACTTGGTCTCACAAGATAGTGACAGAGCAGGTAAAAGACGAGAAAACGCATGGCATATTTGCATCCTCTGGGATGGGTGGTTGCATACCAAATGGTCCATACGCTGGACGTCTGATTCACTCCTTTGTTCTGCGCCGAGGCTCAGAGCTATTAGGAGCTTTGGCATTTAGCGACGATCATGGGAACTCCTGGAAACTAGGGGCTGAGATTCCATCTGGAAATGAATCAGGGATTGCCTGCCTAAATGATGGAACTATCCTCTTTCACTCGCGTTCCACCCCATTACGTTTAAGTGGAAAGTCAATTGATGGTGGCCAGACAATCTCCGAGCTATCCCCTCATCACCAATTACCGGATCCGAGCGACAATGGCTCTTTAGCAACCTTAAAATCAGGAGAGGTGATTTGCACCCATAATCATGATTCGGATTTAAGGAGAAGAACTGTTGCAAAACTTTCAAAAGACGGAGGAGTTACTTGGCCCAGGGCGATTTTATTAGAGTCTGAAAGCTCAGCTTATTCCACTGCTTGCGAGCTAGCAGATGGTCGTATCGGAGTGCTTTTTGAAAGACACGGATATACCGAGATGGTCTTTTGTAGGTTCTCGTTAGATGAACTCAAGGAAACAAAAGAGGTACTACCTATTGAAGTGGATGAAAACGAAATTGAATTTCAAGTTGCTTTTCGATACGTAAGACCAGGTCGAGATAGGCAAGCATTAGAGCGTTTAACTAGTTTAGTGAAACGAAACATTCCAACGGTTGATATGTCAGTTTTCAAATTTTCGGAACGAAAAGAAATTGGCCCTAATTCTGGATCTGCAAGTGGAGATCCAATTTTTACAAAAGAAGAGTTTGATGAAATCTTAGGACCAGTCTCGCCAGGTCTGAAGGTAGGAGATGAGCTGAGATTTAGTGGTCGTCTTCAGAATTACAGCCCTCATCTACTCACGGAAATAAAGATAGAGAGCTCATGTGAAGAAAAGGTATCAAATACAAGCAAGCTAGCGCCTGGAGATAAGATCACTTTCATGGATTTGCGTTATCGGATTCGGCGCGAAGATCTAGAAATAGGTAAGGTTTCTCTGGTCTTCAAGTGGTCAGCTACTCACCCCAATCTAGGTTCAACCTCGGGACAAATCCGCCATCAAATTTCAACAAAATCTGGGCTATCAATCTAATAACTAGTATTACTACATGGTCGGCGCGGTCATTAGAGGTCATGGCAAGGCCCTTACAATAGAAAAAGGGGAGTAAAGTGCAGTTGTTCAAGGTGGCAGTAGTGGGAGCTGGGCCCGCTGGTTATTTCGCTGCGCAAGCGCTGCAAGGTCTTCAAAGTGATGACCTGAAATTTGAGATCGACATGATTGAACGGCTTCCAACCCCTTGGGGCTTAGTTCGAAGTGGTGTGGCTCCAGACCACCCAAAGATTAAGAGCGTCTCGAAAGTCTTTGAGAAAATTGCCACCCAAATGGGATTTCGATTAGTTGGCAATGTGGAGCTAGGTAGAGATATCTCTTTAGTAGAACTAGAAGAATTGTATGACGCAGTAATAATCGCTACTGGTTCAACTGTTGGAAGAAAACTTAGTATTCCAGGTGAGGAGCTAGCAAACTCCATATCTGCTGCTGACTTTGTTCCTTGGTATAACGCCCATCCTGAATTTAAGGACCTAGAAGTAGATCTTAGTAATCAGGTAGCAGTTGTTATTGGCGCAGGAAATGTTGCAATTGATGTGGCAAGAATGCTAGCCCTTAATCCAAAAGAGTTAGATCCAACTGATACTGCTCAATACGCTTTGGATAAATTACACAACTCTGCAATCAGAGAGGTATATTTATTTGGAAGACGTGGGCCAGAGCATGCCGCTTTTACCTCACCTGAACTGCGAGAACTTCCAAAACTTGAATACACCGATGTTTTTATTGATGAAAGTGAGATAAGTGCAGCTCAACAGAGAGCTAATAGTGCAGGTGAAATACCAAAAGATATTAAGGCAAATCTTGAGGCGATGGCTGCTATCGCTACCGCTGATAAAAAGGGGGTAGATCGCAAACTCTCACTTCACTTCTTAGCTACTCCTCTTGAAATAAAAGGGAAGGATAAAGTTGAGGAGATCACCTTTAGCGTTAATGAGGTCAGAGATGGGCAAGTAGTTCCAACCGGAAAGACTTACTCAATTAAGTGCGGTTTAGTTATTAGCGCGATTGGCTATCGATGCCTAGAACTGCCTGGGCTTGTCTATGAGAGCGGAAAGATTAAAAATACCGATGGCCGTATCGGTATGAGCAATACCTATGTTGTCGGCTGGGCTAAGAGAGGCCCAAGTGGAGTTATTGGCACAAATAAAAGCGATTCATCTGAGGTTATTCAGTTACTAATCTCAAATCTAACAACTCCAAAAAACAGTCGAGATCTTCTTGAGATATTAAGCTCTAGGAATATCACCTATATCTCACAAAAAGGCTGGGAGCAGATAAATAATGCTGAGATATCAGCCGGCGAAGCCCTTGGAAAACCTCGTGTGAAAATTACTGATATACAAGAAATGCTAGGCTTCGCAGGCTTATTGCGCCCGTAGCTCAACGGATAGAGCATCTGACTACGGATCAGAAGGTTTGGGGTTCGAATCCCTACGGGCGCGCAAGATATATTTCTTCAAGGCATCAGTTGACCAAAGCGCCCATAGAACTAAGAGCGGTTGAAATAGCAGCCTGATTGCTCGCTTTCGATCGGTATCTAAACCAAAGGCGTCGATGCCATCAACATACTGACGGATATTTCCAGGGAAAATAAGAATGAAAAAGAGCGCTGTGGCTAATCCAGCTTCTCTGCGAAATTTCCACAAAGTAAGCAATGAAATGCCAAGTGCTATCTCAACATAGCCTGAGGTAAGAACTACAAAGTCTGGATCAAGACCTAACCAAGGAGGAACTTGAGCTTGGAACTCTAATCTTTGCGTTGTTAGATGAAGCGTTCCGGTATAGATAAGGGTAATTCCAAGAAGAACTTGTAGAAGTTTTCTAAGCAGGTCTACTAACCCAGTAATGGTCTTAGCTCAACTCTGCGATTACAGGCCTTCGAACCCCGAGCTGCTAGCTCTAAGGCAATCTCTCTAGTAGGGACATCAATAATCCAAATGCCACTCACATACTCGCTGGAGTCATTAAAACTCTCATTAATGTACTTAACATCTCCACCCCGATTATCTATCAGAATTGAATTATCTGGAGAAGCAATCCCAACAGCTAATACCCGCTGTCCTGCGGCGACCATCTCATCATTAAAGGCATCAATTGCATCGATTTCCTGCCTTGAATGTGCAGGCTTTTCTATGCCTTCAATGACATTAATAAGAAAACGCATACTTTTTA
>Ga0247839_1006731_pt1 | contig 13043 bp, 9 predicted proteins | sample LaCruzMarch2015__6_FD_192405 | JGI IMG/M metagenome (GOLD analysis project Ga0247839, IMG submission 192405) | Freshwater microbial communities from meromictic Lake La Cruz, Castile-La Mancha, Spain - LaCruzMarch2015_16m | ecosystem: Environmental > Aquatic > Freshwater > Lake | place: Spain...
CTACGCACCCGGCGCGCCCAAGTGACCGGAATACTGAAGCGGGAAGGCGGGGGAAAAGACGCGCGAGATGGTATAGGATTTGACGAAAATCGCCTGACCGCCGACGTGAACACCAAGTCGCCGGCGCGGCGCCCGGACCTCACTGGAGCACGCAATGTCCAACACTGCCCTGCGGATGCCGAGCCTGCCCACCGAGGACGACCTGCCCTGCGACGACGGAGAGCCCATGGAGACCTTGCGCCACCGGTTGCAGATGGAACTCCTGATCCACTCTATCGATCCGTGGGCCAGCGCCCGCGGCGACTGTTTCGTCAACGGCAACATGTTTCTCTATTTCAGCAGCGAGCAAGTGCGCGGCAAGGACTTTCGCGGCCCGGACTTTTTCGTCGTGCTCGGCGTGTCGCCCCGCGAACGCAAGAGTTGGGTGGTCTGGGATGAAGAGAAAGGGCCGGACCTGATCGTCGAACTGCTCTCCGAAAGCACTGCGCACATCGACAAGACCGAGAAAAAGCGCATCTACCAGGACCGTCTGCGGGTCGCTGAGTATTTCTGGTACGACCCCTGGAATCCGGAGGACTTCGCCGGCTTCACACTCACGGACGGGCGGTACCGACCGCTGCTGCCGCGCACCGTGGGGCGGATACCCAGTCCACTGCTGGGGCTCGATCTGTGCTGGTGGGACGGCAGTTACGGCGGTGTCGAGACCCGCTGGATTCGTTGGTCCACGCCGGATGGTCAACTGCTGCCGACCGCGGCCGAGGCCGCCATTGCCGCGGCTGAAGCGGCCAGGTTGGAGGCTGATGCGGCTAAATCAGCGGCCGAAGTGGAGAGGTCGAAGGCCGAAGTGGCGCAGTCGGAGGCCGAATTGGCGAAGTTGGAGGCCGAAGTGGCGAAGTCGAAGGCTGAAGCCGCCAAGTCGGAGGCTGAAACCGCCAAGTCAGCCGCCGAAGCTGCCAAGTTGGAAGCCCAAGCGGCCAAGTCGCAGGCCGCAACCGCTATCCGCCAACTCGACGCCGAGGCCGAGCGCGCGGCGGCGGCCGAGGCCCGCGCCCGCGCTGCCGAGGCGGAGTTGGCACGGCTGCGGACGCGCCTACCGGACTCCGGTCGCTGAGCTACCGGAAACGGCCTTGATCATCGATGCCGATTCCGGATCACGCGCCGCGTGATTCGCCCCGGCAGTCTTGAAACTGCGCGTGGCGTAACAATAGGCGCAGCCAAAGAGGCAGGAGTCGTACATGCCGATATCACGGCTTTCGACACAACCGCAGGCCTGGCGTTGTCCCTTGTCCTTGGTGTGGCTGACAGCGATCCCGAAGGCGTCCCGGATCAACTGATCGTCAATACACTTGCCGGGCGCGATGCCGGCCGCGGTCAGATCAATCGTTTCGGCGCAGCTTTGGATTCGCAATGAATGCGCTTGCGCGATCTGCGCCAGTTGCCGCATCAGTGGTTCGTCCCCTGCGGCAGCGTAAGCCCGGTACCGGAACTCAGGCTGTTCTTCTCCCAAGCGGCCCAGCCGCCGGGCCGCCTTGGCGTAGGGATCGAGGAGGCTGATCACGACACCTTGGGTCGCGCCGTCCAGCGCCTTCGCAATGCGCGCGAAGTTCTCCAGATGAAAGTCGTGATCCGTTGCGTCGGACAGCAGGATCGGATCATAACGCCAGACCACCCGCTCAGGACCGATGGTCTCGGCAAGACGGCGAAACGCAGCGACCGCCCGGTCCAGGGGCGGCGAATGGGGATCAATGGCCGCGGGATAGTTGACCAGGGTGTACTGAAAGTAAAAGCGATAGCCGCGTCCCTTCAATTCCGCGACTGCTTTCAGGAAGGGGGCAGCCCAGCGGGTCCAGAAAACCAGTAGGGTCCGCTCCGGATTCAACTCGACCCGCGACACCTGCTTGCAGTTGAATGGATTGGGCACGGCGCACCAGCCGGCGTGTACCCGGCGCATGAACCACTGGCCGTAGAACGCCGGAATGTCGGTGCGGCGGCTGGCGCTGATGATGTGGGTGTTCATGAAAGGCGGTCGAGTGCTTCAATCATATCGCGGAACAGATATCGCTTTTGGACCTGATAACCGGACGTAGGGGCGGGTTTCAAACCCGCCCCAACACGGAGGTCTGTCTGGATATCAGGTGCGAACGCTATACAAGCTGAGCGTAAACGGAGGGTCGGTGTGGTCTTTATCAGGCTGATGGCCTTGTGTCCGTTCTGGCGTACGCCAAGCCGATTTCCCACGCGGCGCTGAGTTTCGCACGCAGCGTTGATGCGATGCGGTCATCGTTTTTTGCTTGCTGCAATGTTTCGGTCATGGCTTGGGCGATGTTCTGAATGACAACCGCTGGGTTGGCAACGCCGCAAACACGCCGTCCGAACGCCGTGAGCACTTCGTTGATCGGATAGGCCTTGGTTTGATGCCGACCACGCAGCAGTTTCAGCGCCATGGTCCGGTCTTCCATCTCGGGACCGCCTTCATAGCGGGTGTGGCGGTAAATGGCGGTGGTGACGACATCAAACATGGGCGCCAGCCAGGCATCGCTGGCCGAGCGATACAACAACCCAAAGTTTTTCAAATGGGCATCGCCATTGCGCACCATCACCGAAAAGGCGACCTGCTCGAAGAACCGAAACAGGTTCTCGCGGGGCAGTTGCAGTTGTTTCAGCAGCTCGGCGATTGCCTGATAGCTCCCCTGATACTTGCGATCGGACAGGGTGTCTCTGACCCGTAAGCCGGCAAGTGCGGCGATGTCCTCGAACCCGAGCCGTTCGATCCGTCCGTCGTCATGTTCAATGAGGTCGAATCGATCGAGTACCAGCAGTTGACCATCGTTAGAAAGCACGAAGTTTGGCGTCTTGATGCCGGCTTTCTTGGCGGTGCTCAAGCAGAGATACTCGTTGGCGGCCAGCTCTGGATAGGCTGGTCCAGCCGCTTTGACGATCAGCGATGGAAGCGGAATCGCGGCGCGATCAGGAACCATAATTTTGGGCTGTACGCCGCTGATCCCGGCACCCGTGCTCAGATAGGCGCTGATCAGCTCAGCGAAAACCTGAGGCGTAAAAGGCAGTTGCAGCAACTCTTCGCGTGCGATCGGCGGCGCGGGCGGAGCCTGGGGATGTTCCGGCAGGGTGTAGCCCAGACGTCCGATCCCATTGCGGCCAATGAGCGCCAGCAAGTGCATGGGCGTGGTCGGCTGTTTCGGGAACAGCGCACGGATGCGCATGAACAGGTCGCCTTCAGGCAGGTTCTGATCCATGCTCGGGAACAAGTCGCCATCCTGCCAGGTGAGCCGCGTGTCGGCGGGCATCAGCAGGGCGACGGCGGGCTGCTGCACCGCGGGCGAGAGATACCGGAATTCGTAGCGGGAGCGCTTCAGTAACTGGCCGGCACTGCGGTCGTCGCCGATGGCAACCTCCAACAGCGGGATCTTGTCAGGCAGCATCCTCGTCCTCGTCCTCGTCCAGCCTGAACCGGTCAGCAACCTCCTGCATGGTCGGGAGACCGGCTTTTTCCAGCCGCATGGCGAGACCCAGCGCCGCCAGCACCGCCATCAGCGAGGAGAGGGTGATGTCTTCCCCGCTCTCAAGGCGATAGATCACTTCGCGCACCTTGCCGGCACGCTGCGCGAGATCTGTTTTTGACAAGCCGAGCGCTTGACGCCGTGCGCGTATCTGCACGCCAAGCTCATCAGGCAGGCGGATCCTGTCAGTCATAGCTGACAGTCTTGGACGAAAGGCGTCATTTTGCAAGTTATAACTGACAGGAGGCGTCCCGCTGGGCCTACGGCAGCGCGCGCACGCCGGTTACCGGGTTGATCCCGTTGTTGGCCAGACAAGCGCCTATCAGGGCAAGATCCCGGCCACTCGTCAAAGTACGGAAAGCTCGACCCGGCCGCCGGTCCTCGCGGTCAGCCGTACGAGCATGTCCAGGCTGAACTTGTCGTACTTGCCTCGGACCAGGTAGGACACCCGCGATCGGACGTAGGGGCGGGTTTCAAACCCGCCCCTACACAAAGGTCTGTCTGGATATCAGGTGCGAAGGCTATAACAGTCAAGACCCCTCAGTGTCCCCCTGTCACCGGGGTCTCACCACCCCCGCTCCAGCAACGGCCTCAAGAACCGCCCCGTATGTGATCGCGAATCGGCGGCAATCTGCTCCGGCGTACCGACCGCGATGATTTCACCGCCCTTGTTCCCGCCCTCCGGTCCCAGATCGATGATCCAGTCGGCGGTCTTGATAACGTCCAGGTTGTGCTCGATGACGATGACGGTGTTGCCGTGGTCGCGCAGGCGGTGCAGGACGTCGAGCAATTGCTTCACGTCGTGGAAGTGCAGGCCGGTGGTCGGTTCGTCCAGGATGTAGAGGGTGCGGCCGGTATCGCGCTTGCTGAGTTCGCGGCTGAGCTTGACCCGCTGCGCTTCGCCGCCGGAGAGGGTGGTGGCGCTTTGGCCGAGGGTGACGTAGGACAGGCCCACGTCGACCAGGGTCTGAAGTTTGCGGTGGATGAGCGGCACCGGGGCGAAGAAGGCGAGGGCGTCTTCGATGGTGAGGTTCAGCACCTCGTCGATGGTCTTGCCCTTGTAGCGGACTTCCAGGGTTTCGCGGTTATAGCGGCGGCCCTTGCAGGTGTCGCACTGGACATAGATGTCCGGCAGGAAGTGCATCTCGACCCGGATCAGTCCGTCGCCCTTGCAGGCTTCGCAGCGTCCGCCCTTGACGTTGAAGCTGAAGCGGCCGGGGCCGTAGCCGCGCGAGCGCGCCTCCGGGACCATGGCGAAGAGGTCCCGCACCAGATTGAACAGGCCCGTATAGGTCGCCGGGTTGGAGCGCGGGGTGCGGCCGATGGGACTCTGGTCGATGTCGACGATCTTGTCGAAGTGGTCAAGGCCCTCGATCGCCCGATGGGGTGCGGGGCTCGCGCTGGCGCCATTGAACAGCCGGGCGGCGGCCGGGAACAGGGTGTCATTGATCAGGGTGGATTTGCCGGAGCCCGAGACGCCGGTGACACAGCAGAAGGTGCCGACCGGGATGGCCGCGTCCACGCACTTCAGGTTGTTGCCGGCGGCGCCCAGGATGCGCAACTGGCGCTCGGGGTCCGGCGCAGTCCGCGGTGTCGGAATGACGATGCGCAGGTCCCCGGACAGGTAGCGTCCGGTCAGTGACTGGGGGTTGGCGGCGATCTGAGCGGCCGTGCCTTGCGCGACCACCGCGCCGCCATGAACCCCGGCGCCCGGCCCCATGTCCACCACCAGATCGGCGGTGCGGATCGCTTCCTCGTCATGTTCGACGACGATCACCGTGTTGCCGATGTCGCGCAGGTGGGTGAGTGTCTTGAGCAGCCGCGCGTTGTCGCGCTGGTGCAGGCCGATGGAGGGCTCGTCCAGGATATACATGACGCCGACCAGGCCGGCGCCGATCTGACTGGCGAGCCGGATGCGCTGGGCCTCGCCGCCGGAAAGTGTCTCGGCGCTGCGTTCCAGGGTCAGATAGTCCAGGCCCACGTCGGTGAGGAAGCGCAGGCGGGTGGCGATCTCGCGGGTGATGCGGGCGCCGATCTCACCGCGGCTGCCGGGCAGGCTCAGGGTCTCGAACCAGGTCAGGGCGTCGCCGAGCGGCAGCGCCGAGAGCGTCGGGAGATTACGGTCGGCGACGAAGACATGGCGCGCCGACTCATTCAGCCGGGCGCCGCCGCAAGCCGGGCAGGGTTGGTGCGAAATGTAGCGGGCCAGCTCCTCGCGCACCGCGCTGGAGTCGGTCTCGCGATAGCGCCGCTCCAGGTTGGGGATGATCCCCTCGAAGGGGCGCAGCTTGCCGCTGCCGTGCTCATGGGGCAGCTTGAGTTTGAGCTTGTCGGTGCCGGAACCGAAGAGCACCACCTGGCGGGCCTGCTCCGGCAGGTCGACCCAGGCCGCCTCCAGGTCGAACCCATAGTGTTCGGCCAGGGCGCTGAGCATCTGGAAATAGTAGCCATTGCGCCGGTCCCAGCCGCGCACGGCGCCGTCGGTCAGGCTCCGGGCCGGTTGGGCGACGACTTTGGCCGGATCGAAGAACTGTTCGACCCCAAGTCCGTCGCAACTCGGACAGGCCCCGGCCGGGTTATTGAACGAGAAGGTGCGCGGTTCCAGTTCGGCAATGCTGTAGCCGCACACCGGGCAGGCATAGTTGGCTGAGAAGGTGATCTCCGGCGCGGCGCCGTCGGCGTCCATGGCCGCCACCCGCGCGGTGCCGCCGGAGAGGGCGAGCGCGGTCTCGAATGACTCGGCCAGCCGCAACTGAAGGTCGGCGCGCACCCGGAAACGGTCGATGACGACCTCAATGTCGTGCTTCTTTTTGAGATCCAGGTCGGGCGGGCTGTCCAGTTCATACAAGGCGCCGTCGATGCGTGCCCGCACGAACCCCTGGGCGTGCAGTTCGGCGATCAGACGCTGGTATTCGCCCTTGCGCGCCGATACCACCGGGGCCAGGAGCATCAGCTTCTCCCCCTCCGGCAGGGCGAGCACCTGGTCGACCATCTGCGAGACCGTCTGCGCCTGGAGGGGCTCGCCGTGCTGCGGGCAGCGCGGGATGCCGACCCGGGCGAACAGCAGGCGCAGGTAGTCGTAGACCTCGGTGATGGTGCCGACGGTGGAGCGCGGATTGTGTGAGGTGGTCTTCTGCTCGATGGAGATGGCGGGGGACAGGCCCTCGATGTGGTCCACATCGGGCTTCTCCATCACCGACAGGAACTGACGGGCGTAGGCCGAGAGCGACTCCACATAGCGGCGCTGGCCTTCGGCGTAGATGGTGTCGAAGGCGAGCGAGGACTTGCCCGAGCCCGAGAGCCCGGTGAGTACGATAAGCTGGCCGCGCGGCAGATCCAGGTCCAGGTTCTTGAGATTGTGGGTGCGGGCGCCGCGGATGCGGATACTGTCCATGAGGGGGCTCGATCGGCTGGGCTGAGGGCGGGATTCCTATTATGCGGAGCGGGGGCCGGCTGGCGCAAAACTGCGCTGACGGTCATGCGACGGCGAGGACCTACCCTGCCAGACGAAGGTCTCCCGTGGGAGCGGCCTCCGGCCGCGATGGGGTACCGCGGTGAATGTCGATGGTCGCGATCTCGTGAGGCCTATCGCGGCCGGAGGCCGCTCCCACGGGATCTCCAGGCCGTGTTCTGCTTCCCGCCGGGTGAAACTGGTATCATGCAAGACACTGTTATCTCCACGCACTGTTGCGTTGCCCGTGAAGCCTGCCAAACCCGAGATCATTCCCCTGACTCCAGACGAGCGCCGCGCCTCGGTCGGCCTGGCTGGTATCTATGGCCTGCGCATGTTGGGCCTGTTCCTGATCCTGCCGGTCTTCGCGCTCTATGCGGGCGGGGTCAGCGGGGCGACGCCCTTGCTGATCGGGCTCGCCATCGGGGCTTACGGACTGACGCAGGCGCTCCTGCAGATTCCTTTCGGGATGCTCTCCGACCGCATCGGGCGCAAGCCGGTGATCTTCGGCGGGCTGGCGATCTTCGTGCTGGGGAGTGTCATCGCCGCCCTGTCCACGACCATCGAAGGCATCATCATCGGGCGGGTGATTCAGGGGGCCGGGGCAGTCTCGGCGGCGGTGACCGCGCTGGCCGCCGACCTGACCCGCGATGAGGTGCGCACGCGCGCCATGGCCGGGGTCGGGGCGAGCATCGGCATCGCCTTCGGGCTCGCCTTCATCCTGGGGCCGGCCATCGCGCAAATCTGGGGGCTCGCCGGCGTCTTCTGGGCGACCGCGGTGTTGGCCTTCGGCGGCATTCTGGTCCTGTGGTTGGTCGTGCCCAACCCGCGGCGCCGTTCAGTCCACCGCGACGCGGAGCCGGTCGCGAGCCAACTCGGCGGAGTGCTGCGCGACGGCCAGTTGCTGCGGCTGAACTTCGGCATTTTCTCGCTGCACCTGATGATGACCGCCATGTTCCTGGTCATCCCCCCGTCCATCGTCGCGGCCGGCGTGGCCGCCGCCGATCATTGGGAGGTCTATCTGCCGGTGCTGCTGGTCGGTCTGGGCGCGATGGTGCCTTTTATCATCATCGCGGAAGGGCAGGGACGGGTGAAGCAGGTCTTTCTCGGCGCCATCGCCGCGGTCGGGCTGGCCGCGCTCGGTTTCTCGTTCTGGGCGACCAGCCTGGTGCCGCTCTTGATTCTGCTGGCACTGTTCTTTACGGCCGTGAACGTCCTCGAAGCCCTGCTGCCGTCCATCATCTCCAAGATCGCCCGCGCCGGGGCCAAGGGCACCGCCATGGGCGTCTACTCCACCTCCCAGTTCATCGGCGCCTTCCTGGGCGGCATGACCGGGGGGCTGGTCCATCAGTCCTTCGGAACGCCGGCGGTGTTCCTGTTCGCCGCGGTCTCGGCCCTGGCTTGGGTCCTGGTGGCCGCGACCATGGCGGCGCCGGAGCGGGTCAGCAATCAGATGATCCGCCTGGGGTCGATCGACACGGACGGGATCCTCGCCCTGGAGCAGCAATTGCTGGCCGTGCCCGGGGTGCGCGATGCGGTGGTGGTGCCGGAGGAGGGGGTTGCCTATCTCAAAGTAGACAGCCGCGCGCTGGATTCGGCAACATTACAAGCCTTTGCCGCGGCCTGAGGGCCGCGGCTAATCGATCAGTTATTTTTTGCCCGCTTGGGCGGGTGCGAGGAGATCATGTCCAGAGGCGTCAACAAAGTCATCCTGATCGGCAATCTCGGCAACGAGCCGGACGTGCGCTACATGCAGAGTGGCGACGCGGTCGCCAATGTCAGCATTGCCACCAGCGAGTCCTGGAAGGACAAGAACACCGGCGAGACGCAGGAGCGCACCGAGTGGCATCGGGTCGTGTTCTTTGGCAAGCTCGCGGAGATCGTCAAGCAGTATCTCCACAAGGGCTCCAAGATCTATGTCGAGGGCCAATTGCGCACCAAGAAGTGGCAGGATAAGGAGGGGCATGATCGCTATACGACCGAGGTCATTGTCGGCGTCGGCGGCACCATGCAGATGCTTGACGGTCGCCCCGGCGGCGGCTCGTCAGTTCCCTACGACGATGCCCCCCGTGCCCAGCCGGCAGCGGGCGGCGCCCGCCCGGCGCCCGCGTCTGCTCCCGCTGCCCCCGAGCAAGGCGGCGGTATGCCTTTCGACGACGATATCCCCTTTTAAATCAACGCAGCGCTTCAGTTCTGTGGGAGCGGCCTCCGGCCGCGATGAGGTGACGTGCGCAACCCCGATGGTCGCAATCCCGCGAGGCCCCATCGCGGCCGGAGGCCGCTCCCACGGGATCGCGGCGAAACAGGCTGAGCAACTGAAGCTGACGGTGCTTCAACGATCACCGTGCTCAATCAAGGTTCATTGAGACTGGCCGGGTCCCCGTCGCGGCGGACCGGTAGCAGGCGTCCGCCATCCTGAGCGCGGCAATCCCCTCCGCGAGCGGCACCGGGCAGGCGCCGCCCTCATCGAGCCAGCGGCAGAAAGCGGCCAGGGTCGGCGGCAGGGTCGGCCGATCGCCGGGCTCGGCGATCACCCGCCGCTCCCGCCCCGCGATCCACTCCACCCGGCCGGCCAGATAATCCACCCAACATTGACCCCGGGTGCCGACCAACTCCAACAGGGCGCTGCGGCTGTGCGAGAACTTGGCGACCTCGCAGGTCGCGATGAGCGGCTGGTCGGCGTACTCGAAGCGGGCCTCGAACAGATCCTCGAACGGGTGCCCGAGCAGCGCGCGGGTGCAGGCACTGACCCGGTCGGGCGTCGCCCCGGCGAACCAGCGGACCAGATCGAACCCGTGGACCCCGGTCAAAATCACCGAACCGCCGCCTGCCAGCGTCCGGTCCCGCTGCCAGGCAATGGCATTCGGCTCCAGCCGTTGCGCGACGCGGATGCGGTGGAGTTCGCCCAGGTCCGGCAGCCGTGCGCGGGCGGCCAGCAGCGCCGGAGCGTAACGCAAGGTGTGGGCGACCATCACGCGCGCGTCCGCCGGCAGCGCGGCGGCCAGGGCCAAGGCGTCCGCCAGGTTCGCCGTCAGCGGCTTCTCGGTGAGCACCGGCTTGCCCGCCCGCGCCGCCGCCAGGATCGGCGCGGCGTGGGCGCCCGGCGGGGTGGCGACAATGACCGCGTCGACCGCCGGGTCCGCGATCAGCCCGGACCAGTCGCGGTGCGCGCGCACGCTATAGCGTCCGGCCAGCGCCGCCGCAGCGGTCTGGTCCTGCCGCCAGAGTGCCGTGGGCCGCGCGCCGGGCACATCACCCGCCGCCAGATGTCGCAGGTAGCGCTCGCCGTGGGCGCCGCAGCCGAGGATGGCGAATCCGATCATGTCCCGATCAGCACCTTGAGCACCCCCCGCTCGCGGCTGCGCGCAAAGGCGGCGAGTCCATCCGCAAGCGGGTAGACGGAGTCGATCAGATAACCCAGGTCGATGCGGCCGGAGGCCAGCAGCGCCAGGGTCGCGGGGAAGGGGCCGCAGCGCGAGCCCAGGATGCGGATCTCGTCGACCACGATGCTGCTGAGGTCGATTTCCGCGGTGCCCTGGTAGGTGCTCTTGAGGACGAGCGTGCCGCGCGGGCGCACCGCCTGGCGGGCGAGGGCGAAACCGGCGGCGGAGCCGGTGCATTCGATCACGATGTCGCAGTCGGTCGGTGCCGGGTCCGGTTGGCAGCGGGTGGCGATGTCGAGCCGTTCCAGATGGGCAAGCTTGTCCGGATGACGGCCGAGTACGGTCAGCCGACAACCGGTGGGCCGCAGTGACTGGGCGATGAGTTGGCCGAGTTTGCCGTCGCCGACCACCAGGACCCGATCGTCCGGGCCGATCTGCATCTGGTCCTGGATCTCCAGGGCCGCGGCCAGGGGCTCGGTGAAGACTGCCTGTGCGGGGGAGACGCTGTCCGGGACCGGATGCAGGTTGGCGATGGGGACAGCCAGCCGTTCGGCGAATGCGCCGGGGCGACCGCGGATGCCGATGACCTGCCGGTTGGCGCAGTGGTTGGCGAGCCCGGCCAGGCAGCGCGCGCAGTGTCCGCAGGCCAGGTTGATCTCGGCGACGACGGTACGGCCGAGCAGGTGCGGCGGACCGGACTCGACCACGCCGACGAACTCATGACCGGGGATGCCGGTGAAGGGGTAGAGCCCCTGCACGAGCTGGTGGTCGGTGCTGCAGATGCCGCGCAGGATCGGCCGCAGCAGGCACTCGCCGGGGCCGGGCACGGGCTCGGGGAGGTCGCCGCGCAGGGTGAGTTGCCGGTCTTCGAGCCAGAGCCCCAGCATCACCGTCCCGGCCGCACCAAGCCCGCCAGGCCCAGGGTGTCGAGTGTATTGAACAGCAGCCGGCGTACGGAGGCCGCGTCTTCGCATTGGAGCGCGGCTTTGAGGACTTCGCGCGCGCGCCCGCGGCTGATGCTGCGGATGACCCGCTTGACCCGCAACAGGCTGCTCGCGCCCATGCTGAGGCTGTTCACACCCATCCCAAGCAACAAGATCGAGGCCATCGGGTCGCCCGCCATCTCGCCGCAGATGCTCACCTCGCGGCCATGCACACGGGCGCCCACCAGCACCTGCATCAGGGCGCGCAGCACGGCGGGGTGGAGATCGTCGAACAGCTTGGCAACATGCGGATTGTTGCGGTCGACCGCGAGCAGATACTGGGTCAGATCATTGGTGCCCACCGAGAGGAAGTCCACCCGCCGGGCGATGGCCTCGGATTGGTAGACCGCGGCGGGAACCTCGATCATGGCCCCGATCGGCGGCATCTTGACCTGATAGCCTTCTTCCAGCAGTTCATCGTGGGCGCGCTGAACCAGGGTCAGGGATTCGTCGATCTCACTCACGGTGCTGATCATCGGGAACAGCAGTTGCAGATTGTCGAGCCCGATGGCGGCACGCAGGATGGCGCGGATCTGGGTGATGAAGATTTCCGGATGGTCGAGGGTGATGCGGATGCCGCGCCAGCCCAGGAAGGGGTTGGCCTCGTGCATCGGGAAATAGGGCAGGGGTTTGTCGCCGCCGATGTCCAGCGTGCGGATGGTCACCGGCCGCGGGGCGAAGAGCTCCAGCACCCGCCGGTAGTTGGACATCTGCGCCGCCTCGCTGGGGAAGCTGTCGCGCACGATGAACGGCAGTTCGGTGCGGTAGAGCCCCACGCCGGCGGATTCCTCGATCCCCAGCGGGCGGCTCTCCGAGACCAGACCGGTGTTCAGGTACAGCGGCAGCAGATACCCGTCGGTGGTCTCGGCCGGCAGATGGCGCAGGGACTGGAGTTCGTGCGTCATGGCCCGATCGTCCTCGGCCATGCGCTGATACTCGGCGCGCACCGCGGGGCCCGGGGCGACATAGACACGGCCGCGGTAGCCGTCCACCACCATGTCGCGGCCTTCGACCCGCCCCACCGGCAGGTCCGCCACCCCCATGGCGGCGGGAACACCCATGCCGCGTGCCAGAATGGCGACGTGCGATGACCCGGATCCGCCGGTGGAGACCATGCCGACGAAGCGCTCGCGCGGCACGTCCGCGATCTGCATCGCCGAGATTTCCTCACCCACCAGGATGGTCTTGAGCGGATATTGAATGGGCGCGGCGGTGAGGTTCTGCAGCCGCGTGAGGATGCAGCGGCCCAGGTCCCGCACGTCCGTGCCGCGCTCGCGCAGGTAGGCATCTTCCATCGCATCGAAGACCCGGGCGTGTTCGGCGATGGTCGCCCGCAGCGCCCCCGGCGCCCAGTTGCCGGCACGGATGCGCGTCAGGGTGCCGTCGATCAGGGTGTCGCTTTCCAGCATCAGGCGCCAGGCGTCGAACAGGGCCATGTCCTCGGCGCTGAGGTTGGTCGCAGTCCGCAGGGCCATGCGGTCCAGGTCCTCGGCCACGTCCTGCACCGCGTTCCGGAAACTTTCCTCTTCGACCTCGGGGTTGTCGATACGCCGGTCGGGGATGGCGTCCAGATCGGCCGGCGGGTAGACCACCACCGCGGTGCCGATCCCGATGCCGGGCGCGGCGGGCAGGCCGGGCAGGAAGCGCTGCGGGATGCCTTCGTCCTGCAGGCGCGCCAGTTCGCCATTGATGCGGGCGTAGGTGATGA
>Ga0247839_1006736_pt1 | contig 13038 bp, 11 predicted proteins | sample LaCruzMarch2015__6_FD_192405 | JGI IMG/M metagenome (GOLD analysis project Ga0247839, IMG submission 192405) | Freshwater microbial communities from meromictic Lake La Cruz, Castile-La Mancha, Spain - LaCruzMarch2015_16m | ecosystem: Environmental > Aquatic > Freshwater > Lake | place: Spain...
TGAAGGACATAAGTTTTGCCACGCGCACCAAGTTCAGCGCGTTCAAGCTGCGCCAATTGACTCACTTGATTAATTGCCGCAGTAATTGCGCTAACATCCTCAGCTGCAACCGAATAGCCACAGTCCGCATCACGCACCAAGTCATTTCCTGCACTTACCGAATGAATAATTGGTTTTGCCGCAAGCATATAATCAAAAAGCTTATTTGGGCAAATTCCAAAACGATAAATCGGTAAATTATTCCAGCCAATATAGAGCGCATCACAAGCATTTAAAAAGGCAGGAATTTGCATCTTACCAATCGCGGGCATAAAGTGCACATTTTGCAAATTTTCTTGCTGCACCCGTTCAATTAAGCGCGCTTTATTCGGGCCATCACCAACTAACAGCAACGCAACCTGTGGATCAATTAATTTACACGCATCCAACAAATAATCGAGTGCATTCGCCTCGCCCATACCACCAGCATACGCCAATATAAATTTACCTTGCGCACGCAATTCTTGAAATAATTTCAAATGCTCATCTGGTATACTTTGCTGTGAATTGAGCCAATCATTTACTGCCACACCATTAGAAATATAACTAAATTTATCCGCTGACATACCATGCAACTGCATATATTCTTTGGCTTTGGGCAGTAAGCTGACTACTTTATCCGCATGCTTATAACCAAAATTCTCCGCCCACTGCATCGCCATAATAAATGGATGCCAGCGCGACATACCACCAACTTCCATTGGCGTTAATGGCCATAAATCATGCACCTCATAAACAAATTTAGCACCAGCCGCTCGAGCAATTGAATTCGCAATTAACGTATCAAAGGGATAAGTAGAGGAAGCGATTACCATGTCAGGTTTAAACTGCTTAACAAATTCGGACTTCAGTTGCTTAACTTTCTTGAGGAAAGAAAAAATATTAATCACCCGTTTCAGACCATTTTCACCATATGGCGTAGTTTTACACCAAATATAGTCTATCCCATCAATATTTTCACGTAAATAATCTACATCATCCGCAATCGCGATATTTTTATTACGAATATGTGACAAATTACTCGCCACAATCGTAACCTTATGCCCTGCTTTAACCCATTCACTCGCTAGATAATACGGACGATACTCCATGCCATGATAAATTGATCCCGCATAATGGTTGATGTATACTATATTCATTTAAATTTTAACTCTCTGTATTAATTGTACTTTAAAGTCAATAAGATTAAATCTACGGCGTAAGATATGGCTATATTTATAACTATATTACCTAATTTAGCAATTATTATCCAATGATTTTATCGGTATAAGTACTGCTGAAAATCCACAAACAGCGACCGAATATTTTGAACTTCACCTAAAACCCGTTGAGCTTCACTAAGTGAATTATATTTTAGCTCCAGCAACACAGGTAATTTTTCTTGATTGAGTTCTGCAACGCCACTTTCAATATATTTGTCTAAGACAAAATTAATGAATTCTCTTTGCTTCTCATCAAAGATGGTATATAGTTTTAACTTGGCAATTGCAACTCGATCTACTCGGGTAATTGGTTTAGTTTCACTGTTAAACACATACTCCAAAACATCAAATAAATCACTACTTTCAGCATTAATTAATTTTTGAAGATTAAATAACTCAGCACTCCCATAACCAAGTCCTTCTAATTGCTCTAAGAGTTGTGTTCGAGTATCTGGTCTACTCCATAGATTTCGTAATTTTACCTCATCTTTAAATAGTTCAGGTAATGCGCCAAACAAACCATTTAAAAACTCTTCTGCTGAAATTGGCTTGCCATCAACACTCCAGAATGAGGTTGAAATCATGTGTTGAATTTCACGTTCTTTGCCATCTCTCAACTTAATTTTAACTTTTTTAATACAAACACATGGAGTTTGCCCACATTTAACACATGGATCTGGCGGCTCAGACTGACACAGACAAGGCTGTTGATTGCAGATAGTGCAGGGTTTTGGTGGGGCAATAATACAAATGCAAGGATTTTGACTGCATTGACTACAGTTTTCTACTTCGATTGGCTCGCCATCCCATTCTGGATCGGCAAAATGTTTGTAGGCATCAACATAATCATAAATAGTAAAATAATCTTTACCCTCAAAAGTTCTGGTGCCTCGACCAACTATTTGTTTAAACTCAATCATTGAATTAACTGGTCTAAGTAAAATGATGTTCCTTATATTTCTGGCATCCACCCCAGTGGAAAGTTTTTGTGAAGTAGTCAAAATGGTAGGAATCGTTTTTTCATTATCTTGAAACTCTCTCAAATACTTCTCACCCAGTTCTCCATCATTGGCAGTCACTCTGACACAGTAATTATGATTAGCATTGGATTTTTTTTGATTGACTAAATCTCGAATTAGTCCAGCATGTTCTTGAGTAGCGCAGAAAATAATGGCTTTTTCATTTTGATTGGCATCATTTAGATAAACTTGAACTCTTTTGGCTTCGCGTGCAACTATTTCAATATTTTTATTAAAATCTGACTCAGTATATTGCTTGCCTTGCTCAATCTCACCCTCAATAATCGTATCATCGCTGGTATAAATATAATCATCCAGTGTGGTTTTAATCCTTTTAACTTTAAATGGAGTTAAAAACCCATCATTAATCCCCTCTTTGAGTGAATAAATATAAACTGGTTCGCCAAAATATCGATAAGTGTCAACATTGTCTTTGCGCTTAGGTGTAGCAGTTAAGCCCAATTGCACGGCTGGAGCAAAATATTCTAAAATACCGCGCCAATTACTTTCATCATTCGAGCCACCACGATGACATTCATCAATAATTATAAAATCAAAATAATCTCTCGGATATTCACCAAAATAAGGGGTAGATTTACCATCGCTGTCTTTACCGCTCATAAAGGTTTGAAAGATCGTAAAAAAGATACTACCATTGGTTGGTACTTTGCCAGTTTTTTTGATTTCTTCGGGCTTTATTCTTTTAAGTGCATTATCTTCAAACTCAGCAAAAGCATTAAAATCATTATAAGCCTGAGTAGCTAAAATATTTCGATCCGCTAAAAATAATACTCTGGGCTGCCTTAAACCATCTTTTTTTATATTCCATCTAGTTTTAAATAACTTCAACGCAATCTGAAAGGCTATTGATGTTTTACCTGTTCCTGTAGCTAAGGTTAATAAAACTCTATCTTTATTATTCGCTATAGCTTCCAAACTCTTATTAACCGCCAATTCTTGATAATATCTAACCTGCCAACTGCCACTTTTATTCGCAAATGGAACTGCGGCAAATTTTTCACGCCAAATATTCTGCACCGCAAAAACCATATTCCAAAGCTCATCAGGTGTTGGATAGGCATTAACAAACTCTTCACGACCTGTTTTCATATTGATCGCGTAAATCTTATCGCCATTAGTTGCATAGGTAAAATCAAGGTTTAATAGCTTGGCATATTCTTTTGCCTGTGCTACCCCCTCGCTAGCAGATAATTCATTGCTTTTGGCTTCAACAATAGCCAACTTAATACCTTTATGGACTAAGACATAATCAGCAATAGTTTTTTTACCTCTTTTACCACCAGCTTGGATTTTACCTGCAGTGATTTGGTATTCTCTTAAAACTTTTGAACCATCAATAACACCCCAACCACATTGTTTAAGGAGTGGATCAATTAATTCTGCGCGGGTTTCTGCTTCATTCATTTAGCACTCCAACTCAATGATTTAATTTATTATTAATTATTTTACCAAAATCAGACTCAAGAAATTTATCTTGTATAATTTGAAACTTAGCTTATTTTTTACCGTCCTGTGCAGTATGTTCCAAAATGGAACTAACTGAATCTTCATTCAACTCACTAGAATCAAAAATATTCTTGAGATGCTTGGTAATGGCTGGTCTTTGAACACCAAAAAGGTTTGCAATTTTATCTTGCATAAGCCAAATATTTTCGTCACGAATAAATACTTCAACCTTAATTTTACGGCTTGGCGCAGTGTAAATTAGAAACTCACTAAATGAGTTATCTAATGACAGATTGCGTAATTTACTCATATTGCTCTTGATATATACTCAAGTTCTTCAACTTCAATTAAATATGTATTTACGCATTCAAACAGATCTTCATTAAAAATAGCTAGATTAAAACCTTTTTTTGCTATTGTACTCTTGTATTCTACACCATCATATCCTTCGCTTTTTATAAGCTCCGCTATATACTGTGTTGGTAGATACTCAAGTGTGCTATCCGATCTTCTCATCGGTTTAGCTATATCACTAACAATGTCTTTAAGAACACCAAGATTAACCGCGTGATTTAATAATGCACTTTCTGATTCATATGAAAAAGGGCTAATAGACAATAATCCAGATAGATCAACTAATTTCACTTGTTGTTTTGCGACAAACTTCCCAATAGTTACAAAATCAAATGCACTCGCTCTAACTTCACTTAATGCGGTATTTGGTTCTGAGGCAAGATATAAAACACCTATCCCATCTGGATTGACACGCCCAGCCATCCTTTTTACTTTTGGAGGAACACCCATACTATTTTTGCCATACACCTCGTCAGACGATGAGATCCTTGCTCTATACATTACATCATCTTTATTATATAATTTTATTGAATACGAAATAAACGACGCAAAAGCATCATAATTAAAAGCGGCACTGTGAAATCTGTTTTTATATTTAATGATCTCTGTAAACTCTTTCCAATTATTTTCTCGAACAATACAATTTTCATTAAGATAATCATTATCATAGCGTTGTGGGATTATTACTGGTTTAAAGAGAAGTTCTTTATTGCTAACGAAATCAAGAATAATTTCACTCTCTATTAACTTTTGTATTGCGTCAGGTATAATATTAAAAACATTCCAATCATCATACAACGCATGCTTTATTAGTTTACTATTGCTATCATCTTCTGATGAGACTTCATATAAATTTATTAAAGCGCTGATTGCTAGCCCTAGTTCTTTGTATTTAGCTGTATTCAAATCACACAACGCCACGTTAGATCTACCACAAAAATCACAATCACCACTATTTGAAAGTAGCTGTATAAATTCACGAAGATACTTATCTTTAAAGCATTCAATGCAACAATTACTCATTATTAATAGTACCATTTAAATATCTATTGATTAATTCCAAGTGGTGCATAATTGATAATTTCTTTAATGTCGGAAGACCCGGATATGTTTTATTGTTGTAATGGTTTAGTAATATATTTAAACCTTCGGTATGTTGTGACGGATGCAATGTCTCTGTCCAACGGTATAACTTTGTAACAGCCTCATAAAACTTACCAGCTACATCAGAAGTATCAAAGTTTGAATTAGATATAAAATGCCCTAACCTTAAGGTTTTATCTTTGTCAAAGTAAACTATATGAATTGCAACTGCATATGGCGCAAAACCACTTTCGTTGTACTCATCACCGACAATTGAATAATCACCAAACCCAGCATATCCCTCATCTTCATAAAATAAATGATCATCTGAAAAAAATTCATCTCCGGGATATTCTGAGTTTTTAGGTTTTTTATTAAACTTATTTTCAAATAATATCTTATTATTCGTAACCGAACGTCTAAATTGTCTATCATCTGGGATTAATGTGTATAATGGAGACAATTCTTTGAATGCTTTCTCATAATCTGAAAGGAAATCTCTATCTGATAATAATGTAATAATTTCATTGCGAGAGTATTCTGTCATGTTATCTAAATATGATAACGCATCTTCATTCATAATAATGGATGGAATTAGGTTGGCTTTATCACATTGTGGGCATAACTCTTTAATTTTATCCATCATACCGCATAATTCTCCAACGGCTGGATTAAAAACTAATGATATAGATAAAGAATTATCTTTGTAAATTTTGATCATGTTTTTCAAAGTAGTAGATATTTTAATTGGTTCAACTACTGGTACTATTTTCTTACTAATAAGTTGCTTAATAGCAAGTTCATTTAAGGCTAATAGCTCATATTGCCTGCCTCTAAAGTAAGGGAAATACATAATTTATATCCTTTTATATTTTGTTTGAAGCATCGCATTTAAAGCGCTTATATTTTTAGATAACCCAGAAAAATAAACTACTGATCTTAGTTCTTTTTGCACATTTTTAAAGTCTGACTCTTTTATTTTAATGCGTAATTTAAGTTCACTAAATGCTAGAATTTGAGCCGTCTCAATAGGTATTTTGCAAAACTCTTCAAAGCATGCTGTAAAATGAAAGACTTGTTCAACTTTAGGGGTTACCCCAAAAAACTTAATTAATACCTTTTCATATTCAGATTTACGCAGAAGCTTAAAAATACATTCATGACTTAATAAGTCCATAAATAGCATTGGTTCACGCCTGAAATTTCTGCTTAAGGTATCACGTGAGCTCAGTGCATATATCCCGACATAATCACCGATATCAGTGAGTTTTGACAAAATACTATTAACTCGGTCAAATTCACACTCTGGCACTATAACGGATACTTTACTAAATGCTTTATAATAATCTCTCAATTGGCTTTCAAGTCTATCAAAATTATCCAGATCTGATTTTATTTCGTAGACCTTTCCTTCGCCATTGATAAGAACAAAATCTGCTATTGATTTAGAAATTCTTAACTGAGATAAGGCTGTAGTAGTATTAACATTATGAACACCACAAATTAAATTATTGAGAAGCGTATTTTTATAATAATACTCATTACGCCCATTTTCTTTTATGTTCGTGTAAATTTCTGTTATTAACTCACCTACGGTTTTGCATTCTGGTTTGTCTATAAATTTCTGTACAACATGATTAAACACGTTGTTCACTCCAGTAACCATCAAATCAGAAATCACTTGGCGCGTAAAAACACGGTTTACAGCTCTTCCGACATTTGACATTTTATTAACTCTTTATTTAAAACTGAGACTATGACTAACTATATACATATAGAAACCACCTCTCAAGTACTATGAATGATTCACTATAATATGATTTTAACATATCATATTAATTAATTTACCAATACTTAAATCCATTATTTATTTTATCTTTTTGATTTACTTATCACGCAACTAACTCACCATTAAAGGCTTTCTGTAAGATTGATTTCTTTAGGTCTTCTAGTTCCGTTAATTTTTGCCGATAAATTACTTCCAATTGCTTGATTTTTACTGATAAAGCATCAATTTTTTTAACTATTGCTTGCTGTTCTATTAATGACATAGGATAGGGAATATAAACGTTATCAAAACTATAATTATTAATTTGAGGGATATTAGCACCATTACTAATAGCGTTTAGGTCAAACAATTGAAACCAATGAAAAAAGTAATCATTATTTATTTGTTTACTTGGAATAATTGCCATTGTATTTAAATCTACAATTGTAGGTTTAATAATTTGCCTCTTTTTATTTGTAGCAATAGCTCCACCCCTTTTTGGAAATATAACTGCACCATTTGGAATTATTTGATTTAATTTTATTTCATCACTGCTTACAAATCTACTTGAAGTATTTATCTCAACTTCATTGGTCGGTAAATTCATATCAGCAATCTTTGTATAAATAATATCACCAATGTCATGTTCTAATAATGGAGAGATCGTTGTTCCACTTTTAAATTCACAAACCTCACCAAGCTTTTTAATTTCCCAATCATCACCTTTATTAGTAAAAATACCACTCAAATAACTATCAAAAAGTTCTTTGGCATTTTTGAGGTTTTTCTCAGCATTTTGTTTGGCTTGGTTTATCGCAGAAAATGCTTTATCTAAGATTGATACTATTCTCTCTTGTTCTGGTAGTGACATTGGAATTTTAAGATTAATCTCTTTAATTTCAGATTTAACTAAACTCGGTATCGTTGTTCCTCTATTCATCTTAGCAAAGTCAACAGTAAGACAAAGATAATAAATAAATTTAGGATTAAAATTATTTTTTGGATATAGGCCAAAAGCGGTATCTACATTCCAAAATTTTTCATTAATATAAATTGGTTTACTTATATTTCCTTTTCTTCCAATGATCGTAGTACCAGCCTCACAAATATACTCCGATGAATACCCCATTACATTGCCAGCGCTACCTAAAATTTTGTATTGCCCTAATTCTGTTTCAACTAATTTTTGATTTTTGCCGTTTTTAATTTCAACTATATCACCAAGTTTTTTTATTTCCCAACCGTGCTTCATTCCGCTATCTCCAACATTGCATTTATTTCATGGAGTTTGGCTTGCAAAAGCTTTTTATCAGGTAGTAATAAGGTATATTGACTAATTAAGGTCGGCGATAAATGACGGCTTAACGCATATTCCACTACTTCATCATCTTTATCGCTACATAACAAAACTCCAATACTTGGCTTCTCATGTGGCTTTCTGACATCGCGATCTAATGCCTCAAGATAAAAACTTAATTGTCCAAGATGTTCGGGTTTAAATTTGCCAACTTTTAATTCAAAAGCAACCAATGCCGATAATTCACGGTGAAAAAAGAGTAGATCAATAAAAAAATCACTATTTCCAACTTGAACACGATATTCTTCAGCGATAAAAATAAAGTCTTTGCCAAGTTCCAAAATAAAGTTCTTCATATTTTGCACGAGTGATTTTTGTAAATTACTCTCGCTATGTTGAGTAGGTAATCCTAAAAACTCCAAAACATAATTGTCTTTGAAATTGTTTTCAATTTTGGGGTGTAATTCTTTCAACACTGTTGAAAGTTTTTGATTCCCAATGATGGTTCGTTCAAAAAGTGAAGAATCAATTTGCCGTTCAAGTTCTCGGACTGAGTATTTTTCTTTATGCGTAAGCTTTAAATAAAACTCTCGTTCTACTTCGTTCTTCAATGTCATTATAAGCCTATTTTGACTCCACGGTATTTCTCGCCACAGTGTGGCGAGTTTTTCATCATCTTGATATGTTTCATAAAACTGTTTCATTCGCCATAGATTTTTATCACTAAAACCTTTTATTTCTGGGTCTTGTTGCACAATGAACTTGGCTAATTCACTGACGATAGATTTACCCCATTTAGTACTAGCAACTTGCTGGCTAATTACTTGCCCAATATTCCAATATAGCTCAATTAATAATTGATTGGCAAATTGATAAACATTACGTTTAGTCTGTTGAATTTGATTAACAATAGCCTGAAAATCTGTTTCATAGGTAGTTATCTTGCTATCACTCATATTAGCTCCATGATAGATTTCAATATTTCAGCGCTTTGTTGATCTAATTGTTGAATTTCAGCATAAATTTCCTTTGGTTCTCTGAGCGTGGCTTCTTCTTTTTTATTGGGGTTTTTAGCACTTAAATCAAAGGTGCTTTGGTCTATGCCCGCAATATCAACACTCCAAGAGTTTTCACTATCCGCGCATGTTTTTTGTAACTCGATAAATTCAGCCAAATCATTTTCGCTAAGTGGGTTAGTTTTACCTAAATTTCTAGCAAGATTTAACTGATAAAACCAAGTCTTTTGGGTGGCTTCACCTTTATTAAAAAATAACACCACCGTTTTAACTCCTGCCCCTGTAAATGTTCCACCTGGTAAGTCTAAAACGGTATGTAGGTTACAACTTTCTAACAATTGTTTTCTTATGGCAATTGAAGCATTATCGGTATTACTCAGGAAGGTATTTTTTATAACTATTCCTGCTTTACCACCAGCTTTTAATATTTTGACAAAATGCTGTAAAAACAATGACGCGGTTTCACCAGTTTTTATAGGGAAGTTTTGTTGAACTTCGGCTCTTTCTTTGCCGCCAAACGGTGGATTAGCCAAAATTACATTATAGCGATCTTTTTCTTGAATGTCGGCTAAATTCTCAGATAACGTATTGGTGTGAATGATATTAGGTGCTTCAATACCGTGTAAAATCATATTCATAATCCCAATGATATACGCCATTGACTTTTTTTCTTTACCGTAAAAGGTATTTTTTTGCAGGGTTGCGATATCATTAGAAGTTAGGCTTTTGCTTTCTTTCAAGTATTCAAAGGCTTCACATAAAAACCCAGCCGAACCAACTGCACCATCATAAATAGTCTCGCCAATTTTAGGCGCAACAACTTTAATTATGGTTTTAATTAATGCTCGTGGAGTATAGTATTCGCCACCATTTCTACCCGCATTACCCATATTTTTAATTTTACTCTCATAGAGATGGCTCATCTCATGTTTGTCCGCATGAGTTCTAAATTTGAGGGTATCTATAAGCTCAATTACTTCTCTGAGATTATAACCACTTTGAATTTTATTTTTAATCTCTGAAAAAATTTCACCAATTTTGTATTCAATCGTGTTAGGGCTGAGTGCTTCAGTTTTGAATTTTTTAAGATAGGGAAATAATTTATGATCAACAAAATCTTTTAAATCATCCCCTGTTAAGGCTGCGTGGTGGTCTATCTTGCCATCATCAAGTTTAGGAATCGCCCACACCGACCACTGATATTCTGGAGCGATGATAATGTTATATTCTTTGCCTGAGAGTTCTGCTGCGATTTGACGATCTTTTTCAAAATCATCCAGATACTTTAAAAACAAGACCCACGAAGTTTGCTCAACATAATCCAATTCACTACCACATCCAGAATCTTTATGTAAAATGTCATCTATGTTTTTAAAGGTTTGTTCAAACATTGTTTTCTTTTCTTAAATTTAATCAAATATAGTCAGTGATTTTACCATATTTTATTGATGTCTCTTTAGATTAGCCACGCCAAAGTAGACTAGAACAACCTGAGTTAGCTGTTGAAGTATAACGCGTCAATAAATTCTAACCCTAAAATGTCTGCGGTATTTTGAACTTGAGAATTAAATGCGGTAATATTAATTTGTTGGAGTTTAGCTATATTCAATAGTTTCCAGCTCAAACCTGAAAAGTTCTGTAACGTTCTCTCATTGACACCATCCAATAAACTATAATTAATTTTATTTGAAACAACCGACATAATGAATTTGCGATGATTATCTTGAAGTCCAGCTTGTAGAATACCTAACAACTGCATATAAGTTTCTTTTAACTCATTAACGGTACATTCATTGTGCAGTGTCATACCTCTAAATTGATTTTCATAAGCCAATTCAAGATTAGTTAAATTTGGTTGCGGGTTTAATAGTTCATGAATTGGACGACTATTTGAACTTAAATACACCACTACAGCATTTAGTAATTCAAGATTAAAATCACCTTGCATTATAAATTGTTTTACATCAAATAAATCTCTTGGATGACGCCTTGATAATGCGGCTGCAATTTTACCAGCATATAGATCAGCTTTTGATAATGTCCTGATCTCATACTCCATATTAAAATTTGATACAGCATTTCGACATAAGCACATTGTTAAATTAGGATAAAGCGCCGTTCGCATAACATAGTTTGGCTCTATTTTTATTTCTGCGCCAGTTTGTCTACTCATAACCATAAGTTTTAAAACAGAATCAGAATCTTTAACATCAACCTTAAAACCAAGATCTGAAATCATAGCTTTCATCTTAATTAGATTTTTATTAATATCCGCATATGCCTTTTCACGATTATTAGGCTTAATATAAGCCAAATCAATATCAACGCTGAGTCTCGGCATATTGCTATGAAATAAGTTAATTGCCGTACCGCCTTTTAGGATAAAAACCTTATTGAATTCATTTAATACTGGTAAAATTTCAACTAGTAGCCCAACTTGCTTTTTATATAGTTCTTGTGACATTATTAATATCCTTGATTAATCGGTACATAAAGCTGTAAATCTTTGTCATAGAATTTGCCATCACCAATTCTACGCTTGCCTGTTCCCAAGTTAAATTTAGATAAATCCAGCTTTTTATACCAAGCATGTTTATGCAACTTAGCAAGGTGTAGATATAATCTGGTTGCTATTATGGAATTAGACTGATTTAGCAGTTCTTGCACTATAGCACTACGCAAGTACGGAAAAGACTCCATTAATTGGCTAGATTCCTCATAATCATGCTCAGTTTTACAGGTACATAATATTTCAAGTATCGCTAACTCATTACAAGAATAGCTTATTTTTAAGCCATCCAATTCAGCCGACATTAAATATTGCTGAATATTCTCATCATTTAGTAATACTGATTTCTGAAGATTAAATTTCTCAGGAATAAAATTTGCATGTGCAAACCATGCAGGAACTTTTACATTTTTGCCAACGGCAACAGAAATGTTTTTATTATTACCAAAGTATAAGTAATGCGATTTGCCAGATATTGCAATTGCAGTGCGTCCTGATACGTGGATATTTAGTTGATGTATCGTTTGTAATGTGTATAATAATCCACTCCACGAGAGTTTATCATTGACCTTCTTATAAGCTTTGTTGCTCAATTTCTCTAGCCAATTTGAGTGAACATACCACCATGTCAATTTGGTTGAAACACCTTGCTGTTTTAAATAATCAGAGGTAAGGACAACACCCCTTGGCGTATTGTTTAATACGTTCTTCAATATTGCACTGTCTTGCATTGGTATATCCATTATACTTGTAAATATAATACATTAATTATCTAGTAATACTAGATAATAGCACAATTATATTTACTATCACAAGTAAATATAACACTCAAATAATCTAGTAATACTAGACTATTTAGATCATTAATTTACTCAATTTTAATAACCATGCCTATTTGCCAATACCACCTACCTTAAAACTTACATTTCATTGCCATCTTAACTTATTTACTGTTTAGAATCATGCTAGAATAGCTACAATAACTTTATAAGGAATCAACAAAATGGCAAAAATAATTGGACTCGGCGGTGTATTTTTTAAAGCTAAAGCACCACTTGAATTAGCGAGCTGGTATAAACAATATCTTGGTCTCGACACACTTGAATGGGGTGGTGCGGTTTTTCCATGGCAAAATTTACCCGTTTTAAATGCAAATGCATATACTCTTCGTAACTGAAAGTTGTGTTTTCACAACTAACTTGTTTTATAATTGAGGCTATGCAAAAAATACTTACACCATGTAAGCGCACCGAATTTGAAAAGTTGGTTCGCATCACTAAAAAC
>Ga0247839_1006752_pt1 | contig 13011 bp, 12 predicted proteins | sample LaCruzMarch2015__6_FD_192405 | JGI IMG/M metagenome (GOLD analysis project Ga0247839, IMG submission 192405) | Freshwater microbial communities from meromictic Lake La Cruz, Castile-La Mancha, Spain - LaCruzMarch2015_16m | ecosystem: Environmental > Aquatic > Freshwater > Lake | place: Spain...
TGACAAAATATTTCTGGCGTTTTTTTTGAAAATACATATCGTCAAGCAATATAATTTAAGACAACTGAATACACAAAATAACAACAAACATTATGTCTGCTCGTCTCATCGCCGTTACTTCTCCTCGTATTGCCGGCGTCGAGAGCGCCGAGCAACTCATTGCGTATGCCGCACGCGTCTCCGCGCCTCAGAATCAGATGAGCCATGCATCTGCTCCCAAACTACTGAAATATTGCCTGAACCACGGGCATTACTCGGTCTTCGAGACTGTGAGTATGACTGTGGAAATTAAAACTACGCGGGCAATCGCTGCCCAGGTTCTTCGCCACAGGAGTTTTACGTTTCAGGAGTTCAGCCAGCGTTATGCGAAGGTGGATGTCCCGATTCCTCCTGTGGAGGCGCGCTTGCAGGATACTAAGAATCGTCAGAACTCCATCGTGACGGACGACATCGAGTTGCATTTGTGGTTCAGCGACGAGCAGCAAAAACTCTATGAGAAATCTGTCGAGTTGTATACCAAGGCGCTCGAGAAAGGCGTCGCCAAGGAGTCCGCTCGTTTCGTGCTACCGCTGGCGACTCCTACCACGCTGTATATGACGGGCAACATTCGCGATTGGATCTTCTACATCAAGCTGCGTTCGTCCAATGGCACTCAGCGCGAGCACGCTGAAGTATCTAACGCAATCAAACAAATTTTCAAGGAAAATTTTCCCAATATTGCCGAGGCCCTCGAGTGGTGAAATATGGTCGTAAATGGAGATTGAATACATGATTATAGTTGTGTTTTGTCGATACGAGACACACTGTAATTAATTTAATAGAAATATGTAATAGATATAACAGCAATGGCAACAGTTAAGACGAGCGATGTTATAGTCACCGCAGTGAAAAAGTCAGATTGGGGGACTGGCTACGACGGCGAATTTATAATCGAGAACAAAAACAAGTATGACGTGTTGATGTGGACACTTATATACAAGTTCCCCCCAGGGGAAAAATTTACGTGGTTCAGCGACGGTGATCTTGTGACCAGTGGAGACACCGTAACGCTGACGCCTAAGGATTATAATAATGTGATTCCAGCGGGAACTACAAAGATACTTGGTTTCGGCGGGGTAAAAACACTTCCTGGTGATATTAAATTTAACCAGATACTGCCTCTCGTTGGTGACGATCCCTCTCTTGCGAAGAGAGGCAAGTGGACGGACAAAAATATCGCACCGTATGTAGATGCATGCGCATTTCCGATTCCGGACCTCGTGAAAATGTCCAAAGACAGTGGTCTGAAGTATTTCACTCTGGCATTTATCACGGCGGACTCTGATAAGAAGGCTTCGTGGGGCGGGACGATTTCTCTGGACAGTCAGCACATGTTGGCGAAGATCAGAGACATCAGGACTGCCGGGGGAGATGTTTCTATTTCGTTTGGCGGTGCCAACGGACAGGAGATTGCTGAAGTCATCGAAGACGTTGATATTCTCGTAGCAGAATACTCGCGAGTCATAGACTTGTACAGTTTGAATCGAATAGATTTCGACATCGAGGGTGGTGCTGTCGCCGATGATAAGTCAGTCGACAGGAGAAACAAGGCAATCGTGAAACTCGCTAAAAAGTATCCTCATCTCAAAATAACATATTGCCTGCCCGTGCTTCCTATCGGGCTTGCTCTCGCGGGCGAGAAACTTGTTCAAAACGCTAAGAAAAACGGAGCGGTCATCGAAAGCTTCAACGGCATGTCGATGGACTTTGGCGATTCTGCCGCGCCCGACCCCGAAGGCCGCATGGCAGCTTATGTGATCTCGTCTGCCGAAAACTTGAGGAAACAGGTGATGACCGCCGGCTACGCCAATCCCAAGATCGGTCTAATTCCCATGATAGGTGTGAACGATGTGACGAGTGAAGTATTCAGGATTTTGGATGCAACATGGGTGAGAGACTTTTTCAAGACAACCCCGTGGATGACGTACATCGGTTTGTGGTCAGTTAACCGCGATCAGCCCGGCCCGGGTCAAGGGGCAAATCCTTTTAATTCGGGAATCAATCAAGCTCCGTATGATTTTGCCAAGACATTCCTAGGAGAAAAGGTCAAGGATCTCGATCCAAGCCCTCGTCCCAACCCTCCACCCATTACCATTCCCGGGAGCACCATTCCTCCGATCGTGACGCCTAACGGAAAGCCATCTGGTAATAATGACAAACCGATTGCATACGATGACATTAAAGTGGATGGTAAAATCACAGCCGTCATCGATAACAAGATTAAAATTTCTTACAAGAAACCATCTGATAAACGTAATGTGTTCGCCACGAAAAACGGCAGCGGAAACGTAGGTGACAAAGTCATAGTGTTTTTGAAGCACGAAACATACAAATTTTCTAATTTCATGATGCCATTGAAATAAATAATATATATGTATAACAATGCAACTAAACCGCCAGCTGATAGACGCCGTCGTCCTCGCCCTGATAGTCTTTTTCATGCGTCGCGACATTACACTCGCTCTCGTGATCGCTGTCGCCAGTTACGTGCTGAGAATGGTGAACTTTTGAATATTGCGTTATTTTTTAGATTATTATTATATTTATAAGTATAAGTATAATAGCAATGGAATCCAAAGGTCTCGTAGTCGTGAGCTCCGAGTGCATCAACTGCAAACGCTTCATGGAAATCCTTGGGAAGATTAAGAATCACGGAATTGTCGTCGCCGATTATTCTTCGCTGACTCCTACACAGAGACTGCAGGTCCAAGCCGTGCCAACTCTGATTTTGAACTCGGGCAAAAAGCTCGTGGGAACTGATGTTTTCACTTGGGTGTCCGAGACGCATTATGCCAGTCTGGAGCCGAGTGCATACGACGCGGAGGGCGACGATCTGACTTTCTCGAATGTGAACGACCCCGTAGGATACTGCGAGTCTTCCTCTGGTTATGCTAATTTGTAAAAATAATATTACACATTATTATTATTATGGATGTCTTTGGGTTCAACGTGGTGCGCACTACGCCGAAAGGAAAAGAAATCATCACGAAAACTAAGGTGGCCGTAGAAGAGATCACTATACGATTCGCTGATCTGGTAGTTGCCGCCTTTGGTATAGTCAGTGCTCTGGCATTTAACGATGCTGTTAAATCTCTTTTCGCTGAAGGAGGTGTTTTTGCGAAATTCGCCATGGGTGGTCCATGGGTGGCTGCGGTAGTCATAATGTTTATTACAATTTGGGTTGGCTATTGGCGTGTCCAATTTATTCCTATTAAGACAACAACAACATAATAATTTAGGTCAAGGATTAATGTAAAAATGTTCGAATGCTATAAACATGTTCTTCGTGATATACGTTTTTCTTTGTTTTTATTGTAATATTCCGCGTTGTATTTGCTCTGCTTTACACGATCGTATATCATATTTGATACATATACAACATGAAACTTTTATTAAGTGTTGGAGATTGTTGATATGAGATTATCAGGACAACTTAAATCTGCTCAAGTTGAATCGATCCAGAAGCTGTAGAATATGCAATGGTGGTGATTCCGTGCTGCTTTAACAATCCCATGCATATGCTGCATGGCCTCGAATTTGCCAGCTTCGTCGCTCTTTTACTGAGCCGCACTATGACCGCTTTTTTATTCGAATATTGATCCGAATCCATCCTCCAGATTGCATCCATTTCCGCATGTATACTCAGCGTTCCCACCTTGTTGCGTTCGTGATTATTTCCCTTGGCTATCACATTTTTGCCAGACATCACGACGCATCCATGCTTGAAAGAACCATTAGACTTCCTCGCCTGATCAATGGCGATGTCGATCGCTTCTATAAGCTTTACCATTTCTTAATTTTAAGATTAAGATTAAGAAATGATAGTATATAAGTTTTACTATCCCTGGGTCAAACGACATCTACACTGATACGGAAGAACCCATTGTCGTGGTGGTAATCATCACCGCATCGGTGACCGCTGCAACTGGTCTCTTTACGAGCTTCTCTGTAATTTTCACGACGCTGTCGCCGAAAGGCTTGTACAGCAGAAGCATGGCTAGCGTGAGGCCGCCTGCTAGGTAAATGACAGCCTTGGTCAGATTAGTATTGTTATCCTTCTTTTCGCGAAGAACTTTGATGAAATGGACGATTGCCACCGAGATGATATAAATCGTGATGGTCCAAAAAAGTATTTCCAGATAAGAGTTCATTTCAATCTTAATCTATCAAAATATTATATTTCATTATAATAAAATGAAATTCGACCAAGGGGTGGCCATTGTTTTGTCGGCGATCATATTGTTCGCGTCGTTCAAATACGAGAGAGACGACATGGGATGCGAGAGTTGCATGAACCCTTCCGTCTCCGCATGCTCCGATTACAACTCGGTGTATGTCAGAGATTCTAAATATTGCAAGTCTGACTCGCCTGATAAAATCAAATCGAAATTGAGAAAGCTTCTCGATTTTGACAAATCTTCAGGTTCGTGGAAGAGATGTGTTTTATGGAGTTTCCTGCTTTCGATTATCAATTTTTTGATATACCAGAAAGGAGGCTGCATCGACGATAAAAATATTCAGGGAGGATGGCTTTTCCTTATATCGTGGATAGTAAATTTCTCTGTGTTGTACGCCCTGAAGAGTTTCGAATCCTTCCATATTTTCAGAGTTATTCACAAGGTTGGCTGTGACCTCGTAAGAAAATTATAGTTACATTATTTGCTTGTTTGTCGATACGATGACGACTCCCGCGTCTGCTTTTATAGTCATTCTCCTGGGACGGCGTACTGTCGCTGGGCGATGAGCGAACGTTCTTGCCAGACGAATTGAGAACATTTTACAATAATCTTATTTTATTTCATTGATTTTTACATGTCATCGGGATGTCTAAATCCGAGGAAAATAGGAAATCTAGGCGCCTCCTTCATCCCGGTGGCAAAGTATTTGAATTTCACTATCTTTCCCATAAGCGTGTCGCGATTGTTCCAAAATTCTTTGCGTTGTTCGGCGGTGAACCCACTTCCTATAGAAAAATGAATGCCGTTCCAATTGACACCGAGGCTGCCGAGGGTATCTTGGTCAACTTTTCCACTCTTGTGTGAGGATCTCTTGGTGTATCCGAACTCATCCTTCGTTTTTTCGTTGGTGTTCTTAGTCAATTCATTAAAACCGATGACTATCGCCTCGTCGTCGTCGAACTTCTTCATCTTGACCAACGATCCTTCCTTGAGTGTCGACCGTCCGAACTTGTATGGTCCATGTGCAGTTCTCAACATAACCCCCTCGAATCCTTGCTCGAGAACCTTTGTCTCATATTGCACAAGTTCTTCGACGGTGTTGATTTCTGTAGGAACCAGAGGGACGATTTTCACGGGGGAGGCCGTGAGGATTTCTGGATGATCCTCCACAAACTTCTTCATGTCTTCCATTCGTTCGAGGTATGACTTCTTAGGATCTTCGACAAGATAGTCGAACCAATAAAAGTAAGCCTTTTCGTTTCCAATCATCTTGTCCGCGCTCATAACCATGGATGTTGTGTTCTGAAATGTCCCTCCCATTATCAGCTCCCCGTCCGAGCCATCGGGGAGAAGATCCTTGACTGCCGCTGCCAGTTCCGCGTTGCGAATTGGTTTGAATGTCCTAGAAACGACGTTGCCATCGATCTTCAAACAGCGAATACCGTCCAGTTTGGGAGTGACATACACTGGAAATTTTATCGAGTCGATATTCTCCAGAGAAGCAGCGAGCATTGGTTTTGTGATGGACATTTTAGTTTACAATATCGTTGTACGGTGCATATATAACCAAATGAGACGATATGATATACCAGGAGCAAATGACAACACTCGTATCGACACTATTAAATGAATGTATTGACGATATAAACAATTTAATTACATATTGACATTATAAACAATTTAATGACATATTTTGTATTAATAGTAACAGCAAAATGTCCGAGGAGATTCTGTTCAACATTCGTACTCTTCAGGGCAGTGTCATCAAAAGTCTGTTCGACACTCTCAAGGTAAGATATTAACACAAATTATCACGAATATTTATCATCATGGGTTAATGATCAATAACATATATCATTCTAAAATAATATACTATATTTTTCATATTTGCAGGAGATCATCCACGATGTCGTGCTCACGTTCGATCCCACCGGAATCAGAATTTCCGCAATGGACGGTTCGAAAGTGAGTCTCGTTCATCTCAAGCTAGATGCTGAGGCGTTTGAGGAATATCACTGTCCAAATTCACATGAGATCGGTATCAATGTTCTTAATATGTTTAAGCTTCTGAGGAGTGCAGGAAGCCACGACAGCATTCTTCTTCGCTACCTATCGAGTAACTCACACGTTCTCGAGATCACAGTTCAAAACTTTGATAAAAATTCGATCACAAAGTTCAACATGAAGTTGATTGAGATCGACTCCGTATATATCGAGGTTAATGATATTGATTTCGACACTATTGTCACGATTCCGTCCAATTATTTTCAGCGTCTGTGCAGGGATATGTCTGATATCACGGATTATCTGAGAATCATCAAGAAAGGCGACGAACTATCCTTCAACTCGGACTTTGAGTCGTCTACCGACTTCGCTTCACAGTCGACAGTCATCGGGAATTCGACAACGGGGACTATTCAGACGCTAGATCAAGCTGACTATGACAATAAATTCAGCTTGAAATATATCACAGGATTCTGCAAGGCCTCTGGTCTATCCTCGGTGGTAGAATTGTACCTAAAAGAATCTTACCCTCTGATTTTAAAGTACAGTGTTGGGAGCATGGGTTCGTTGAAATTTATTATAGCCCCATCTCTCGATTAAATTAACGCCGCCTTGGACCCATCTTCATCATCTTCGGCGGTCTTTGTTGACTCATTTGTTTCTTTTGAGTCTGTTGTCTTTTAATTTGTTCGGCTTTTGCTCTTTCTACTTGCATCGCTTTTTGTTTCTGCGCAGATTGAGCTTTTGCTCTCTCTTCTTGAATCGCTTTTTGTTTTCTGTCCTTCTCGGCTTTAGCAGATTGAGCCTTTACTCGCTCTGCCTTTGCCTTTTCTGCCAGTTGTTTGCTCGTCTGTGCCAGCGCGGATTGAGCTTTTGCCTTTGCTTGCGCCTGTACTTTATCTGTCATTTGTTTTCCCACCGATTGTGCTTTTGCCATTGCTTGTGCCTGTATCTGTGACTTTGCTTTATCCATCATTTGCTGTGGAGCTGACCGCTGAGGTTGTGGAGCTGACCGCTGAGGTTGTGGAGCTGACCGCTGAGGTTGTGGAGCTGACCGCTGAGGTTGTGGAGCTGACCGCTGAGGTTGCGCCAACGGAGACGATGTAATTTTTGCAGATTTTTGTTCAAGGCCTTTCAGCTCTGTAATTAATCTTCCTTTTGCTTGTTGAGCCAACTGAAGATTCTGCTGCCGCTTTCTCGAGAACCTGGTGAGCCTTTCGACTTTTCTCGTATCGCGTTTTATGGTAGCCTCGCTTATACCTTTCCTCACTCTGCCTATGTTCTCCGATGCTTTCATGGCCTTTTTATCAACATCTTTGATCTTCCTCTTTTTTATCACGATCTCTCTTTCAATAGATTTCTTTGCCTCTGCGGCCTTTGCTTTTGCCTTTTCTGCTTCCGCCTTCATCCGAGCTGCTTCCGCTTTTGCTTTTGTTTCTTGTGCGATTTGTTGTGGCGATTTTCCCGGAGATGCTGCCAATTCTTTCTTCCTGACCACAATTGCTCGATCCAATGCTTGAACAACATTGGTTCTCTGTTTTGCTACGGCTGATGCTCTTGATTTGGCATATCGTGCCTCTACTTCCGCGATAGATCCCCCTGGTATCAGTCGTTCGGGACGAATCTTTAACAATCTTGATGATGATGATTGTTGTGAGGATTTACCAGGAGATGCTGCTAATTGTTTCTTCCTGATAACAATTGCTTTATTCAACGCTTGGACAAGATCCGTTCTTTTCTTTGTCATAGCAGATGACCTTCGTTTGGCGTATTGCGCTTCTACTTCCGCAAGCGTCTTACCGGGAATTAGTTGTTCCGGAGACGGTGAAACTTTGCCAGATATAGCCGGCTTTTTACCTGAAGATGCTGCCAATTCTTTCTTCCTGACCACAATTGCTCGATCCAATGCTTGAACAACATTGGTTCTCTGTTTTGCTACGGCTGATGCTCTTGATTTGGCATATCGTGCCTCTACTTCCGCGATAGATCCCCCTGGTATCAGTCGTTCGGGACGAATCTTTAACAATCTTGATGATGATGATTGTTGTGAGGATTTACCAGGAGATGCTGCTAATTGTTTCTTCCTGATAACAATTGCTTTATTCAACGCTTGGACAAGATCCGTTCTTTTCTTTGTCATAGCAGATGACCTTCGTTTGGCGTATTGCGCTTCTACTTCCGCAAGCGTCTTACCGGGAATTAGTTGTTCCGGAGACGGTGAAACTTTGCCAGATATAGCCGGCTTTTTACCGGAAGATGCTGCCAATTCTTTCTTCCTGATAACAATTGCTCGATCCAATGCTTGAACAACATTGATTCTCCCTTTCTTCTCAGCCGACGCTCTTGATTTGGCATATCGTGCCTCTACTTCCGCGATAGATCCCCCTGGTATCAGTCGTTCGGGACGAATCTTTAACAATCTTGATGTTGATGATTGTTGTGAGGATTTACCAGGAGATGCTGCTAATTGTTTCTTCCTGATAACAATTGCTTTATTCAACGCGTCAACAAGGCCTGTTCTCTTCTTTATCACGGCGGAGGACCTTCGTTTGGCATATACCGCTTCTACGTCTGCGAGAGTTTTCCCGGGTAGTAGTTGTTCTGGAGTAGGTTGTTTTTTGCCGGAAGTTGTCGGCATTGGTGTCTTACCTGGCACTGGTGTCTTACCGGTGAGTGATTTTATTTGTTGAAGTCTCATGGGGAGTGCTCTGTCCAGTCTTGCGACCAGCTCCTTGTTTCCCTTCCTCTCGGCCGATGCTCTTCGTTCTGTGTACATTCTTTGAACGGCCTGTTCCGTCTTTGCGGGTAAAAGAAACGCGGCATTTCTTTCGGGGGAAGATGGAACTTTTCCAGGAGAAGATGGAACTTTTCCAGGGGACCCGTCGAGTTGTTTTCTTCTTATCGCAATTGCTCGATCAAATGCCTGAACGAGTGCGGTTCTTCCTTTTGCAGCTGCCATGGCTCTTCGTTTTTTGTATGCTTCCTCCACATCTTTCAAGATCGTTCCGGGCAGCAGTTGTTCTGGAGTCCGCTTGAACACGTTGGCTCCCTGAGACTTCAATCTCTGGAGTCTCACGGGAAGTGCTCGGTCCAATCTTGCTACAAGCTCTTTGTTTCCCTTCCTCTTGGCCGCCGCTCTTCTCTCTGCATATACTCTTCTGACGGCTTGTTCGGTTTTTCCTGGAAGAAGATATTCTGCATTTTTTTCGGGAGTTGTTGGGTTTGGTGTTTTTCCCGTCGGTGATTTTATCGGAGATTGTTGAGCGGGCTTTCCTGGAGATGCGCCGAATTGTTTTCTTCTTTCAATAATTGCCCTGTCTAATGCCTTCACGAGAGCAGTTCTTCCTTTTGAAACAGCGGCGGATCTTCGATCTTTGTATGTCTTTTCTATCGTCTCGAGATTATTACCGGGGATTAATCTTTCAGGAGTTAATGTTAACACATTGGCTCCCTGAGTCTTCAATCTCTGAAGTCTTATGGGTAGTGCTCTGTCAAGTCTTGCGACTAGATCCTTGTTTCCCTTCCTCTTGGCCGCCGCTCTTCTCTCTGCGTATACTCTCCTGACGGCTTGTTCGGTTTTTCCTGGAAGAAGATATTCTGCATTTTTTTCGGGAGTTGTTGGTTTTGGTGTTTTCCCCGTCGGTGTTCTATCGGGTGACGTTTGAGAAGACTTTCCAGAAGCGCTGAATTGTTTTCTTCTTTCGATAATTGCTCTGTCTAATGCATTTACGACTTTGGTTCTTCCCTTTCTCACAGCGGCTTCTCTCTTCTGTTTGTATACAGCCTCTACCTCTGCCAAGGTTTTCCCTGGTAACATCGTTTCGGGAGTCCACTTCGAAGGTCTCTGTTGTGATGATGTTTTTTGTGTTTTAGTCGCAGTGTTTTGGATCATATCATTATCGTCGTCGTTGTCGTCATCGTATCGTTCGTTAGAGACTGTAGTGCGTCCACTTCTACGATCGCCTCCACGCAAAACGGCGCTTGGTGGCATATAATCATCCGGTCTCTGAGACGGTCCAATTTGTGATGAATAGTTGATCTGCTGATTGTATGGTCTGTTTTGATATCCTCCCATATTGGGTCCTGGCAAAGGGCCGATAGGTGCGGTGTAGTTTCGGCTCCTATTGAAAGACATTCCGAGTCCTGGACCCTGAGTTGGCCCTATCGGTGACGTGTAATTGATCTGTTGATCGAACGGTCTGTTTTGAAATCCTCCCATGGAGGAAGATGGCAATGGACCTATAGGCGCCGAGTAGTTTCGGCTCCTATTGAAAGACATTCCGAGACCTGGTCCCTGAGTTGGTCCTATCGGCGACGTGTAATTGATCTGTTGATCGAACGGTCTGTTTTGAAATCCTCCCATGGAGGAAGATGGCAATGGACCTATAGGCGCCGAGTAGTTCCTGCTCCTGTTGAAAGACATTCCGAGGCCTGGACCCTGAGTTGGCCCTATCGGCGATGTGTAATTAATTCGTTGATTATATGGTCGATTTTTAAATCCTCCCATATCTGGTCCTGGCAATGGCCCGATAGGAGCTGAATAATTGAGATTTCCAGATTGATAATTGAGATTTCCAGTTTGAGACTTTGCTTTACTTGAAGTGGACGTTGCACTTGAAGTGGATGTTGCAGTTGGTGTGGACGTTGCAGTTGGCGTGGATGTTGCAGTTGGTGTGGACGTTGCAGTTGGTGTGGACGTTGCAGTTGGCGTGGATGTTGCAGTCGGTGTGGACGTCGCAGTTGGTGTAACGACATATGTCTTTGGAGTTCCGGATAAGACGGACGGTTGTGGAATGTTCGTCACAAGTGACGGTGATCTCCCCGCCTTGGCCAGATTGTCTACGAGTTTATTCCGTTGTTTCTTGATCGCCTTTATTTCCTCTGCTAATGCCGCGGCCTTGTACTGTTCTTTGATCTCCGATCTGGCCAACGCGCGTGCCTGTGCTTCTGGTGACATTTTTCTTCTCGTGTCGGGAATATACACGCTTACATGCTGTCCTCCTGCACCTTGATCGACATTTACTAATTTCTTATAACCTTCTCTATTTTGTTCTGTTCGGGAGGACATTACACTTATTATAAATCATATATTTTTATTACAATCTAAGTTTCGAGTTTAGGTTTCTTTGTGAAAAATGAAGTGATCTCGTGTTGTTTGTTGGCAACGTTCTTCTTCACGCGTTTGACGATCTTCAGATCCGATTTGAATACGTCTTTGAGTTGATCGATTTTTGGTTTAATCGTTTCATGACCAAAGATCTCCTTCTCCGGGTCGTCGACCAGAGGATCGAAAAGGCTGATGATTGGTTTGAGAAGCTGATGCTCTATGTAGAACAACCTATCTACGATCAATCCATTATCACGAGCAAACACAGGGTCTTCGGCCTTGAATGATTGTTTGATGTCGGGATTCGCACGGTCCTCTATGTAGACAAATGGAACTCGCGTCCCACTCGGAACCGGAAATCCAGTCCGTTGGAATATCTTGTCGGCGACGTGAAGATGTGGTTGGCACGTATTCTTGTAATCGTTCTTCAGAGTCTTCGACATCGTAAATTTATCCATATGATACTCATTGTCGAGGACTTTCCTGATCTTTTCCCGAGTCTCCTTGATGGCAATGGGTGTGTTCTTCGCGTGCAAAATCGTGTCTAGACTCTCCTTCAGGATTTCCCTCGTGATGGGTGAGAAATCCCTCCGTACTAGAGCAAGTCCCTTGACATCAATCTTACCTTTCTCGCCGAGCTCCTCAAACTTTACAGCCGCATACCTCTTCTTCGAGTAGAGAACGTAAGGGTAGTATATTTTTTCGAACTCGAGGATGTTGGGCGCCCTGAAATCTCCGGTGATTTCGTCAGCTAACCACTGTGCCGCCTTGAAGTGCGCCTCCATGTCTACAGTCCCGTCTTCTTTGTCCGGCACGTTCATTTTGACCATCACACTGTCCGTATCACCATATACTACCACAGAACCGGGAATAAGCTCCACGGCCCTCTTCGCGGTGTGTTCAATCATGTTCCTTCCCGTTGCCGTGACAGATGCTGCAATAGGTACAATCGGGATGAACCCCTTGCTTGCACCCAGGAAACCGTATACAGAGTTCATGACCACCTTATATGCCTTCTGCTGAGCATCGTATAGATTTTCCTTGAAATCGTCACCGTCTTTCTTCGCCTGCGCCATGAGTTTCTTCGCGTGTTTCCTAAACTTCGCCAGGTCGTCCAGAAGCGCAGGCACCACCCCCTGGCCGCTTCCATCTTCCTTGCGTTGGGCATACCTGAAGGTCCCAAGTCCCGTCTCGATCTCGTAATACTCTACCCCCTGGATTTTGTCAAACTTGTCGCCCATCACCAGGGTTTCTGGGCTCATGTTGTGCGCCCGGATAATACTGGGGTACACTGCATAACAATTTAAGGGAGGGCAGAAAAAACTGGTAAGTAATTATGTCGCACTCTATATATTTGATAACCAATATTGAAAACGGAAAACAATACGTCGGCCAGACGAAGCAAAACCTAAACCAATTGCACCTCCCACTATACTCACATGAAGCGAAGTCCAATGCCGCAATGGGTGTGAAGTATGCGCCCTTCTTCGGCTCCAAAACGGTCGCTCCCTCGTATTTGCCTTCCGTGGTCCACGCCTTGTCGTCCGGGATGGAATACCCCATCTCTCGTGCTTTCCCGAACAAGCAAGAAAAGCATCTGATCTGCAAACAATTTAATAGAAATAAATACATCGTGATTAATGACTTGGGATTTAACACCTAACGTTTTCAAGTTGAGCTTGC
>Ga0247839_1006770_pt1 | contig 12986 bp, 20 predicted proteins | sample LaCruzMarch2015__6_FD_192405 | JGI IMG/M metagenome (GOLD analysis project Ga0247839, IMG submission 192405) | Freshwater microbial communities from meromictic Lake La Cruz, Castile-La Mancha, Spain - LaCruzMarch2015_16m | ecosystem: Environmental > Aquatic > Freshwater > Lake | place: Spain...
CTTCGCGTTGCATCGAATTAAGCCACATACTCCACCGCTTGTGCGGGCCCCCGTCAATTTCTTTGAGTTTTAATCTTGCGACCGTACTTCCCAGGCGGCACGTTTAACGCGTTAGCTCCGGCACGGACGGGGTCTGAGCCCGCCCACACCAAACGTGCACCGTTTACTGCCAGGACTACCGGGGTATCTAATCCCGTTTGCTCCCCTGGCCTTCGTGCATGAGCGTCAGGAAATGCCCAGAGAGTCGCCTTCGCAACTGGTCTTCCTCACGATATCTACGCATTTCACTGCTACACCGTGAATTCCACTCTCCTCTACATTCCTCTAGCATGGGAGTATTGAGTGCAGTTCTGAGGTTAAGCCCCAGGATTTCACACTCAACTTTCCACGCCGCCTGCGCACCCTTTACGCCCAATGAATCCGAACAACGCTTGAGACCTCTGTATTACCGCGGCTGCTGGCACAGAGTTAGCCGTCTCTTCCTCTTGCGGTACTATCACTTTCTTGTTCCCGCATGACAGGAGTTTACGACCCGAAGGCCTTCGTCCTCCACGCGGCGTCGCTCCATCAGGGTTTCCCCCATTGTGAAAAATTCTCGACTGCTGCCACCCGTAGGTGTCTGGACCGTGTCTCAGTTCCAGTGTGGCTGGTCGTCCTCTCAGACCAGCTACCCGTCATAGCCTTGGTGAGCCGTTACCTCACCAACAAGCTGATAGGCCGCGAGCTCATCAAGAAGCGTCTTGCGACTTTGACTTTGGAAAGATGTCTTCCCTTGTCATATGCGGTATTAATTCGCCTTTCGGCGAGCTATCCCCCACTTCTCGGCAGATTACTCACGTGTTACGCACCCGTTCGCCACTGAGTTTAGCGTGTATTACTACAAACTAAACCCCGTTCGACTTGCATGTCTTATCCACGCCGCCAGCGTTCGTTCTGAGCCAGAATCAAACTCTCCGTTGAAAAGTTTGTCCCTCGCGCTAAACGAGGGAAATTTTTTCTGACTAATCATGTTTGCAGTCCTGTGAGACAGGCGCTGCAGTATGTTGTCGAAGCTTAAAAAAACAAAATCGACGAGAAACGCACAATTCAGCAATTGCTGTATAATTGTCATTTCTATATATTCTATATATTGCGTTCTGAATTTTACCGACTGCGGCAAAATTCGAATTGGACTTTCAAAAAGCTGCTTCATTACGAACCCGTCAGGAGTAAGGAATGTTTCATCCGAACTACTAACTTTTTCAGATTCGCTTGAGATCAATTCCGCTTGGCATTGGTGCCAGCGGGATGAAGAAGGTATGACAGATCGAAAAATGGTCAATACCTTTTGAAAAAATATTTTTTCCAGCGCCACTGTCGCAAAAGAAATTTTTCGGCATCATGCTCGCAGAGGCCCACCCCAATTGCATCTCAGGTCGTCAACAAGTAATTTGCCACATAAAAAATATTTTCAAAAAATTTTTGATAGCACAAAAATCCGGTTTTCTTGCCTTAATTTTCACCCCTTGAGATTGTGTTTCCCCAATGGCAAAAGAACTCCAGCCTGGCAATCCAGCGCCTGATTTCACCCTCACAGCTGTCGGCGGCACCTATGGAAGTGGGCAGGAGGTGCGCTTTTCTTCCCTTCGCGGCCATACAGTCGTGCTTTATTTTTATCCTAAAAACGACACTCCGGGATGCACGGTCCAGGCCTGTGGGCTCAGAGACTACCACTCTGCGTTCCTTTCCAAGGGGGTTTTACTCTTCGGCGTGTGCGTGGATTCCGTGAAGAGCCATACTGCGTTCATCGCCAAGCATGGGCTCCCCTTCCCTCTCCTGAGTGATGAAAAGCGTGAAGTTGTGGAAGCTTACGGCGTGTGGGTCGAAAAAAGCATGTATGGTAAGAGATACATGGGCACGGAGCGCTCGACCTTTATGGTTGAGGCCGATGGAACGATCCGATCGATCCATCGCAAGATTCAGCCAGGGATCCATGTGCAAACTATTCTTAAAAATTTATGAAATCCCCTGAGCCCAGTGCCCTCTTGAAGATCTATGACCGCCTGTCTGCCCTCATTGAGAAGCTGCCGGGCGGTTTACAGAAACCGATTCTCCGCGAACTGACTCCCATCCGGGAGTTGTTCCTTGAACAACGGGCTCCGCGTATTCTGCTCACTGGAGGCAGCGCGCAGAGTGTCCCCTCCCTTCTTGCCACAATGGGCGCATCGCACATCCACAGTGGGGAATCGGATCAAGGTTGGCGCTCCTACCAAGGAGGCCTGTCGGGAGCCACAGGCAAAATCTTGGATGCTCGAAATGATGCGCCTGATGCACACTGGAGGACTGGAATCGCCGCTTCGACGCCTGACATCGTCCTTTTTCTACAAGACGGTGATGTGCCTGCTCTGGAGTGGCAGAAATCACTCGAGCGCGCGGCCTCATCAGGTGCGGCGATTATTTCCCTTTCCTCAACAGCCGAGTTTGCAAGAGGGCTGGCTGCGCGTCTGGAAGAAACTTCGGAGCTGCGCGGGAAGGTTCGCGCCGTGTGCTCACTCGATGATCCTGAGTTTTTAGAAATGATCTGTGCGGCACTCCCTGCGCAGGCCCAGCTTGAGTTCGCCCGCTTGGCAAATGCACGAAGGGCACAGGCTTTTATTGCGTCTTCCCTGTTGAAATCCTTCAGTGCAGTAAGTGGAGTCGTCGCCCTCCAACCTATTCCTCTGGCTGACCTGCCGATTCTTGCCACGCTCCAGAGCCTCATGGTGGGCATGATCATTCACACTACGGGCCGGCCAGTGACACTTAAGCTCGTCGGCGAATTTCTCGCCGCCCTTGGATTGAGTGTTGGGGCCGGCTTTGCCTTCCGCGAGGCGGCTCGCGCGGCGGTGAAGATCGTTCCATTCTGGGGGAGCGCGGTTTCTGGCTTTGTCGCGGGAGCAGGGACTTACGGTATTGGACGGGCTGCAATCGCCTATTTTGTGGATGACTCGCCAATACAGGAGACGCGACGCATTTTTCTCTCCATGCTTCCGAAAGGCCGTTCCACTACAAAACTTCCCTAATCACTCATCATGCCCGCCGCCGACCCTGAAGCCGCCCTGAAGCGGCAGTCCATTTCCGAAGTCAAAAAAATCTATGCCGAGCTTGCGGCGCTTCCCATCGAGCGCTCGTGCACGCTTCGTGCCGAGTGCTGCCAATTTCGCCTCACAGGAAAAACCCCTCACCTCACGCGGGGCGAGGCGCTGATTGTTGCCAAAGCTCTTCGTGCCACGGGGCGCAAATCCCAGCCCGCCCCTGCGGATGGAGCCTGTCCGATGTTCGACCCATTCACTGCTCGATGCCTGATCTACGAGAACCGTCCCTTCGGTTGCCGCACCCATTTTTGCGCGGCGGCAGGTGGACCGTATGCTCGAAAAGACGTGCTGCATCTCATCCACCGCCTTCAGGAAATCGACGAACACCTTGGTGGTGATGGCCCCCACCCGATACAGGATGCCGTGGCGGGCGCGTTGCAGGCTTGCCAGTAAAGGCGACTGGGCTTAGCCCGATGCGAGAACAATGGATCAAGCCGCGTTTCATTTCATCAATACCCAGCTCACCAGCCCGGTGCTGGATATTCCCATGGCGACGCTCTCGAGTTGGGCTGTATGGTGGCCCTTGGCGGTTCTGGGTGGAGCAGTAGTCCTTCTGCGTGGCGGCTTCCACGCCCGGGCCATGCTTCTGGCCGCCGTGCTGGCAGTAGGCATCAACGACGGACTCGTCTGCCGGACATTGAAGGAGACCGTTGGTCGCGCGAGGCCAAACGACTCCATCTCCGGGGTGCGCACGATCGATCTGGCACGGGCGACCCCTCGCCTCCTTGCAGTGGCTCTTCCGCTGCGCGTCAAAGTCTCCGATGTGCAAAAACCAGCAGTCCGTGGCAAATCCTTTCCCTCCTCGCATGCGGCAAACTGCTTCGCTTTGGCGACTGTGATCTCCCTATTTTACCGGAGGCGTGGGTGGATTGCATTTTTTCCAGCGGTGCTTGTCGCTTTCAGCCGTATGTATGTTGGAGTCCACTGGCCTGGCGATGTGATCGCGGGATGCCTGATCGGCATCTTGTGCGGACTCGGCTCTGTTTTCCTTTTAAAAGCCCTATGGAAGCGACTTGCTCCGGTCCTTCTCCCTTCGCTCCACAAAACCCACCCCGAGCTTCTCCACTCATGAAACCCCGCTCTGTCTTTGTTTTTCTCTCCGCTGTCACGCTCTTGCGTCTGGTATGGTTGGCGATTCAAGGCGTTTCGGCCGAAGAGGCATATTATTGGATGTGTGGATCGAGAATGGCGGCGGCTTTTTTTGATGGTCCCCCGGGAACAGCCTTTCTGGTTCGCTTGCTCGGCATGCTCACCGGCGACTCGCTGGAGGTCCTGCGCTTGGCCTGGCCACTTTTCGGCTTTATTGCGGCGTGGCTGGCATGGCTTCTTGCGCGGACTCTTTATAATGATCTGGTGGCGGGCTGGACAGTGGTGGCCCTGAATGCGCTGCCCCTCTTCAACGAGCAGTGCGTCACCGTTGGCCCCGGGATTCCTGTCTTGATTCTCTCACTCGCAGGAATGCTCGCCGCTTATTCAGCCGTGGAGGGTCGGCGTCTGGATTGGATTCTCGCTGCGGCGCTTCTGGCTCTGGCGGCACTGTTCCGATACGAAGCGGTGCTGGTGGCCATGGGATTGCTCATCGCCGTTTTATCGGTTCTTCGCAAAAAAGAGACGCCTGATGCGCTGGCGGCGGCCGCTTTGATTCTCCTTCCGCTCGCGGCGCTATGGAGTCCCTTGGCATGGAACGCAGCCCTCGACTGGATTCCCATCGCAGGCGGCACCCTGCAGACCTGGTGGAGACCGCAGCCAGGCGGGTGGTCGCGGGACCTGGTGGAATACTTTCGCCAATTTTCCTTTGCCGCAGGCCTCGCGCTGTTGGGTGCGCTCGGGGGGCTCATCTGGACGGCATGTCACAAGAATGGCCGCGCGCGCTTTCTCTTGGTGACCGCTGGCCCCGCCTCGATCTGGGCCCTCTATCAATTCCTCATAGGCCGCGATTTCTCGGCGGCGGCTTGGATCGCTGTGGTGCCGCTCTTGATTTTTCTGGCGGATGCCGGATCGCACTGGCGCTGGATGGGAATCTGCGGCTCGGCCACTGTGCTTGTCGCGCTGGTCTCCAGCGGACTCTTGCTCCATGAGGAGGGGCTGCAAAGGGCTGTATGGAAAACCCTGGCTTCTGAAATAAATGCCGCCACGAGGGAGATGCCGGCCACCGATGGTGGTGGCTTCCTCATTGCCGAAGACGCAGATCAGGCTTCTGTTCTCGCCGTCTATTTCAAATCCACCGCCCGCTCGGAGTATCCACCCGTCTTCGTCCCGGAATCCCCAGCGCTCACAAGCCAGTTTGGAATCTGGCCGTCCTACGGGAATTTTATCGAGACAGACAAGGCAACGGATGAGTTTTTTACCGAGCAGAAAGGCTACAATCCCTTCATCGGCCGCCATGCCCTTTATATGGGAACGGAGTTGCCTCAGACAGTGAAGGGCGCTTTCTCCGAGGTGAAGCCGCTGCGCGGCATCAACCTCCCGGATGGCAGGCGCATGGTCATCTACCTGTGTCTGGATTATCAGACGCTGCCCTTGTAAGCAGGCGGCTCAGGGCGCCATGGCACCCGTTTTCTGCAGGGCCTCGCCGAGACTGGATTCATGCGTGAGCAGGCTCGCGAGATAGGCGTCTTTTTTTGGCATCGTGGCAACGCGCTGGATATTCGACGGGTTTTCGAGACGCGAAAAAATGGCCGCTGCCACCTTGGACTTCGGCACGCTTTTTTCTCCATAGCCGCCGGGCTTATTGCTCGACCAGAAGCGGACATGCTCCACGCCATCCTTCGTTTTCACACCAAGGAAAACAACCGAGTGCCCTCGCTCCTTTTTTCCGACATCCGAGGACCAGAAGATCTTCATGAAATCACCCGGCCTTGCCTGCTCCCAGGAGGTGAAGTTTTTTCCCAGACCGAGTTCATGGAAGAGGCGCGCGGTGCCGGGACCGTTGGCGTTCCAACGTCCCCAGATGCCGACCCCATCGGGCATGGCTTTGGGTAGAAGACTTTCGGATGAGGATGTCGCCGGCGGGCAGAGGCCTTGCTTTTCGGCTTCGGCGAGGGTTTTGAGGAAGAGAAGATATGTGGCCCCCGAGCAGTAACTCGGCTGCGCCTTGGAACTTTCGACACGCAGGCCGAGTGGGGACAAGGCCACAGCGCTGTTCAAGGCCTGGTGAGCCTCGCGCGTGGTGGCATAGCCGCCGCCCTCGGGCATTTTGCGGATTTGCTCAAGCACAATGGCATTGAAATCCGCCGCGTGCGGAGTGACTTTCGTCGTCAGCAAGAGGGCGGATAGGAGAACAAGTTTCATGTGTCCTCAAAAACGCGAATTTCCAGATGTCCGCAAGACGCATTTTTCTGATTCTGTTCATTGTCCTTCTGGCCTGCGTGGCCGGGGCCATTTGGACTTGGGATTGGATGGCAAAACGCCAACTGCCGATGTCTGGGGGGCTTTATTTTCCGCTCGCAGTGGAAATTTCCGGCCCGCACTTTCTGCAGGGCGATCCGTGCTGGGGTGGAGACCTTCTTGCAGAGACATCCGATTCCCTCACGGAGGTCGGTTGCGCGGTGGCTTCGGCTGCCATGGCGCTTGCATCCCGTGGAGTCGATACCGACCCGGGAAGGCTGAATGCCTTTTTGCAGAAAACGGAGGGAGGCTACACTCCCGAGGGGTGGATTTATTGGGAGAAGGCGGCGGAGATCGATCCCGAGCGGGTCGGAAGCCTGCTGCCGCACTACGAGGATGCCCCGTCGCACTTCCTCATCGACTGGAATCTCCTGCATGGCAACCCGGTCATAGCCCGCGTGCGCTACCCGAGCGGCATTACCCATTTCATCGTGATCTGTGGGAAGCGTGGATTTGAATACATCGTGCGCGACCCCGGCGAAGGAGGAAGGGCGGAACTGACGCTTTTGAGTGACTTCCCGCCACCCGTCGAGGCGCTGCGTTTTTACCGGGTGGATTGATCCGACTGCGAGGGCAGGCTACCGAGGAGCTTCGCACGGAGTGGGCGTCCCGCGAGTTCCGCATTTTGCGCAGAGAGTTTTTCAGAGATAGCCGCCGTAATCGTTCGGGCAGTCCTTCGCGCATCGGCGGCAAGCCCGGAGGTGGTGACATTTGTGATCAAGCGAGGCACGGCACCGAATGGGCTGGAGAAAAGCGCACCTGGTTCGGCATTCGAACCTCCAGTCGTTTCCAGTTGGGCAACTCGTATCAAACTGCCTTTGGCTGCGACCTGAAACACATCCACACGGGCCTCGGTTTTTGTGGCGCCGAGCCCAAAGCCTACGAGGGAGCGAAGGGCCCGACTGCCTTGGTGCACTCTCGTAAAATGCCCCTCGATCAACCAGGCCTTGGGATCCTTCACTTTTTCATTCATGGAAATCACCATCGCAGGCCTGACATGCTTTGTGAGCCGCTCTGCAAGGCGATCCGCGAACTCCGCCGAGAATTTTTTCTCAAACACATCGAGGTCCACACCGTCCCGATCGACACGGAATTTTTCCCGATCAACCGTAAAGGGACGAACCAAGATTTTATCAGGCACGCACACCTTGCTGCTCCACTCCTGGCGAGAAACACTCACCGAGGCACATCCCCCGAGCATCAAACAAAGAAGCAGCATGAACGGACTCGTTTTTGAGAGAATCATTCACCCAAACTCTCCAGCCTGTGCAAAACCGCAAGCTTCCTCCGCTTCTACGAACGCGCCTGCCTGAGCAAAGCCACCATCACTCCCTGGATCACGAGCTCTTGGGCAGGGATGAGGTCGGGGTAATTCGGATTTTCGGCGCGGAGATAGGGTTTGCCGGCACGAACGAGAAAAGTTTTGAGCGTGCTCTCGCCGTCGATCAGCGCAGCCACAACACGGCCGTGCGATGGAGGCTTGAGCTCCAAAATCACGATATCGCCATCCAGAATGTGCGCCCCGGTCATGGAATCCCCGCGCACCCTGAGAGCAAAAGTGCGGGCGTTTTTTGGGATTCCCAGCGTGTCGAGGTCCACACGCACACACCCATCGCGCTCCTCGCTCTCTCCAATTGGCCGTCCTGCGGGGATGGCGCCCAGAATCGGAATCTCACTGATCAGGCGATCTGCGGATTCCGATAAAACCAGCCCCCTTGCGCGGCCGGCGGAGCGTTGCACAACGCCCTTGCGCCGCAGGGCGGCAAGGTGCTTGGCGGCGGCATTTGGGCTCGCGAAGCCAAAGTGGGCCTGGATTTCCCGCAACGAGGGAGACACTCCCTCGCGTTGGCGGTAGGCCTCGATGAAATCCCGCACAGCCTGTTGTTTTAAGGTTAGCGCTTCGCTCATGGTGATCAAATGACCACCTTTTTAGAAGCACCGCAAGTCCGGCGATTGCATTTCACGGCGGAATTGTGGTTTTTCTCGGAGATGAAATCCTACCGCAAAGAACTCTGGTTCGAAATTCCCAAACGCCGCGCGTTTCTGAACATCACTCCCCAAGTCGAGCAGTGCCTCTCGGAAAGCGGCATCCGCGAGGGGCTGTGTCTGGTGAACGCCATGCACATCTCCGCCAGTGTGTTTATCAATGACGACGAATCCGGCCTGCACCGCGACTTCGAAAAATGGCTCGAAAAGCTCGCCCCCGAGCATCCGCACGCCCAATACGCGCACAACGGAGCCGAGGACAATGCCGACGCCCACCTCAAACGCACCATCATGGGCCGCGAAGTCGTGGTCGCCGTCACCAACGGCACGCTGGATTTCGGCCCCTGGGAGCAGATTTTCTACGGCGAGTTCGACGGACTACGCCGCAAGCGTTTGCTGGTGAAGATTATCGGCGAGTAGAGCGGGCGGGCCTCATTTTAAAGCCGAATCCGGCGAAAGCCTCTCACGGAGACACAAAGACGCGGAGAAAAACTCTCAACCGGAACGCTGACGTCCTCGTCGGCATCAGCACCTCATAGCGATGCTACTGCGGCAAACCCGCCAAACCCAGAGCGTCAAAATGCCGGGCCAACGCTTACGATTGCTGGATTCAAGCACGTGATTAGCGTGATTAAATATCAATAATTTATGCCTGACCCCTCTGATCGATACGAACTCTATTTTGCTTATGGCTCGAATATGCTTGGGCAACGCCTGAAGGATCGGGTGGATCAGCATTCCCTACTATAACCTTCTCCGGCCTCCAACTCATGTGCCTCATGTATGCCGGATTCAAACGCATCGCCCCGGATCAAGACACCGGCATGGATCTGAACGATCCTTGGATTACTGCGCTGGAGTTGTTTAATGTTGGAAAGCCTTCTTAAAGAGCTTAAAAATCAATAATTCTGCTCCATCTATTTGAAAGGCGTCAGTTGCTGCTGTCGGAGGGGAGAGCTTTTAAATGGCGAACGGCAGCGCCGGTTCGATCGATGCCAGCGCTGCAATGGATGAGCACCGGTTTGGGGAGTTCGTTGAAATGCTTCTCCACGGCCGCCAGTTCACTGCCTGAGAGCGGCGGTCTCTGATGATCCACCACAGGCACATGCCCGACTTCGAAACCTGCGTCACAGTAAGCCTGTAGCAATCCGACAGGAAGCCTCCCATACAGCTTCAAATGCTGCTCATTCAAAAGACAGATGATCGATTTCGCTCCGCTGGATTTGGCCTCTGCGATCCACTGCGAAACCACTTCCGGCGACACTTAGGCATTTGAACCGTAGTCATAGCCGGGTCGTGATGTTGCAAAAAGCAGATCGGGTATTTCTTTTCGAATCATAAGACGGACTTGGAGAATCTGTATTTTTAATTCCACCGCTTGGCATATTTTCCAGTCTCAAATCTGACTCATGTATGCTGGATTCAAGCACGTGATTAGCGTGATTAAATATCAAGAATTAATGCCCGACCCCTTTGACTTTCTCTGCAACCATCGCTTATTTTAACCGGCCAGTGGTCTAAAAATCGGGTCCACCTCAGCCTTTTAAGTTTTTACGGCTTCGGCATGCAGCTTCAAGCCGAGTGCGCCAACCACCTTAAGGATCGTTTCAAAGGCAGGACTGCGATCCCCCGAAAGCGCCTTGTAAAGGCTCTCGCGCGACACTCCCGCATCGCGCGCGACTTGCGTCATTCCCTTTGCCCGGGCGATATCACCGAGCGCTTTGGCAATAAAACCGGCATCATTGCCACCCTCTTCAAAGCAAGCTTCCAAGTAGACTGCCATTTCTTCGGGCGTCCTCAAATGCTCCGCAACATCGTAGCGTGTGGTTTTGGTTTTTTTCATGGTAAAAATGTAGCGGGAAGGTTTCTGGCAAGACGCAGTGCGATTTTGATATCCTTTGATTGGGAACTCTTGTCCCCGCCAGCCAACAAAATCACCAACTCGCTCCCCCGCTGTTTGTAGTAAACGCGGTAACCCGGTCCGTAATGGAGGCGCAGTTCCGAAACGCCCTCGCCAATAGCTTTGAAATCGCCGGGGTTTCCCCTTAAGAGCCTTTCGACCTGACCAATACGCGCGCTCTCGCCTGAATATCGTTCAGCCCATCGAGCCATTTCGAGAATTCCTCGGTTTTGCGAACTTCCATTACGGCTAAAATGTAGCCTTGAGGATACAGATGGTCAATGTGAAATTCAAAAAAATCTTGTCGCTTCCTTTGCCATCAGCGCCGGGGCGCGTCAGCAGATGAAGCTCACGAATTGCTCTTCGATGACCACGCGGGCCATGCGTTGCGCTTTGGCGAAGCTGCGGGGGAAGGCGGCTGCGGCCTTGTGCAGCGCGATGATCTCTTGCACGGGCTTTTCCGGCAGTTCCTCGCCGGGCGCGGGGAAAAACTTCATAGCTTCCTCCTTGTCGCCCGTGTGCAGATACCATCCCATCGCGCCGAGCAAGGGGCCGACCCGCGTGCGACTCCCGTGAAGGCGCGGCAGGATTTTTTAGAGAATCTCGTCGTCCTGGTCGGGCTCCACCCGGTGCCTCATCCGCAATTCCTCGCAGCCATTCGGGATTGTGTTCATCGCTCTTTTTTCGAGTGTTCCGCAGGGGGCACTATTAAATGCGGGGAAAATCAAACAGCGTCATCGTTCGCGACATGACTTCCTGCAAGAACCCTGAAGGAGCCTTGCAAATGGGGCGCCACAGACGCTCTTTCCAATCCAAGGAACGGATGTGGTCGCAAAGAACCACTCCGCCCACGGGCAAACCCTCCGGCACAGCAAGTTCAAAGGGGTAGCCTTTGCTTTTGCTGGTAACGGGACAAAAAACAGCCAAGCCCGTTTTCTCATTGTATCGGGTGTGGCTCAGCACAATCGCTGGCCGGCACCCGGACAGCTCGCGTCCAGCTTGGGGATCGAACACCAACCACCCGAACGCCCCGAGTTCCGGCACGGGTGGGTTCTTCGTCCTCATGGCTGCAGAACCTCGCGCCCGCGATCCGCGTCCCAATCGCTCTCCAGGTGCACATTTTCGGGCGTTACCTTGTTGAGCAGATCGTCCAACTCAAGCCTCTTGGGAACAGCCTTCACGGTCAACCCCGCCGTCCCGACTTTGAGGAACACGGAATCACCTTCCTGAATCTGTATTTGCTTGGCTACAGCCTTGGGAATCCGCAGGGCCAGACTATTGCCCCATTTTTGAATCGTTGCGGTCATGTTTCTACATTGAGACTACAGGAGCGCTTCGTCAACTCTCCAACGCGCATACTCACTCGAACGGGGAAATGCGAAAGATTCCTCGCGGCATTCCTCAGCAACAATCCCTTCCCACGGCCTTGAGTAAACGAATTGATCTGTTGAATGACCTATGGACTTATTGCCATTTGTCCATATATTCTCCCCGCATGTCGTCAATCGATCGTGGCCGGGCAAGAATGGTAGCGGGGTTGGCAAACCACCGCCGTATTGAAATCATAAGGCTGCTCATTCGCACCCCGTCTCTTTGCGTGAACGAAGTTGCAACTGAATGCCGAATCGACCAGTCCACTGCCGTGGAGCATGTGAAACGACTGCACGAGGCTGGTCTTGTGATGAAAAAGTCGACTGGTCGCTGGGTCCTTCTTACCCCAACCAACAGGGCCAAAGCTTTTGTCGAAACCATCGACGCGCTCTGGAAAATCGCGAAGTAACTTCGGGAATTTAATCAATGGACTTATTGCCATTTGTCCATATGTCAGCGATGGGATGTTTGCTTGCGTAGCGGAGCAAGGAACCTGTTTCGACAAGATGTGTCCGGAATGAATAGGAGCGCCGAGGCCCCCCTCGGCCAACCCCGACCGGCGGTGCCAACGGGGGCGTTGGCGCTCCCACCTTAGTTTTGGCGACATATGGACTTATTGCCATTTGTCCATATGTTAGCGATGGGATGTTTGTTGTTTTTGAGAGGAGGCTTGGGGGGCGGCTCTGACAGGCTTATGCGATGAGGGCGCGTCAGCAGATGAAGCTGACGAATTGCTCTTCGATGACCACGCGGGCCATGCGTTGCAATTTGGCGAAGCTGCGCGGGAAGGCGGCGGCGGCTTTGTCCAGCGCGATGATTTCCTGCACGGGCTTTTCAGGCAATTCCTCGCCGGGCGCAGGGAAGAACTTCATAGCTTCCGTCTTGTCGCCCGTGTGCAGATACCATCCCAGCGCGCCAAGCAAGGGGCCGACCCTCGTGCGGCTCCCGTGCAGGCGCGGTAGGATTTTTTGGAGAATCTCGTCGTCGAGGTCCGACTTCCACTTGTCGGCTTCCCATGCGGCTTTATCCGCAGCCAGTTCGCAAGAGACCTTCAGATAGGCCACAACCTCCTTCGCTGTGCGGAAGGCGAATTCGAAGCGGCCATTTTGCAGGATTTCCAGCACCTCGAGCAGATGTTTGTTCACCGCAGTTTTCACGGCCGGCGGCAACTCGGGCAGCGGCAACTCCTTCGCGCCTCTCGCCCGCAGGCTCAAGTCCAGAAACGCCTC
>Ga0247839_1006772_pt1 | contig 12984 bp, 11 predicted proteins | sample LaCruzMarch2015__6_FD_192405 | JGI IMG/M metagenome (GOLD analysis project Ga0247839, IMG submission 192405) | Freshwater microbial communities from meromictic Lake La Cruz, Castile-La Mancha, Spain - LaCruzMarch2015_16m | ecosystem: Environmental > Aquatic > Freshwater > Lake | place: Spain...
AAGGTCTGATGCAGCCAGCACGCCACCAGGTGAGGCGAGCGAGCGCGTTGCTGCGGCCGAGGCGACGACCGTTGGCTTGTAGCCGTGATTGAACGCGGCCCGCGCCGTCGAATTCACGCACATGTGCGTCATGAACCCGGCCAAGGTCAGCTCTTCGGCACCGGCACCCTTCAACAGTTCGTCGAGATTGGTTTTTTCAAACGAACTTGGATAGGCCTTCACCACCACAGGCTCGCCAGCACGTGGAGCAACCATATCGGCGATGGCTCCAATCGGCGCAGTGACATCGTAGGGCGTGCCCACTCCGGCGTTGTGCTGAATGTGGATCACCGGACGGCCCGCATCGCGGTAGCGCTTCAGGAGGCGTTGGCATTCGGCCAGTGCGGGTTCCACGCCTTCGAGCTGCATGACACCCTCACGATAGGTGTTCTGGCAGTCGATCAATACCAGTGTCGATTTGCCAATGGTTGTTGGCGTGTGCCCCATGCCGGTAAGTTCGCGCAAGGTGATTGAAGCGGCCATCGTGGAACTCCGGTTGAGAAATGCAGTGATGTTTCAGGGAAGCGCTGCAGCTTCCGGCAGATCGACCGGACGGTCAATTCCGGTCAAGGGTGGGCCGCTCGCATCGAGTGCGTCGATCTCGGCGCCGGTAAAAACCCGCGAGCGGGTGAGGAAGCGCACGCCCTCAGGAGATTCGACCGAGAAGCCCGAGCCGCGCCCCGGCACCACATCGATGATCAGTTGCGTGTGCTGCCAGTAGTCGAATTGGGATTTGCCCATGTAGAACGGCTGGCCAGCAATGACGCCCATGAACACGTCTTGCAACCCAACTTTGAAATCTCCGCGTGGGTAGCACATCGGTGCGCTGCCATCGCAACATCCGCCCGACTGATGAAACAACAGCGGGCCATGGATGGTCTGCAGCTTTTTGATCAGTGTGATCGTCTCTGGCGTGGCCAGAACGCGCTCGGGTACGTTGGCGGTCATCGCGGAGAACTCCCTTTCAGTCTGCGTTAGCTCGCTTAAGTCTAACACATACGAAAAAGCGCGAGGCCCGTTTCCGATCCTCGCGCTACTTTCTAGTGGCGCACGGCGACTCCCCTGCGGGGAGCCGGCCGCCATGCGCGAAGGCTCCATAGTGGCGCACGGCGACTCCCCTGCGGGGAGCCGGCCGCCATGCGCGAAGGCTCCATAGTGGCGCATGGCGACTCCCCTGCGGGGAGCCGGCCGCCATGCGCGAAGGCTCCATAGTGGCGCATGGCGACGCCCCTGATGGGGAGCCGGCCGCCATGCGCGAAGGATTTAGAAGAAGCCCAGTGCGTTCGGGCTGTAGCTGACCAGCATGTTCTTCGTCTGCTGATAGTGGTCGAGCATCATCTTGTGGTTTTCGCGGCCGATGCCCGACTGCTTGTAGCCACCGAAGGCTGCGTGAGCCGGATACAGATGGTAGCAGTTGGTCCACACTCGGCCAGCCTGGATGTTGCGGCCGAAGCGGTATGCTCGGGTCCCATCGCGCGACCACACGCCAGCGCCCAAGCCGTAGAGCGTGTCGTTGGCGATTTCGAGAGCCTGTTCCGGCGTGTCGAAGGTGGTGACCGAGAGCACGGGTCCGAAGATCTCTTCCTGGAACACGCGCATCTTGTTGTGGCCTTCGAGAACCGTCGGCTGCATGTAGTAGCCGTCGGCGAGTTCGCCACCGAGGTTTGCACGCTGGCCACCGGTCAGAACGACAGCGCCTTCCTGGCGGCCAATGCCGACGTAGCTCAGGATCTTTTCGAGCTGGTCGTTCGAGGCCTGGGCACCGATCATGGTGGAGGCGTCGAGCGGATGCCCCTGCTTCACGGCTTGAACGCGCTTCAAGGCGCGGTTCATGAATTTTTCATAGATCGACTTCTGAACCAGTGCGCGGCTCGGGCAGGTGCAGACTTCGCCCTGGTTTAAAGCGAACATAGTGAAGCCTTCGAGGCACTTATCGAAGAACGCGTCGTCGGCATCCATCACGTCTTCAAAGAAGATGTTCGGAGACTTGCCGCCGAGTTCCAGTGTGCACGGGATGATGTTCTCCGATGCATACTGCATGATGAGACGGCCGGTGGTCGTTTCACCCGTGAACGCGATCTTGGCGATGCGCTTGTTCTGCGCGAGCGGCTTGCCAGCTTCGACACCGAAGCCGTTGACGACGTTGAGAACGCCCGGCGGAACAATGTCGCCGATGAGTTCCATCAAGGCCATGATGCTCATAGGCGTCTGTTCTGCAGGCTTTAAGACGATGCAGTTGCCTGCAGCCATGGCCGGCGCGATCTTCCAGATCGCCATCAGCAGCGGGAAGTTCCAGGGGATGATCTGGCCAACAACGCCGAGCGGCTCGTGGAAGTGATAGGCGACAGTGTCCTTGTCGATTTCGCAGATCGAACCTTCTTGGCCGCGGATGACGCCCGCGAAATAACGGAAGTGGTCGATACCTAGCGGCAAGTCTGCGTGTGTCGTCTCGCGGATCGGTTTGCCGTTGTCGAGGGTTTCAACGAGGGCGAGAACATCGAGGTTGGCTTCGATCTTGTCGGCGATCTTATTGAGGACCCTCGAACGCTCGGCATAGGACGACTCGCCCCATGCGGCGCGCGCCTTGTGGGCGGCGTCGAGTGCCAGTTCGATGTCTTCGGCCGTCGAGCGGGCGATCTGACAGATCGGCTTGCCAGTGACGGGCGAGATGTTGTCGAAATACTGGCCGCGGACGGGGGCAACCCATTGCCCACCAATGAAATTGTCGTATTTCGAACGAATGGCCAAGCGGCCTTTCAACGTGTCCATTGCGACGTGAAGCATGACGTTTCACTCCCTTTGTTGTTGTCGTGTTTTTCTTCGTTATGACGACACAAATACAACGCTAGGGGGGACGTGTCTACCTGGCAGGACGGCGGCTGCATGTAGTGCTTTGGTCTACTTTGAGGGCTTTCGCTCTATAGTGCCTAGCTTCAACAACGGCCCCTCGTTGTGGCGATGTGAGGGCGTCACGACGGAAGAGGCGCGGGGTTCAGGAGGGGTCGATGCCTTCAAAAATCGGAGCATCGGCCCATTGCTGCGCTCGGCTCAGATCCTCGGCTTCTCGCACAGTCCACGTGAAGAGTGGCAGGCCAAGAACCTCGCGCACAAAGCGGGTGACCGGGGTGGGCAAAGCCTTCACGTGGTAGGCGACGAAGGCAGGGTGGACGGGGCCGCATTCGAGCAGATGTGCCAGCCGGTAAGCGCGCTCGCGACTGAGCTTGGCGGCCCACCACGTGTCGCCGGTTTCGCTCTCGAAGAGTCCTGAAACAATCCCGCGCGGAATGCTAGGGGCCAGCGCACGCATCGCCGTTAGCACCGCTGGGTCGAACGACATCACGGCGAGCGGACCTGCGTAGGCTTGGCACAACATCGCAATTTCAGAGAGAAAAGCGGCATCTGGCGGGTCCCATTCGCTCTTGATCTCAACCAGCAGCGGCACGCGCCCTTGAACCAATTGCAACAACGCTTCGAAAGTCATAACGCTCGTGCCATCGGGATAGCGCACCGATTTCAGGCTCTCGGCAGTGTGCCGTGCGATAGCCCCGGTGCTGCTCGTAACGCGCTCCAGCGTTTTGTCGTGAAACACGGCGGGCAGGCCGCCCTTGGCTGGGCGCAGATCGCATTCGATGCCGAACCCGCGCGCGATAGCTGCCTCGAAAGCGGCTCGCGAGTTCTCCATTGGACCAGCGGTCGCGTCGTGAAGGCCGCGATGGGCTATGGGGCGCAGAAACTGAGACCTATCGAGGAGCGTCATCAGCGGTCTTTGATCTTGATGATGGCATCGATTTCGACGGCCGCGTTCAAGGGCAAGCTAGCGACGCCGACGGCGGAGCGTGTGTGGCGGCCAGCAGACCCCAAAACCTCGACCATCAAATCCGATGCACCATTGACGACCTGCGGCTGTTCGCCAAATTCCGGGGTGGAGGCCACGAAGCCCGTCAGCTGCAAGACCTGGCCAATCCGATCGAGACTGCCAAGGGCGGCCTTGGCTTGGGCGAGCACATTGAGCGCGCACAGCCTAGCGGCGTGCTGGCCGGTTTCGAGCGCCACATCGGCGCCCAAGAGCCCCCGGACCAAGCTGCCATCGGCTGCTTTCGAGACCTGTCCCGAGATAAACAAGAGGTCGCCCGCAATCAGATGCGGCACGTAATTTGCCACGGGACTTGGCGCGGGGGGCAGGGTCAGGCCCAGTTTTTCCAGCCGCGCCTCAATTTCGCCGCTCATGCAACTGCCTCCTAAAAGTTGGCTTGCGATATCCTTGGGGTGTCAAGCGGATGGACTTGCCCCAGCGATCCACTCTAGTCTCGCCTCTCTTATTCGTTGGTCATCACCGTTTTGCAACGCCTGATGCTGTTTGGTCAGCGCATTTCACGGTTCGATAAAGGGCTTCCGGCCCAGGTGGCTGGAAGACAAGATTTTGGGATTGCAGTCATGACGAACAAACGCAGCGCACTGGCGGGCTTATTCTTCCTCACGTGCACGTTGGCACTGACTGCCGCAGCCCAAGCCGAGACGATTGCATCGCCCGTTGTGTTTGCCGCCCACCGCGCGATCTACGAATTGTCCATCGACAGTTCGACTCCAGGCTCTGGCGTTGCGGCGGTCACCGGCCGCATCGTCTATGAGCTCTCTGGCAGCGCCTGCGAAGGCTACACTCAAAATATGCGGTTTGTTACGGTTACGTCCAATTCCGAAGGCAGCGGGCAGACGACAGATCTCAGAACCTCCAGTTGGGAACAGGTGCCAGCGCAGAAGTTGCGTTTCAGTTCATCGACCTACAGTAACGACCAGCTGGCCGAGCAGGCCCGTGGAACAGCTCAGCGGCCGTCGTTACAAGACGCGCCAGAGGTTGACTTGGCCAAACCGGAGAAAAAGTTGTTCAACATTGGCTCGACGGTCTATTTTCCGATGCAGCACTCGGCGGCGCTCATTCAAGCGGCGCGCACGGGCCAGAAGCAATTCACCGCCGATCTCTATGACGGCTCGGAAAGCGGCTCGAAAGTTTATATGACATCGGCGCTGATTGGTAACAAGCTCGAGCCAGGCAAGGGGGCGGTTACGGCACTCGCCGGGCAAAAAGCAGAAATGGCCTTAGGTGCTGTGGCTTCATGGCCCGTGTCGATCAGCTATTTTGCGAAGACGGGTGATGCGCCGGTGAAGCACAAGGACGAGTTACCACTCTATGAAATGTCGTATCGCTTTCATGAGAATGGCGTGACCAGCAATCTGCGCCTCGACTACGGCGAGTATGCCATGAGAGGTGAGTTGAAAGAGCTGACGTTTCTTGAGCCCAGCAGCTGCCCTGCCGGAACACCGTAAACCGGCTTAAGATACGTCAAGTGATTGATTGGCCATGCTCTTGGCCTCGGCCAAAAGCCAACTCGTAAATTTTACAAGTTGTTCGTCGTTGGCCAAATTTCGGGGCCAGCTGACGCAATACGGTTTGGCCGCCGGAATCCAACGGTCGAGTACCACTTGCAGCAAACCGGATCGTCGGGCCTGCCGGGTCAAGACATCCGATCCGAGCACCACGCCGCCTTGCGCAATCGCGGTATCAAGAGCAAAGCCGGGATCGGAAAAGTTGGGGCCGCTCACGACGTCGAGCGTTGTGAAACCGAAGTGCTGGCACCACATCAGCCATCCGTCGCGGCGCTCGTCGTGAATGAGCTTCAGCCCGCGCATGTCGTCGATACTGGAGACGGGGTTGTTTTTGAGGATGCGCGGCGAGGCCATCGGCGCCAGCCGCTCGTCGAACAGTTTGATTGTCGTGATGCGCGATCCATCGGGTTCACCGCGATCGATGATGACGTCGACCTCTTGAGTATCGAAGTCGTTCAGTTGCTCGGAAGTATCGAGCCACACTTCCGTATCAGGGTTCGCCGCGTGAAACCCGACAAGCCCAGGAACCAGCCAGTGCCGTGCCAGCGCCGGATCGCAGGCAACGATGAGCGTTGCCGTTTTGTTATAGGGCGCCAGCCGTTGCATGCCGAGGCTCAGCGTTTGTAGCGCCGTCTCGACGGTGGCCAAAAAATCTTTTCCTGCGTCGGTCAAAACCAATTCGCGCGGCAGGCGCAGGAAAAGCTGTTGGCCCAGTTCCTTTTCGAGACTGCGCACTTGGTGGCTGACAGCGGCTTGCGTGAGGCACAACTCGTCGGCAGCCTTCGAAAATGAGCCCAATCGTGCGGCCGCTTCGAACCCGCGCAAAGAACTTAACGGTGGCAGGCGCATGCAGAGGACCGGTTGGTTTGACGCGAATGGCGCGATTGAAAGGCATCCGCCATTACATAAACGGTGGCGAGCAGGCACTGAAAATAATGGTGCGCTTATTGCTGACGTTGCGAAAGCGGTGCGGTGTGGTGCTCTCGAAGTAGTAAGCCTCGCCGGCTTTCAGAATGCGGGTCTGGTTGCCGACGGTCAGCTCAATCTCGCCTTCGAGAACGATGCCGCCTTCTTCGCCGCGATGGGTGAGCATTTCCCCGCCCGTATCGCCGCCCGGCTCGTAAACTTCGTGCAGAACTTGAATGGCCTTGTCGCGCCGCTCGCCGGCGACCACCGAGAATTTGACCTTGCCTTCGGTCAATCTCAGCAGTTCATCCGGTCCATAAAAAATCTGCGGGGCGGCGGCGACTTCGAGCGAAAAGAACTCGGCAAACGATAGCCCGAGTGCGTCCGTCAGGCGGTTGAGCGTTGCCACCGAGGGGCTGTGCTTGTTCTGCTCGATCATCGAGATCATGCCGTTCGTAACGCCGGCACGGGCCGCCAGATCACGCTGGCTCATGCCGCGCTTGATTCGAACGGCTTTGAGACGGCCGCCCACATCGACGTTGTCCCGCGTCGGCGAGGCTTCTTTGGGTCTCAGGCGAACTACCGTCACGACAAAGTCTCGCTCTTTCGAGGTTTCAGGCACACATTGATCCTCGCTTTCATAGCACGTTTCATCGAGAATGTTGAGCAGGTTGGTTAAAGTATTGAGCGGGTGAGATGGCCGTTGCCCATCCGGCCTTGGTTCAAGCTCAATGCAGAGATGCGCCGCCCGGCCGGAATTTTCTGAAAAAACCGGCGATATTATACTTGTCAAACCCATTCTAGAATCGGGAGGGCTAGCTTATGACTGAGCTAGCGCCTCGCCCGTCGCTCAAGGATGAACCGCAACACGGGATAGTGAGCCTGTGGGATATGCTAAATTTTCACGCAGCAAAGTTTGTCGAAGTTCTAAACACATTAACTGACGTTGATAGGGCGTTGACCTCTGACCATAGCTTTCTGGCTGGGAAGGGGCAGATGATTGCCCCTACGCTGGTTAAACAGCTAAGTTGGCTTAAGTCCCAGACAGAATCTTTGGGATTGCCTGTGACTGCTGCTGCAGTTGCGACTGCTCTTTATGGAGCCGAACACGTCGCTCAGTATGACGCGGAACAAGTTGGCAGAGAGATGCGTACCCGTCTTCAAGACGTGCGAAGCCGCCTTTGCGATGAACTCCGCAGTAAATACGTTTTTTTGGTTCCGGCGAAGGACCATATCGGAGGTCCAGGATTTGGCGATGTTGTTTCAGCAGCCTTCCCATCCGCCGAATACGATATCGTCGAAGCCCATAAATGTCTGACCTTCGCAAGAACCACCGCGTGCGTTATGCACATGATGCGAGTTCTTGAGCTTGGGCTAATAGCACTAGCGAACGACCTCGGGCTAAAATCGAAATCGGACAATTGGCATTCGATTATTCGTTCAGTCCAAGAAGAGATAAGCGCTCGAAACAAGGGCAGCCACGGAGATTCCTGGAAAGACGTGGATGAGCCGTTTTACTCTGAGGCCGTGGCGCATTTTAGGGTGCTCAAGAATGCGTGGAGAAACCACTCAATGCACGCGAGGTCAAAGTACACAGAAGAAGAGGCAGAGGAAATCTACGTTGCTGCTCGCTCTTTCATGAAGCATCTGAGCGAAAGGCTTTCCGAGCCGGAGCCTTCTGCTTAGGCGTGATCTTGGCGATGGATCGCTCAAATTCCTTGCCGCTCTCATCCACTTCAAGCTGTTTCGCGGTTTCCTGAAATCGCCAAAAAACCTTGCGCACAGTATTCTGATCGCGTTGCTTAAAGTATTGAGCGATGCTAGACAGGAGTGCCTCAGGCCTGTTCCGAGGCGTTGATCAACCTCCCATTGGAGTTCTGACGATGGCTACGTCCGCTGAATTGCATCAACGCAAATTGGCGGCAGTGCCGCGTGGAATAGGGCAGGTGACCAACATCTATGCCCGCGAGGCCAAGAACGCAGAAATCTGGAGTGAAGACGGCAAGCGCTACATCGATTTCGGTGCCGGCATTGCGGTCGTGAACACCGGCCATCAGCATCCCAGAATCACCGCAGCCGTCAAAAACCAGCTTGAAGCCTTCAGCCACGTTTGCTTCCAGGTCACGCCCTATGAATCTTACGTTCGCCTTGCCGAGCGCCTGAACGCCATTGCTCCCGTCCACGGCCCCGCCAAAACCATGCTGGCCTCCACCGGCGCCGAGGCCGTTGAAAATGCAGTTAAAGTGGCGCGCGCGTTCACGGGCCGGGCAGGGATTGTCTCGTTCAGCGGTGGCTTCCACGGCCGCACGCACATGGGCATGGCGCTGACGGGCAAGGTTGTGCCCTACAAAAAGGGCTTCGGCCCGTTCCCGTCAGACATCTACAACATTCCGTTTCCCAACGCCTATCATGGCGTCTCGAGCGAGCAAAGCCTCGCGGCCTTGAAAAGTTTGTTCAAGCATCAGGCCGATCCGTCAAGCATTGCAGGCATCATGATCGAGCCAGTGCAAGGTGAGGGGGGCTTCAACATCGCCCCGTTCGACTTCTTGCGTGATCTGCGCGCCATCTGCGATGAGCATGGCATTTTGTTGATTGGTGATGAAATTCAAACGGGTTTTGCCCGAACCGGCAAAATGTTCGCGCTCGAACACGCAGGTGTGAAGGCCGATGTGGTGACGCTGGCTAAAGGCCTCGCTGGCGGTCTTCCGTTGTCGGCCATCACCGGGCGCGCCGATGTGATGGAGGCTGCAAATCCGGGCGGTCTCGGCGGCACGTATGCCGGCAATCCCGTTGCCTGCGCGGCGGCACATGCTGTGCTTGATATCATCGAAGACGAAAAACTGTGTGAGCGTGCCAGCACCATCGGTTCGATCATTATGGATCGCAGCGCCGAGTTGCAGAAGAACTCTAATCTCAACTGCATCGGAGACGTGCGCGGGCTTGGCGCAATGTGTGCCGTTGAACTCGTCACCGATTTGACGAGCCACGAGCCCGCACCGGCCTTGACAACGCAATTGGTCAAGACCGCGAGCGAGAAGGGCCTCATTCTGTTGTCGTGCGGCACCTACGGCAACGTCATCCGGTTCCTCGTGCCCCTGACAGCCAGCGACGCGCTGGTGCGTGAAGGCATGGATATATTCGCAGCAAGCCTGACGGAAGCCGTGAGCAAGGTTGCGTAATACGGCGCCCTTGCTCTTTGCGGCCAATCTGCTTCTTCGCCTTCATTCAAAAGCTGACACGAGAGATCCATCATGAACGTTCAACTCAAAACCAACGACCTCGAAGCCTTCTGGATGCCGTTCACGTCGAACAAGCAATTCAAGAAGGCGCCGCGTTTGTTCGTGTCAGCCGACCGCATGCACTACACGACAGACGACGGCCGCAAGGTGCTTGATGGCACGTCCGGCTTGTGGTGCGTGAATGCGGGCCACTGCCGCCCCAAGATCGTCGAGGCGATCCAGAAGCAGGCTGCCACACTCGACTTTGCCGGCACGTTCCAGATGGGCCACGTCAAAGCCTTCGAGTGCGCCTCGCGCCTTGTGAATATTGCCCCGCAGGGGTTCGACCATGTGTTCTTCACCAACTCTGGCTCGGAGTCGGTTGAAACCGCTTTGAAGATGGCGCTCGCCTATCACCGGGCGAAGGGCAACGCCACCAAGGTGCGCATGATCGGCCGCGAGCGCGGCTATCATGGTGTCAACTTCGGTGGTACGGCCGTTGGCGGCATTGCCAACAACCGCAAGATGTTCGGCGCGGTTGTGGCTGGCGTCGATCATCTGCGCCATACGCATGATCTGTCGCGCAATGCATTTTCTAAGGGCGAACCTGAGCATGGCGTCGAGCTTGCTGAAGATCTGGAGCGCCTCGTTGCTCTGCACGATGCATCAACCATCGCCGCCTGCATCGTCGAGCCGGTGGCGTGCTCGACCGGCGTTCTTATTCCGCCCAAGGGCTACTTGAAGCGTCTGCGCGAGATCTGCACCAAGCACGACATTCTGTTGATTTTCGACGAAGTGATCACCGCGTTCGGCCGCATGGGCACCAACTTTGGCGCAGACTATTACAACGTGACACCCGACATCATCACCACCGCCAAGGGCGTCACCAACGGCACGATCCCCATGGGGGCCGTGTTCGTGCAGGGCAAGATCCATGATGCCTTCATGAACGGCCCCGAATGGATGATCGATTTCTTCCACGGCTATACCTATTCCGGCCATCCAATGGCGTGCGCCGCTTCGATTGGAACGCTCGATACCTATCAGGACGAAGGTTTACTCACGCGCGCCACAGAGCTTGCTCCCTATTGGGAAGAGCGTTTGCACGGGCTGAAGGGCCTGCCGCACGTAATCGATATTCGGAACATCGGGCTCATTGGCGCCGTTGAATTCGATCCGATTGCTGGCGAGCCGACCAAGCGCGCTTACGACCGCTTCGTGAAGGCTTTTGAGAACAACATTCTCGTGCGCCAGACCGGCGACATCATCGCGTTGTCACCGCCGCTGATCATCTCGAAATCAGAAATCGATCAGTTGTTCGATACGTTCACGATGGTTTTGAAGACGACGCACTGAACTTCATCTGGTGCCCCATCGCGTGCATGACGCAAGCGGGACGCCTGGGGCTGGCCATTCGGATCAGCCCCCGCATACGCAAACAGCGAGCTTTATCTGATGCAAACCATCCAGAACGCGATCAACGGCCTCAAGGTGACATCGGCCTCAACGCGCACCCAACCGGTGTTCAATCCAGCGACTGGCGAGGCGTCCGCCACGCTGCCGTTGTCAACAGTTGATGAAGTCAACGCTGCTGTCGCCGCTGCCAAAGCGGCCGCCCCAGCCTGGGCAACAACGCCGCCGATGAAGCGCGTCAAGCCGATGTTCAAGTTCAAGGAGCTCTTGGAAAAGAACGCCAACGAGATTGCGCGCGCCATTTCAAACGAGCACGGCAAGACCCATGCGGATGCGCTGGGCGAACTGGCGCGCGGCATCGATGTGGTCGATTTCGCTTGCGGAATTCCGCACCTGTTGAAGGGTGAGTTCTCGCGCAACGTCGGCCCCGATATCGACAGCTGGTCGGACCGCCAGGCGCTCGGTGTCGTGGCTGGCATCACGCCGTTCAACTTCCCCGCCATGGTGCCGATGTGGATGTTCCCGGTTGCGATTGCGTGCGGCAACACGTTTGTGCTGAAGCCGTCCGAGCGCGACCCGTCGGCGCCCATGCTAATCTGGGAGCTGTTTCAGGAAGCCGGCCTGCCGCCCGGTGTTTTCAATATCGTGCACGGCGACAAAACAGCCGTCGATGCGCTGCTCGATCATCCCGATGTCGCGGCCATCAGTTTTGTCGGCTCGACGCCGATTGCCGAGTACATTTATTCCCGCGGCACCGCCAACGGCAAGCGCGTGCAAGCGCTTGGTGGCGCCAAGAACCATATGATCATTATGCCCGACGCTGACATGGATCAGGCCGTTGATGCGCTCATGGGGGCGGGCTACGGCTCGGCCGGCGAGCGCTGCATGGCCATCTCCGTTGCCGTTCCTGTTGGCGAGGAAACTGCCAACAGACTTGTTGAAGCGCTTACGCCGAAGGTGCGCGCCTTGAAGGTTGGTCCGGCGACCGACCCGGAGACCGAAATGGGCCCCGTCGTCACCGCCGACGCTAAGCGCAAAATCACGGGCCTTATCGACAAAGGCGTAGCTGAGGGCGCCAAACTCGTCGTCGATGGCCGCGGCCTAACGCTGCAAGGCTATGAGAACGGCTTCTTTCTTGGCGGCTCGCTGTTCGATCATGTCACCAAGGACATGACGATTTATAAGGATGAAATTTTCGGGCCAGTGCTTTCCGTTGTGCGTGCCAACACCTATGACGAAGCCGCTCACCTCATCAACACGCATGAATATGGCAACGGTACCGCCATCTTCACGCGCGATGGCGATGCGGCGCGTGCGTTCGCCGACAAGATCGAAGTCGGCATGGTGGGCATCAACGTGCCGTTGCCGGTGCCGGTCGCCTATCACTCGTTCGGTGGCTGGAAGCGCTCGCTGTTTGGCGATCACGCCATCTATGGCCCCGAGGGCGTACGTTTTTATACGCGCATCAAAACCGTCACCGCACGTTGGCCCACGGGCATTCGCTCCGGCGCGCAGTTCAGCTTCCCGACGTTGAAGTGAAGGAAGGGGCCAGCTTGCCTACCCCGCAACCTTCACCACCCGGTCGCCCACACTCACGCGCCCATCTTGGACAACGCGAGCGTAGATGCCGCGCAAGCGAAGTTTGCGGCCTTCGCCGGTGTTGACAAACACCGTCGCCTCGCGCCCGTAGCGCTCGACGAAATTGGCGCAGCCAGTGTGCGGATCGGCGGTGACCTCAACGATAGCCGAGCCGATGGCGAGGCGCTGTCCTGTGGGCAGGTTCTCGCGCGTCAGATCCATATCGATAAAAAGATTATCGCCAGCAGGTGCCCAGTTCTCGCGTGAGCCCGCAACCTTGGCGATGCAGCGGGAATTCATGATGCAGATCTGCACATCCGGGTGCGGCTTGCCGTCATCGGTTGTTTTCCAGCAGCCCAACGCCCAATTGTCGCCGTGAACGCCGCCCGCCAAGCTGATCTCAACGCTGTCGAGTTCGCGCCGCTCACCAGCGCTTGGCCGGATGACG
>Ga0247839_1006774_pt1 | contig 12982 bp, 9 predicted proteins | sample LaCruzMarch2015__6_FD_192405 | JGI IMG/M metagenome (GOLD analysis project Ga0247839, IMG submission 192405) | Freshwater microbial communities from meromictic Lake La Cruz, Castile-La Mancha, Spain - LaCruzMarch2015_16m | ecosystem: Environmental > Aquatic > Freshwater > Lake | place: Spain...
GGAACGGAACACATCGCGCACCTCCACCATGCCGATGATCTCCTCGGTGATGACGGGCTTCAGCAGGCCCGAGATGGCCTTCTTCACGTCGTCGATCAGTTCGTAGATGATGCTGTAGTAACGCAGATCGAGCGCCTTTTCCTCCACCACCCGCCGCGCCGCCGCGTCGGCCCGGACGTTGAAGCCCAGGATGATGGCACTGGAGGTCACCGCCAGGTTGGCATCGGACTCGGTGATACCGCCGACCCCGGTCGCCACCAGGATGACCTTGACCTCGTCGTTGGTGAGTTTGAGCAGGCTCTCGCGCAGGGCCTCCAGGCTGCCTTGTACGTCCGCCTTCACGATCAGATTGACCGATTTCAGTTCCCCGTCCTTGAGCTGGGAGAAGATCTGATCCAGGCTCACACCCCGGTTCTCGTCCAGCTTGGAGCGGCGCATCCGCGAGGAACGGAACTCCGCGACCTCACGGGCGCGCCGCTCATCGACCACCGCCAGCACATCGTCACCGGCATCGGGCGGGGCGGAAAGGCCCAGGACCTGCACCGGGATGGAGGGGCCGGCGGCCTCGACCGGATTGCCGGCCTCGTCGAACATGGCGCGGACCCGGCCGTATTCGCCGCCGCTGACGATCATATCACCGCGCCGCAGCGTGCCCGCCTGGACCAGGATGGTGGCCACCGGGCCGCGGCCCTTGTCCAGGCTCGACTCGACGATGGTCCCGCGGGCGGGGCCGTCCACCGGGGCCTTGAGCTCCAGCACCTCGGCCTGCAGCAGGATGGCATCGAGCAGGTCGTCGATCCCCTCGCCGGTCTTGGCCGAGACCTTGACCAGCATGGTGTCGCCGCCCCAGGCCTCGGTCAGCACCTCGTGTTGGGACAGTTCCTGCATGACCCGGTCCGGGTTGGCGTCGGGCTTGTCCATCTTATTGACGGCCACCACGATCGGTACCTTGGAGGCACGGGCGTGGGCGATCGCCTCGACGGTCTGGGGCATGACGCCGTCGTCCGCCGCTACCACCAGCACCACGATGTCCGTGACCTTGGCGCCGCGTGCCCGCATGGCCGAGAAGGCGGCATGACCGGGGGTATCCAGGAAGGAGATGACCCCGCGGGTGGTCTCCACATGGTAGGCGCCGATGTGCTGGGTGATGCCGCCGGCCTCGCCGGAGGCGACCCGGGTGCGCCGGATATAGTCCAGGAGCGAGGTCTTGCCGTGATCGACGTGACCCATGATGGTGACCACCGGGGCGCGCGGCTGGGCCTCGGCCAGGCCGGATTGCTCGTCGGCCTCCTCGATCAGCGTGTCCTCGGTGGTGCGCAGATCGGCGATGACGGCCGTGTGTCCCATCTCCTCGACGATCAGGACGGCGGTGTCACGGTCCAGCATCTGGTTGATAGTGACCATCATCCCCTGTTTGAACAGGGCCTTGACGACATCGCCGGCCTTGACCGACATGCGGCTGGCCAGTTCGCCGACGGAGATGGCCTCCGGCAGCGCCACGTCACGGATCACCGGCGTGGTGGGCCGCTGGAAGACGTGCTTATCCTGCAGTTGGGGTTTGGTGGTCTTGCGCTTGCGGCGCGGACGCCCGCCGGCCGCGTCGCCGTCCACCTCTTCGTATTCGACCCGCGGGGCCTCCTGGTCGCGGCCGCGCAGCGAGTCCTTGCGCCCGGCCTTTTTGACCGATTTCTCCTTCTCGGAGAGTTCCGGCGGCTTCTTGGCGGCGACGACCACCGGCGGCTTCTTGGCGGGCTTGGCCGCCTCGCCACGACGGCGCACGACCGACTCCACCTCATCGGCGACCATTTCCAGCGGCGCGGGGACCACGACCGCGGCGACGGGGGCGGGGGTGGTATCGACCACCGCCTCGGCCTCGCTGAGGTCCGGCTCCGCGACCGGGCGTGCGGCCTCATCGGCCAGGCGTTTCGCCTCGGCCTCGGTCTCCGCACGGCGTTGCGCCTCTTCGGCCTCGCGCTGCCGCTCGGCGGCCTCACGGGTCTGACGCTCGTGATCTTCCAGTTCACCCAGGCGGCGAGCCTCCTGCTCCGCGCGCATGGACGCCAGTTCGATCCGCCGCCGCCCGTCGTCCATGGGGCTGCTGCGCAGTGTCTGGCGTTCGCGGGCGGGGCGCGGGGGCGGTGCGGCGGGCCGGCGTGAGGCCGGGGCGGCGGGTCTCACCGCCGGGGCGGGCGGCGGCGCGGCCGCGGCTGCCGCTTCCGTCGGGGCCGCCGTCGGCGCCGGCGCTTGCGCCGCCGCCGGTTCGTCACCGCGCTTCACATAGGTGCGCTTGCGGCGGACCTCGACGCTGATGGTCTTGGCGCGTGCGGCCGGTGTCGGCCGGGAATTGCCCGCGCCCCCGCCCCCGCCCCCGCCCCCGGCGCCCGGTACCCGCGGGGTCGCGGCCGGCTGTCGCAATTCGCTCACGCTCTTGCGCTTCAAGGTCACCTGGCTGGGGTCGGCGCCGCCCTCGGACCCGCCGCGGCCGTGGCTGCGGCGCAGGAAGGTCAAGAGTTGGACCTTTTCCTGCTCGGTCAGGGTGGAATCGGCGTCGCTGGCGCTGATGCCGGCCTCACTGAGTTGGGTCAGGAGACGTTCGACTGGGATGCCGACCGTGGAGGCGAGTTGTTTCACTGTCACTTCACTCATGTAACGAACCTCCTAACGGGATTCCCCGCCCGCATCGGCAAACCAGGGCTCACGTGCCTTCATGATGAGGCGCGCCGCCCGCTCCGCGTCCATGCCTTCGATCTCCATCAATTCATCGACCGACTGTTCGGCCAGGTCTTCCACGCTCGCCACGCCGGCGGCGGCCAGGGCCAGTGCCAGGGCCTCGTCCATTCCCTCCATGTCGAGCAGGTCCTGCGCCGGCTCGCCGCCGACCACCTCTTCGGTGGCGATGGCGCGCGTGAGCAGTATGTCCTTGGCGCGTTCACGCAATTCATTGATGGTCGCATCGTCCAGTTCATCGATCGCCTGCATCTCGGCGAGCGGCACATAGGCCACCTCATCGACGCTGGTGAAGCCCTCGTCCACCAGGATGGAGGCGAGATTCTCGTCCACCCCGAGTTGGTCCATAAAGCTCTGGACCGAGCGGTGGGCCTCCTGCTCGCTCTTGGCGGCGGCCTCTTCCTCATTCATGACGTTCAATTCCCAGCCGGTCAGTTGGCTCGCGAGTCGCACGTTCTGACCGCCGCGGCCGATCGCCTGCGAGAGGTTCTCCTCCTTGACCGCCACGTCCATGCTGCGCGCCTCCTCGTCGATGACGATGGAGACCACGTCCGCCGGTGACATGGCGTTGATCACGTATTGGGCCGGGTTGTCGTCGTAAAGAATAATGTCCACCCGTTCGCCGTTGAGTTCGTTTGAGACTGCCTGGACGCGTGAGCCGCGCATGCCGACGCAGGCGCCCACCGGGTCGATGCGCGGGTCCTTGGTGCGCACGGCGATCTTGGCCCGGGCGCCGGGGTCCCGGGCGGCACCCAGGATCTGGATCATGCCCTCGCCGACCTCGGGGACTTCCAGCTTGAACAGTTCGATCAGCAGTTCCGGCGCGGTCCGGCTGACGAACAGTTGCGGCCCCTTGGCCTCGGCGCGCACGTCGAACAGATACCCGCGCATGCGGTCGCCGGCGCGCACCGATTCGCGTGGGATCACATGCTCGCGGGGGATCAGGGCCTCGGCATTGCTGCCCAAGTCCAGGAGGATCGAGCCCCGATCGGCCTTCTTGACGATGCCGGTGACCAATTCGCCCTTACGCTCCGTGTAAGCATCGACGATCTTGGTCCGCTCCGCCTCGCGCACCTTTTGCACGATGACCTGCTTGGCGGTCTGGGCGGCGATGCGCCCGAAGAGTTCCGAGTCGATCTCCTCTTCCATGAAGTCCCCGGCCTTGAGCCCGGGCTCCAGCATCTCCGCCGCGGAGAGGGTGATCTGGCGCTCCGGGGCCTCCAGTACGCCCGCCGCCGGGTCCTCCATGACCTCCCAGCGGCGGAAGGTCCGATAGTCCCCGGTCTTGCGGTCGATGACCACGCGGGCATCGATCTCACCGCCGTGCTTCTTGCGGGTGGCCGAGGCAAGCGCGGCCTCGATGGCCTCGAAGATCACATCTTCGGGGACATCCTTCTCATTGGATACGGCTTCAACGACCAGCAGGATCTCTTTGCTCATACCTTCCCATACTCAAGCGCTGTGCCATATTTTCGTCAGTGGTGCCGGCGGTGACCGCGGCTCAAGGGTGCGCGCCCGCTGCAAGATCAGGGATCAGACGGGCGGATTCGAGGGCCGCCAGGGGCAGGTCCCAGGTACGGCCCTGCGCCTCCAGTCGGACCACTGCGTTTCCCCCCGTCGCCGGCCCCAGGCCGAGGAGCACCCCTTCCAGGTTGCGTCGGCCCTCGACCTTCTCGGCCAGCCGGACCTTGATCCGCTGCCCGGCGAAGCGCGCGAAGTGCTCCGCAAACACCAGGGGCCGATCCAGCCCGGGCGAGGAGACCTCCAGGTCATAGTGCCCCGGCAGCGGGTCCTCCACGTCCAGGACGCCGCTCAACTGGTGACTCACCAGGGTGCAGTCGTCCAGGGTGACGCCGTTGGCGTGGTCGATGTAGATGCGCAGGGTGGAGGCGCCGCCGCCGCGCTGGAAATGCTCCACCCCGACCAGTTCGTAGCCCATGGGCTCGACCACGCGGCGCGCCAACTGGGTCAGGGTGCTGTCAACCGGCTGCATGGAAAAAATCGTCCAAAAACAAAAAATGGGCCAGCGGCCCACTGCGTTGGTGCGCCGATCTCACGGTTGACCGCGGATCGGGCGACCTACCTCGTGACGTACGGGAAAACCCCGGGTGCGGGGTTCATGACGGGGAACCTCGAGGATCGCGAACCTTCCTGGGGGGGCCTTAGTCCGTCACAGATTTAGCGCCGGAAGTGTAGGTCCTTCGCGGCCTTTGTGCAAGGCCGTTGTCGGCGGCGGGGTGTGATAGTGCTTGGCGCCGGCCCGGGGGCGGGGCTAGACTCACGCCCATCGTTCGCCCGGTTGCGCCTCCGACACCATGAGCCCGCCCCTCAAGAAACTGCCGATCGGCATCCAGACCTTCAGTGAGATCATCACCGAGGGTTACGCCTATGTCGACAAGACGGCGCACGCCCTGGCCCTGGCGAACGGGGGCAAATACTATTTTCTGTCGCGCCCGCGCCGCTTCGGCAAGAGCCTGTTCCTGGATACGCTCAAGGACCTGTTCGAGGGCCGCGAGGCCCTGTTTCGCGGGCTCGCCATCCACCCCCACTGGGACTGGTCGCGCCGCCACCCGGTGATCCGGATCGATTTCGCCGGCGGGGTGGTGCAGACGCGCGCGGCGCTCGACCTGCGCATCGGGCGGCTGTTGCGGGAGAATGCCGAGCGCCTCGGGGTGGACTGCGACTGGACCAACAACGACATCCCGGGGTGTTTCGGCGACCTGATCCGCGCCGCCCAGGCCGCCCACGGGAGCCGCGTGGCGATCCTGGTCGACGAGTACGACAAGCCGATCCTCGACAACATCGATCGACTCGAGCGCGCGGCCGAGTTGCGCGAGGGATTGAAGAACCTCTATTCGACCATGAAGGCGCAGGATGCCCACATCCAGTTCGAGACCGGCAGCCCGAGCTTTCTGATCAAGCTGCTGCAACAGCGCCGCGCCTTCCTGCCCGAGCTGGAAGGCATCGAGGCCAGCGAGGAGATCCTCGACTCCTTCGATATCGAGCGCATCGACCCGGTGACGCTGTTGTTTCAGACCGGCTATCTGACCATTGCCGCCACCCGCTGGCGCCGTTCGCGCCGGCTCTACCGGCTGCGGCTGCCCAACCAGGAGGTCAAGATGGCCCTGGCCGACCACCTCATCGACGGCTATCTGGGCACCCTGCCGGGCGGGCGCGACGCGCCCCAGGATGCACTCTATGTGATCGAGATCAAGCTGATACGCGGTCAGGCCCCACGCGAGTCGTCCCGAACGGCGCCGCCGGACGCACCGCTGCCGGGGGATGAGTGCGCGCCCGATCCGGGCCAGGACGGCGGCGTCGGCAATCCCGCCCTGGCGCAGATCCGCGCCCGCGGCTACAGCGCCAAGTATCGCGGCCTGCCGGGCAAGGGCCTGTTCGAGGTCGGGCTGGTGTTCGACAGTCAGGCGCGCAATCTGGTGCAGGCCGACTGGGTGGCCGTGGCTTGACGGCACGCTCACCGAGCCTACGGCCAACCATCGGTGATTCGAGATGGCCGGAGTGATGATCGATGCCGCATTACCTCGAAAGGGCAGTTATCCACAGATGAACACAGATGAACACAGATGATTCATTGGCTTACGATTGGCCGGGGTCGCACCTTGCCGGTGACTGTGACAATAGTGAGAAGCGCTTGACAACTCGAAGAAAATTTGTGTTCATCTGTGGATTTTAGGATTATGCACCCCGCCGACGCCATGAGAGCGGACCGCAATCACAGTGCCCAGGGGAGCGGCGGCGGGCCGGTGGCCGCGCGAAGCCGCGACGAGGCGGCCCTGCACGGGCGCGTCGTGGCCCACACCCGCGCCCTCCTGGCGCAGGGCGGGCACTGGCTGGGGATCAGCCCCCCGGAGGCGCAGATCCGCTTCGACCTGCGCGGACGCGCCGCCGGTCAGGCCCGCTTCAGCCCGCGCGGTCCCTGGGTGGTGCGTTACAACCCGGTGCTGCTCGGCGCCAACGCGGAGGACTTCCTGGCCGCCACGGTCCCCCATGAGGTCGCGCACCTGGTCGCCTATGCCCGGCACGGGGCGCGCATCCGTCCCCACGGGCCCCAGTGGCGGGCCATCATGCAGTTCTTCGGCGTCGCGCCCGAGCGCTGTCACCGCTACGACCTGTCGGGGGTGCGCGGCCGTGCCCTGCAGGAGTTCGACTACCACTGCAACTGCCGCGGCCATCGCCTGAGCAGTATCCGCCACAACCGCGTCCTGGCCGGCGGGAGCTACATCTGTCGGCGCTGCGCGACTGCGCTACGCCCCGGTCTTCACCCCGGCGGGGGCGGGCACTTGAGACCTGACGAAGAAGTTTTGTCCGCAAATGAACGCAAATAAACGCAAATAAGACGAACGCCTCGCGGGCTCTTGAGCCTGAACAGGGGCGTCGGTACGCAAACGTGAAGGCAGCGCGGAGAAAAATCGGTGGCGTCGAAGGTGGCGTCAGCTCACGCCCAGGTGACGAGTATCAGATCTCCAAGATATTTTCTTAAATTTGCGTTCATTTGCGGACAATACTCTTCGGCGGCGGGTTCAGGAGGCCGCCGCCAGGGCCGCGAGGATACGCTCGACCTGCCCCGTGCAGTGCGCGATGTGACCTTCGATCTCGGCCATGGTGATCGCGCCCGCCGTCTTGCCGGCGGCCCAGTTGACGACGAAGGCGAGGCAGGCGTAACGCAGCCCCAATTCCCGGGCCAGGGCCGCCTCGGGCATGCCTGTCATGCCTACCAGGTCACAGCCGTCGCGTTCCATGCGGGCGATCTCCGCCGCCGTCTCCAGCCGCGGTCCTTGCGTCGCCCCATAGGTCGCGGCGGCGACCGCCGGGACCCCGGCGGCGGCGCAGGCGCAGAGCAGGTCGTGGCGCAAGCGTGGGCAGTAGGGTTCGGTGAAGTCGACATGGCGGACCGGGAGCGACTCGCTGTCGTGGAAGCTGTGCTCGCGCCCCCAGGTATAGTCGATGAGTTGGTCGGGGACGGCGAAGGCGCGTGGGCCCAGGCCCGCGGCGATGCCGCCGACGGCGGCCAGCCCCACCACGGGCCCGGCCCCGGCGGCGCGCAGGGCCCACAGATTGGCCCGGTAGTTGATACGGTGCGGCGCCAACCGATGGCCGTCGCCGTGGCGGGCAAGAAAAAGCACCGGCCGGCGGGCCAGGTGCCCGCGCAGGACCGGTGCCGCGAGGGGGCCGAAGGGGGTGTCCGGCCGGAGTTGCGCCGTGACCTCCAAGCCCCCCAACTGCTGAAAGCCCGACCCCCCGATGATCGCAAGAAGACCTGTCACATGCCCCCTCTACCGAACCGCCGGGCGGTGGCGATGGTTGCATGGCGGACCGTCTGCCGCAGCCCGGACGGGCCTCGAAAACCTAGCACCGCGCCTCATGGAACATGCCGATCTCCACCAGTTTGGGGAAGAGGACCTGCTCCTCGCGTTCGATGCGCTGCCCGACCATCTCGAAGACCTCGTGGGTCTCGGTCACGAAATCGTCGCTGAAATTGAAGTCACAGTTTTTCAGCCAGTTCTTGTGGTAGTCGTCGAAGATCTTGCGCAGCGGGCGCTCCCCGCTGATGAACCCCCAGGCGATGGACTTCACCTTGGGGTCCTCGTGGATCAGCAGGCTGGGATAGAGGCCGCGGTCCTCTTCGGCCAGGTGCCGACGCACCCGCTCGCCGAGATCGCACAACAACTCGTGCGCGGTGCGGGCGTTGGGGCGGATGCGCAGCTGCTCCGTGGTCAGCAGCGAGCGCAGGTCGTCGATCATCTGTCGCAGCTCCGAGTGCGTGCTGCGGTAACCGTCTAGGGTCTGCATGGATCATCCTCCTCTTCGTTGTTTCGTGAAAACCACTCAGAGACGAACTGGCGACGGGCCGAACCGATCTGTGACGCCGAGTGGTAGGCACGCTTGCGGCGCGGGACCCCCAGGGCCGGTGCGCGAGCGATCTTATAGCCCTAAGAGATACTCCAAAATCGGCTCGAGGTCAAAAAGCTATCGCTTATATTGTATTTTTAGAGGATTGTTTTTCGTTGTATTGGTTTTTTGCCGTCCCGCGATTTCCGCCGTCTATCGGTCCTGCTCGGCAACGGCGAAGATGCCGGGGACGTTGCGGAAGTAGCCCTTGTAGTCTAGTCCGTAGCCGAACAGATAGCGGTCCGGAACCCTGATGCCGACGAACTGCGCCGCGTAGACATGGGGGCGCTCCTTCTCCACCAGGACCGCCGCGTGCACGGCGGCCGCCCCGTCCTCGCGGCAGGCGCGGGCGACCGCCTCCAGGGTCAGGCCCTCGTCGAGCACGTCATCCAGGATCAGCACCTGCTCGCCGCGCACGGCCTCCGCGGGGCGGTACTGCCAGTCGAGGTCACCGCCGCGGGTGGTCCCGTGGTAACGATTCACATGGACATAGCTCAGTCGCAACTGAAAATTCAGCCGGGGCAACAGGAGCCCCGCGGCGATGACGCCGCCGGTCATCACACACAGGACGACCGGATCGGTCCCGGCCAGACGCTCGGTGATGTCCAGGGCCAGGCGGTCGAGGGCCGCCTCCATGGCCTCCTCGGTGACCAGGCAGTCGGCGCGGTCGGCGACCGCGGCATAGGTTTCGGGGGACAATTTCATGAGTGCTTTACCGGTCTTGTGGGGTCGTCCCGGGCCAGGTCAAGGTCCAGGGTTTCCAGGTCTTCCAGGCGTGCGACCTGATGCACGCCCGCCTGCCAGCGCGGTTCTTCGTGCAGACGTTCGCGGGTCAGGTGCCCGCGCCCGTGCATACGCAGCAGGCGCAACTGGGCGGTCGGGTCGGACTGGTCGTGAAACGCCGCGACGATCGCCTCGGCGGCCGGGCGATTGTTACAAATCAGCAGCATGTCGCAGCCGGCCCGGGCGGCGGCCCGGGCGCGCTCCACATAGTCGCCGCCCGCACCGGCGGCGGCCATGTTGAGGTCGTCGCTGAAGATGACGCCGGCGAATCCCAGGCGTTCGCGCAACACCTGCTGGAGCCAGAACGGGGAGAACCCGGCGGGTTCCGGGGCCAGGCGCGGATAGACCACATGGGCCGGCATCACCGCCTCCAGCCCGTGCTCGATCAGCCAGCGGAAGGGTACCAGGTCCGCGGCCAGGAGGTCCGCCAGGTCCCGCTCGTCGCGGGGCAGCTCGGTGTGCGAGTCCGCGGCCACGCCGCCATGCCCGGGGAAGTGTTTGCCGACCGCGGCCATGCCGGCCAGGCGCACCCCCGCCGCCCAGGCGCCCGCCAGGGCGCAGACCGGCTCCGCCGCGGACCCGAAGCCGCGGTCGCCGATGACCTGACACAGGCCCCGGTCCAGGTCGAGCACCGGGGCGAAGCTGAAGTCCACCCCGGCCACCAGCAATTCCGCGGCCATCAGCCAGGCGACCGCGGTGCAGGCGGTGCAGGCGCGGCGGGGGTCCCGGGCGTAGAGCGCGCCGAAGCGCCCGGCCGGGGGCAGGCGGGTGAAACCCGCGCGAAAGCGCTGCACCCGGCCCCCCTCCTGATCCACCCCGATCAGCAGGCGCGGCTCGCGCAGGGCATGGATGGCCGCGGTCAGTGCCGTGAGCTGGGCCGGGTCCTGGTAGTTGCGGGCGAACAGGATGACCCCGCCGACCGCCGGGTGGCGCAGCAGTTCGCGGTCTTCGGGGGCCAGTTGGGTGCCCGCCAGGTCGACCATGATGGGGCCCAGTGACATGGTCAGTTCCCCCGTCCGGGCCGCCGGTGGCCCGGCCTCATCTTGGGGGTTGCAGCGGGTCGCGCGTGTCGTGGTGGCATCTCATCGCCTGGGGCCGGTGACCGGGTGCCTGCCACCCGGTCCTTGGTCGCTGTTTTTAGCACAGCGGCGAGCGCTTGTCTGTGGCGAAGCGGGGCAGGGCGCGCACCCGCGCGACCCTGGGTCAAGCGGCGCCTGGCCGCACCGCGGACCGCTCGCGGCTGGTCAGGCGCCACAGCCGATAGGCCGCCAGCGCGAAGCAGGCGGTGCCGAGCGCCGTCAGTGTCTGCTCGGTCCAGTGCATGGCAAGCGTCTTGGGGTTCATCATGGCGAGCGGCTGCAACGCAAAGATCATCAGCAGATTGACCGCGAACAGGAGCGCCGTGCCCCACCGGCGCAGGCTCACCGCGGCCCGGATCAGCAGCAGGCTGGCGGCCAGGTTGCCGAGACTGGCGAGCACCAGGAGCGGCAGGAACCAGCCGCGTGGGATCGCGAGTACCCAGTACCGCAGCGCCGCCACGGCGAAGGCGAGCGCCACCACGGCCAGCGCGACCCGCCACAGTCCCGCGGGGACTGGTCGCCCCCGCTGGCCCAGCACCGCGCCCCACAGGGCCACGGCCAGCAGGGCGAAGCCGGGGGCCATCAGCGGGAACAGGGCAGCGGCCAGCCAGACCAGGTCCGTCCCGGTGGTCGCGACGATCAGCTTCCAGGACGCCTTCGCCAACCCGCCCGCCAGGATCAGCCCGGCGCCCAGGAGTGCGAGCCCCCGGTCGGCCGGGTCCTGCTGCGCGACGTAGCGCGTCAGGAACCACAGGGCAAGGCCGGTCAGGGCGACCGGCAGGACGTTGTAGAGCGCGAGCGAGAGTGGAAAATCGGGTAGATTGGACATGCTGTGGCGACCCTTGGGCGTCCGCACCGGGGACGACGTTTCATTGGTGGGGACATTGCGTCAGTATGGCGCCCCTGCCAAGCGACCGGGCCGCCGGATTGAACCCAGCGCGGCGGCCGCAGTCAACCAGAGGACGAGCGGGTGCCAGGCGCGGCCCCGGGCGAATCCAGACCAGCGCCTTTGGTTTTTGCGCGTCCTGCCCCGATGTACCGGGTTGCGCGGCTTGGTGTCGGACCGCGCGCCACGGTGCCCCATTTTGCGAGGATCGATCGGATGATGAATGCCAAGAACTTGAATATCCTGCTCTGGGTCGCCGTGTCCCTGTGGCTGGTAATGATGCTGAGCGGTCTGGCCGGACCCGGCCAGAGCGAGGCCCGGACCCTGAGCTACAGCCAGTTCCTTGCGGAACTCGGTGAGGGCGCCATCCAGGAGGTGCGCATTCAGGACCAGACCATCAAGGGTACGCGCACGGACGGCAGCCACTTCGAGACCTTCAACCCCGGCGACCCGGGGCTCGTGGCCGATCTGCTCAAGAACGCCGTTACCATCCGCGCCGAGCCCCCGTCGCAGCCCAGCATCGTCGGTCAACTGCTGTCCGCCTGGCTGCCCTTCGTCGTGCTGATCGGCGTCTGGGTCTGGTTCATGCGCCGCGGCGGTGCCGGCGGCGGTGGACCCGGTGGCATCTTCGGCTTCGGCAAGAGCCGCGCCCGCCAGCACGCGGAGGGAGATATCAAGGTCACCCTGCGCGACGTGGCCGGCTGCGAAGAGGCCAAGGACGAGGTTGGCGAACTGGTCGAGTTCCTGCGCAATCCGCAGAAGTTCTCGAGCCTGGGCGGACACATACCGCGCGGCGTGCTGATGGTCGGCCCGCCGGGAACGGGCAAGACCCTGCTGGCGCGGGCCATCGCCGGCGAGGCCAAGGTGCCGTTCTTCAGCATCTCGGGCTCGGACTTCGTGGAGATGTTCGTCGGCGTAGGCGCCTCGCGCGTGCGTGACCTCTTCGAGCAGGCCAAGAAGAGCGCCCCCTGCATCATCTTCATCGATGAGATCGACGCCGTGGGCCGCCGCCGCGGGGCCGGCCTGGGCGGCGGGCACGACGAGCGCGAGCAGACCTTGAACCAGTTGCTGGTCGAGATGGACGGCTTCGCCGGCAACGAGGGCATCATCGTCATCGCCGCCACCAACCGGGCCGACGTGCTGGACCCGGCCCTGCTGCGCCCCGGGCGTTTCGACCGCCAGGTGGTCGTCGGCCTGCCGGATCTGAGCGGCCGCACCGCCATCCTTGAGGTGCACATGCGCAAGGTGCCCCTGGCCGATGACGTGGTCGCCCGCACCATCGCCCGCGGCACCCCCGGCTTCTCCGGTGCGGATCTGGCCAACCTGGTCAACGAGGCGGCCCTGTTCGCCGCCCGCGCGGGCCTGACCGCGGTCAACATGCAGATGTTCGAGAAGGCCAAGGACAAGATCATGATGGGTGCGGAGCGCCGCAGCATGGTGATGTCCGACACCGAGAAGAGGCTCACCGCCTACCACGAGGCCGGCCATGTCATCGTCGGGCGCCTGGTGCCGGAACACGACCCGGTGCACAAGGTCAGCATCATCCCGCGCGGCCGGGCCCTGGGCGTCACCCTGTTCCTGCCCGAGCGTGACCGCT
>Ga0247839_1006805_pt1 | contig 12945 bp, 15 predicted proteins | sample LaCruzMarch2015__6_FD_192405 | JGI IMG/M metagenome (GOLD analysis project Ga0247839, IMG submission 192405) | Freshwater microbial communities from meromictic Lake La Cruz, Castile-La Mancha, Spain - LaCruzMarch2015_16m | ecosystem: Environmental > Aquatic > Freshwater > Lake | place: Spain...
GGCTCTGGTTTAACAGTTTGCGTATAATAGACAGTCTTAAATGGCCTGGTAGCTCAGTCGGTAGAGCAGAGGATTGAAAATCCTTGTGTCGGTGGTTCGATTCCGCCCCGGGCCACCAAGATTCAAAAAGAGAGCTTCTAGCTCTCTTTTTTCATTTCTACCCTAGCTATTTGAGTCTAAGTTAAGCAATGGTGTGCCCACCTTAGTCCTAGCGCCGTATGTCAGCGCTTAGAGCTAGTAATCTAAACATCAGGATGCTGAATCCTGTCCTACCGTTTCGCAACCTAAATAATTTGAGTTATGTAATATGCCGGGGTGACAATTGAGAGCTTTCCTCCGCTATTGTCCCCAAGTGTGCCATGCATGATTCCATAGCAAATCGTATTTGCTTTTGTTGTCGTCATTCCGCCATTAACTACGATGCCCAAATCAAAAACTGGACACCCGCTGTAGCCACCAACACTTGGATTCTCTAATAGAAAAAAATCACAATTAACAAATGAGTCACTACGTGGAAAGTTGACTATTGATGATGATGCAAATGATCTATAGGTCAAAGGACTAAAGTTTCCATAAATTCCAAGTCCACTTGGAAAGCCAACGCATGTTAATTCATCGTCTCTTGGTGGAGCGCTTACACAAGTATTAAGCTGAGAGTATGGAAAAAATCTAGAAGAGAGTTCGGGTGCAATTAGATCATTGGGCACAATCCTGAGTGCACAAATATCTGCAATTGGGTGGTGCACCCATGCTAGCCGGGGATTGAAATCAAGCAACCTAAATGACTTAGAGTTACCGTTTTGATCGCTAATAACAACTTGCGTATTTATATTGCAGGTCTTGGCAACATGGCTTGCGGTAACTAAAAACAGCTCTTTGTCTGTTTTATTGACAAATAAGCCGGTGCCAAATTCTTCCGCGTTTTGAGATATAGGCGTACGGAGATTAAACACAACACGAAAAGCATCATTTCTAGTCAATAACATTATCACTCCTTGATTTCCTGTCATGTTCGCACCATTAGCCAATTTCATCAATCTCATTCAGCTTCGATAGCCCTGGGTACTATTTCATGTAATGTCCTTTAAAAGGACAAAAATTTAATAATGCTTAATTATGATTATTGAAAGTAAAATAAGACAATTAATTTTCTAAATATATATCTTGAGTTCATCCAAATTATTTTCTGAAGCATCTGCAAATGCGACTCCACATAATAGGCGTCCATTAGTTGTTGATTTAGACGGCACATTGATTCATACGGATATGCTTCATGAATCTGCCATACGATTATTGCGCGATAAACCGCATTTTGTATTGGCGATACCATTTTGGTTGTCACGTGGAAAGGCTTTGCTAAAACAAAAGTTAGCCTGTCACGTTGATGCGGACATTTCTTCTTTGCCATTTAATCAGCAGTTAATTGACTGGCTTCAATCGCAAAAAGATTTGGGAAGAAAGTTGGTACTTTGTACAGCATCAGATAAATCTATTGCAAAAGCCATTGCTAATCATTTAAAACTATTTGATGATGTTATTGCCAGTGAGGGCGTTACAAATTTAGCAGGTAAAAATAAATCAAATGCATTGGTAGAAAAGTATGGCGAAAATGGTTTTGATTATGTAGGTAATTCTTCAGTAGATTTACTGGTGTGGGAAAAATCAAAGCAAGGCGTTGTTGTGAACGGCTCCAGCAGACTAGTTGATCAGGCGAGCGCTGTAACTCAGATCGAACACGTCATCTCAAAAGCTAAAAATAGTTTAAAGACTTGGGTCAAGGTATTTCGGCTACATCAATGGATAAAAAATATACTGATCTTTGTTCCAATTTTCGCGGCTCATCAAGTCATAACGAGTGAGCTTTGGATTAATCTAGGGCTGGCATTTTTATCGTTTAGCCTTTGCGCTTCCTCAGTTTATGTAGCGAACGATTTATTGGATCTAGAAAGTGATCGAACACATCCACGCAAATGTTCTCGCCCTTTTGCTTCAGGTCAAATTCAAATTTGGATAGGTGCTATTCTTGCACCAGTATTGATATTATCTAGCTTGGTGATGGCTCAGTATGTTGGCGGTAACTTTTTTCCATGGCTATTGGTTTACTTTGGTTTGACCTGCGCCTACTCATGGGGATTAAAGCGTTTGGTGTTAGTAGACTGTTTAACGCTAGCCATTCTTTATACCCTGCGGATTGTGGCGGGCGCAGCCGCAGTGAGTGTCCCATTATCTTTCTGGCTCCTAGCTTTTTCAATATTTTTGTTCTTATCGTTAGCGTTTATTAAACGTTATGCCGAGTTAAAAGCACAGCCCAATAGCGGTTCTAGTAAGGTTCATGGACGAGGTTACTATCTAGATGATGCCTCTTTAGTCCAGCAGTTGGGCATAACATCAGGCTATGCGGCGACTCTGGTTTTGGCGCTTTATTTAAATAGCGAGAATGTAATAAAACTCTACCGCACCCCTGAAATTATTTGGGGGGCTGTACCGCTGATGTTGTTATGGATCAGTTGGATGTGGTTAAAAGCGCATCGTGGATTAATGCACGATGACCCCATCGTATTTGCTATCAAAGATAAGGTGAGCATGCTAATTGGTGCTCTCTTCATGGCAATCTTGATTTTGGCAAGGGTCTGGTAATGACTAAATCAGCGACGAAGATCGCAGTCCTGTACAGTCTATTTGCAGGCTTATCTACCGTAGTGAATATCGGCAGTCAAATGCTATCGATACTTATCTATAGTGGGATTTACGCTGTAGAAATTTCAATCTTTGTTGGAACTTTGGCTGGACTACCGCTACGATATTTTTTGGAAAAACGCTATATTTTTTCTTTTCAATCAAAAAATATCAAACACGATGGGCAGCTGTTCATTCTATATAGTTTCATGGGTGTATTTACAACACTCATTTTTTGGGGAACAGAGTACGCATTTCATTTGATTTTCACAACAGATGCTATGCGCTACATAGGCGGGGTCTTGGGTTTGACCATTGGCTATTACGTTAAGTATCAACTGGATAAGCGCTTTGTCTTTATCGATAGATCTGAAAAGGCAGTAGCTATATGAAGATTTATGGATGGGGCAAGTATCCAGCAATCGATGCAACAGTGTTGTTGCCCCAAACGCATGTGGATTGTGCAAACCACCTCAAAAGCAAGGAAATTGTATTGCCGAGAGGAATGGGGCGCAGTTATGGAGACAGCGCGAATAGCTCAACTGTTATCCAATCAACCTATCTAGATCACTTCATCGAGTTTGATGAAACAACTGGGATTTTGGCTTGTGAGGCAGGCGTCTCTATTCGAGAAATTCTTCAATTAATTGTGCCTAAAGGCTGGTTTGTGCCCGTAACACCAGGCTCTAGTTTTGTCACCATCGGCGGCGCAATTGCCAGTGATGTGCATGGTAAAAATCACCACTTAAGCGGAACATTTTCCGAGCACCTTTTATCTTTTGATCTCATGCTTGGTAGCGGGGAAGTTATTAGTGTCACCAAAGATAATTACCCAGATCTTTTTAGGGCAACGTGTGGTGGGATGGGTTTAACCGGAATTATCTTATCAGCCAGTTTCCAATTAAAGCCTATTCAATCGAGTCAGATTATCCAATCGACGATTAAAACAAATTGCTTGGAAGAGGTTTGCGAACAATTTGAAGCCAATCATGCCAGCACCTATTCCGTTGCTTGGATTGATTGCTTGGCAAAAGGAAAGCAGTTGGGACGTTCACTCTTAATGCTGGGTAAGCACTCACAAGACGGCAATCTAGAGCTTGGGAAGAAAAAAAGTCAAAACCTGCCGATAGACATGCCTCAGTTCTTACTCAATCACTATTCAATTAAGGCATTTAACTCACTTTACTATCACAGAGTATTTTCAAAAACAAAGACAGAAATAATATCGTTTGAGCCATACTTTTACCCTTTAGATGCCATCGGCAATTGGAATCGCCTTTATGGCAAGGCGGGTTTTGTGCAATACCAATTTGTCTTACCAAAAGCTGTTGGTGTGAAGGGCTTGAGACAAATATTAGAAGTTATTGTAGAGAGCGGTAGAGGATCATTTTTAGCGGTGCTCAAAGCCTTTGGTAGGGCAAATGAAAATTACCTATCCTTTCCAATTGAGGGATATACCTTGGCATTGGATTTTAAAATATCTGAAGGGACAGTTCAGTTAATTAAACAACTTGATAGCATGGTGGTGGAGATGGGCGGCAGAATTTATTTAACAAAAGATGCCCTGATGACTGAAGCGTCCTTTAAAAGGACATATCCACAGTGGGAGCAGTTTGAAGAAGTGCGTGCTAAGTATGGCGCTATTGGTAAATTTGCATCAAGTCAATCAAACAGATTAGGGCTACAGTGAAAAAGATACTCATTATTGGAGCAACTTCTGCAATCGCCGAGGCTACGGCTCGCATTTGGGCTCAAAGAGGCGATGAGCTATTTTTAGTGGCTCGTAATGAAGAGCGCTTAAATCCCATGACTAAAGATTTAAAGGTGAGGGGCGCACCAGAAGTTCATGGTTATTGCATGGATGCGAATAACTTTGATCAGCACTCATCAATGCTTGATAAGGCATTTGGGATTTTAGGAGCGATTGATATTGTATTAATTGCCCATGGCACGCTATCCAATCAAAAAGAATGTGAACAGTCGGTTGACGTAACAATGCAGGAAATTAAAACGAATGCTTTATCAGTCATTGCGCTACTCACTCATTTAGCAAATCGTTTTGAAAAGCAAGGCGCTGGAACAATTTCAGTCATTAGTTCAGTGGCTGGCGATAGAGGTAGGGCTAGTAACTATGTTTACGGCTCAGCAAAGGCAATGGTGACAGCTTTTACCTCTGGGCTAAGGCAACGATTATATAAATTAGGAGTATCGGTTGTAACGATTAAGCCTGGTTTTGTGGATACGCCCATGACGGCTGAATTTAAGAAGGGTTTACTGTGGGCTAAGCCCGAAAAGGTTGCCAAGGGAATTGTTGTCGCTTGTGACAAAAAGAATGATGAAGTTTATGTCCCTGGATTTTGGTGGGGGGTGATGATGATAATTAAACTGATTCCACAAGCAATTTTTAGGAGGCTTCTATTTTGAGTCTAAATCAAGAAAGAATTAGCTTGTGGGTTGGTTATCTGGCTTTATTGGGAGCTGTTGTCATACAAACTAAGGCATCATTTAAGTGGGGTCATAGTAGCTGGCAAATTACTGAATGGTTAATTAATTATCAGGGGGGTTTTGTAAGAAGGGGGCTGCCGGGACAAGTAATACTACACGTATCCGATTTTCTCGGGATTCATGCCAATTACATGGTCATTTTAATAAGTCTACTAGCCTATGTATTTTTAATCATTTATCTAATTATAAAAACTAGACATAAATTTGCCGCTCTTCTAATTATTTCGCCAATAGTAATGGGCGCTCCAGCCTATCAAGATTTCATAATCCGTAAAGATGTATTGGGTATTATATTTTTTCTAGTATGCTTAAAAATTCTCTTTTCAAAAAAGAAAAACATAATTAAATATTTCGGCTTAAATTTGGTCGCGATTATTGCATTGCTTTCTCACGAGGCTTTCTTTTTTTTCGCCATACCTGCAATAAGCGTTATTATTTTTCAATCTGATTCTAGACCTAATGATAGTTTATTCAAGAGAGTATCCTATGTCTTAGCAGTACTTTCCCCATCGCTGTTAGCTTTTTGTATGTGTGTAGTCCATAAAGGAGATCCAATAATTGCTCATGCAATCAACCTTTCTTGGATAGATTTGTGGAAAAGTATCGAGCCCAATGCTTGTTGTTTTGATAAACCAAATGCGGCAATTGATGCAATACAGTGGACTACAAAACAAGGACTATCTTTAAGTTATAGCTTGCTTTTTGCTTTTTCGATGGGAATTTATGTTCCTTTAGCGTGGTTAGTTACGATAGTTATGTGCGGCTTTTTTATTTTAAGCTTTTCAATAAAATTAGAAAATACTGAATATAGAAATATTCTAAGTACATTAATATTTCAATTAGTAATGATTGCGCCCCTATTTATTTTGGGCTGGGATTTTGGCAGATGGATTTTTTTATGGAGCACGAGCGCAATTATTTTATATATTTCCCAAGTAAATTTTAGAAGCTCTTTTGATTCTGCTATAGATACCTGTATTAAAAAATTAATTAAAAGTAGAATTTATGTTTATTTTTCCAAAAATGGTTGGCTATTGCTAATATTTGGCATACCAGGATGTTGTTGGTCAATTGGTCAATTTATCGGATCCTCACCTATTGGCTTCTACTTAAAATATCCTTTAAGATTCTTAAGAAATCTAATTTAAAAGAGTTGCTGGAAATATTATTACTTGTTCAAAATTCAACATTCCCCCTTAATGGTTGTCCAAACAAAAATCTGAAAATAAAATAGCTGTATGACAACAGCAAACTGCTCACAAAGTGACTAAGGTAATCAAAGTACCCGAAAGTCACCTAGAAGTAATCTCCTCACCCCAGCCAGAATTCCAACCCACAGCCTTAAGCCAGCTCAAATATGCCGAGCCCACAGAGCTATATCTGCGTGATGGCGAAGTCGTTATCCACCGCAGACCCGGAAGTCCACTTTGGCATTGCCGCTTTAGATTGCAAGACGGCTCATGGCATCGTCAAACCACTCGCCAAGCCAGTATTGAGCACGCAGTACGAATGGCTTGCGATCTTTACGATGAAACCAGATTTCGCCAAAGGCTGGGGCTTGCACAAAAGTCACCCATGTTTGCAGAAATTGCACACGCCACTCTCTACTCAATGCGGCAGGACTTGGATGTTGGTATAGGCAAGAGCGTGTACGGTAGCTACATCACTTGTATTGAGAGGTATTTCTTGCCCTACTTTCAAGACAAAAGACTAGAAGAGATAACTTACACAGATGTGCATGAGTTTGAAGTTTGGCGAAATAGGCAAATGAACAAGGTGCCCAGAGCCAGCACCCTAATGAACTTTGCCAGTGCATGGACTAAGTTACAGCTGGTGGCTATTAGCAAAGGCTGGATCAGCGAACGAGTAGCTATTCCCAAACTCACAGCTAGAGGGCAGAAAGGTAAAACTCGCCCAGCCTTTACTCGGGAAGAGATTGATCGCTTATTGGAGTTTATGGAGCCATGGATCAAGCAAGGCAGATTAGAGATCGAGCATGAGACTCGTCCACTACTGCGTGACTATATAGAGATGCTTTTATACACAGGCATGCGGCATGGCACTGAGGCGCTGAATATTTGTTGGAATAATATTGAGTGGCATACACAAGGCGATAAGAAATACCTGCGTATTTGGGTGGATGGTAAGACGGGCGGGCGTTGGCTGATTGCTAAACACAAGGCAGTAGATGTTCTCAAGCGATTACACAGCAGGCAAAAGGCTGTATATGACATTCCCTTTGATCGCTTATTTGAGACAAGGACGCCAGAGCGCATCTTTGTTTTTGCCAATGGTCATCAGCCCATGCGAATTGATGGCGCATTTAAACGATTGATGCGAGATAGTGGTTTGGGATTAAGTCACGATGGGCAGATGCGAACACTCTATTCATTGCGTCATACATACGCTACTTTGGAGCTATTAGAGAACAAAACTGATATTCATACGCTATCTAAGCAGATGGGAAATAGTGCCGCCATGATTGATCGTCATTACAGCAAGTTAACAGCCACGATGGCGGCGGATAGGTTGGCTTGAATATGCAGTGTCCTTTAAAAGGACAAATAAAAAAGCCCACTCGAAAGTGGGCTTGAAACTAATACTCTTCAAGATTATAGTTTTTGACTTCTGTGATTAAAAACTTCTGAACCATACCTACTTGAGTGAGGCGCTCTTCGGAGTGTTGTTTGGCTAGAGCAGATAAAGCATCCCTTACATCATCAGCTTCAATGTCAATGCTATCTTCAATGACAACCTTATACTTAATATTGAAATTTGCCATTTTGGGCCCCTATAAGTGATTTACGCCTTGCCAAGCGCCCCACGTTATGAAACAAGTTTCTAAATGATCCATTGGCTGCTTTAATTGTCGGCATGAGCTCATCATCAGATAGAGTCGCATTACTGGCTTTGACAATAGCTCTTGCCGTCTCTAAGTAAGCATTGGGCTCTGCGGCATTCATTTCTACCAATACGCACCGATCTAGCAGTCCTTTATCAAGCTCCGAGACGTTATTGGTTGTCAGTACAAAAAGTCCTCGCGGCGTATTGAGTGCTGACTTCAAACTCTGCTGTGCTAGCTTGGTAAGGTTATCAACCTCATCCAAAATGATGTAATGCAAGCCACTTACATTCAGTGAGTTTTTCGACAGAATGGCATCAATTTTCCCCATCACCTGTGGACCATTAAGCCCTTGCTGACACGCAATAAACTCCTCAGGAAAAATCAATTCCTCTTTAGTTTTTCCATATTCAATGTGGTTAGGTAGCATTTTTGCGAGTGTGGTTTTGCCTGTGCCAAAGACTCCGTAAAGAAGGATGGCTGATTTACCGCAGTCAGGTAATGCTTCGGCACCCGAGACAATATCGTCAATACGCAACTTGCTCTCGGGATTACCGAAAATGATGTCGTCAATAGTTTGAGGTGCATGGTTGGTTCCTTTGCTATTCATATGATTTCCTTATTAAGTTGAGTTGGGGGCGCTCATAACACCCCCGATTGGTTAATTACGCTTGTTTTGGAATGGCGCCGTCGGCATCGTTGACTGCGTCCAATTCTTTTTGAATGCGCGCCGTGGTTTCACGTTGCATCGCATATAAATTCGCATAGGCAGCGTTAACAAGCCCCTGTTGACGCAATACGGCGAATACCCCAAAGCTGCCGTCAGGTTGTTGCTCTGCTAATAAAACGCAGGCTTCCCCCATAAAATCAGCATCAGCGTGCATCGACAGCAAATCAGACTTGGCATACCCAATCGGTGTCTTGCCCTGCATGACTTGCTTGGCTGCCCCTGCTTTGGCGGAAGGGCTCATATAGCTAGCACTACGAGCAAGTGTGATTTCTTGTATGCCGCCACGCTCTTCGATCCAAGTGGCAAGATTCGCATAAGCAATCCCGTCCTTTTGTGCTTGACGCAACACCAGCGCATACGTGCTAATACGACGGCGATTGACATCACCAAAAACAGCCCGCACTACGCGATTGGCTAATGGCAGCTCTTTTTTGTACTTATAGCCGCGCTCTTTATAAAAGGCTTCTAGAGCAGAACTGCGCTGTTTCGCTTCGGCAATACTGAGTTCGCCGCAAAATGCCAAGCACTGCCCGAGAACGGCATACAAAGACTGATTGCTGGTGCGATAAGCCCCTTGTTCCCAGCTAATACGATTTGCTTCCATATTAGTAAGTGACAGCGTGGCGCCAACCACGATATTGCTTGTTTCGGCAGCGTCTTTTAAAAAGACAGTGTCGGCTACGGGAGTTGGATTTACTACTACTGGATTTAATAACATATTTGACTCGCTTTCTTTATTAAGTAATGGATGCTTGCTAAGAAATTTAACCGCTCGTCCATGCTTAAAATATAAGGCGAAATCGATGCTTCTCTGATACTATTAGAATATTCTGCAAATTACTTGCTAAGAAAATGCCAAGACGATTCCTTGCCCCGTACCCCATTTTTGGAACAAAAAATAAGCGCCTTCCACTGGGCTATCAAAAACGTAGCCCGTACTACTGGTGGTGGCAGTTTTTGAGGCGAAACGCTGAATATCTAGAGTGTTGTGAGCGTGGCGGCAAAGGCAAGCATGCGGCGCTGTATAACGATTTTGGTGATGTGAGGGATGATGACTTTCACAAGTGGTGGGCAAAAGATCAGCGTGGACCGAATTTGTTTGCCGAAAACTATGGCGCAATGAAATTAACAGAGCTTGAGGAAAAGTCACAGTGGCAAGATGATTGGAGTAGCGATGAGGTAATGATTCTTGCTGTGCCACTCAGCTCAAGTAAGCGGTATTTGCAGAGTAGGTTTGCACGCTTGCTAAAAGAACGGCATACATCTTCTAGGGGTAGACCCACGAAGGGATCAATCAAAAGTAATGCAAAGTACAAAATTGCGAGAAATTACACCATTCAGAATTTAGAAAAAACTCTCGAGGTATATGATGAATATATGAAGCACAAGGGGAATAAACCAAAAGTGCCCTTATGGCAAATTGGAGAAAATTTGACATTAATACCCAAAGCTATGACATCGCCTAAAAACTTTCCAGCAATGAATGCCGCAAAGCGAAATACGATGGGCTCTTGCGTTAAGCGATACCTAAATAGTGCCGATAAGATAATTGCGGGTGTTTTGAAAGGTTCTTTCCCAGCCATTTAATGTCTTTTTAAAAGACAGTTGTAATACTTATTGGTATCCTTATAACAACTTATAAGCAACTATGAGGGGTTATATGGATTTCTATCTAAAGGCACCAAAGTGGAATGACAAAAAATGTCCGAACACTTCAAAGGATGCGGCACCGATCAAATTACGCACGGTAAAAGACGTAACAGTCATTAAATTAGCCAAGGCAAAATACAGGGGCTCTGAATTCAGTGGCACCTTTCTGGTGATGAACGGTAGCAACATAAAAGAATCAAAATCAGGAAAAGGCAAGAAAAAAGTCTTCTGCCTTTGGTTCGGACATCAAATTAAAACCGAATGTCCAGAATTCACGTTTGACTTAGCAGATGCAAAGGTAATTGAGAATTACAAAGGGAAAGTGGTTACTGATTTAGCTATCCCCAAAAAGTAATCGGTTAAATCAGCTCTACTGCCGCTTTAAGTTGATCTGGACTGCTATAGAGATATGCGGCAGTGGTGCTGATGTTGCGATGCCCTGCGAGCGACTTGAGTATGTGAATCGCTGTGCCTTTATTGGCAAGCCCCGTTAAGAATGAGCGTCTACCACTATGGCTACTGGCGCCTTCTAGTCCAACAGCACGATATAGATAAAAGAAGTACTGGGTAAGTGAGTTAGCTGAGAACCCTGCTTGCTTCTGTGTGTAAAACAAGGGCTTTGATACGTCTTTAATCTTGAGCACTTTAAGGTACTGAGCTAATTCCTTTTGCATCCGTTCATTTAAGTAAACAGTACGAGCGTGTTTGCCCTTGGTTTGTTCGGGCATCAAGCGCACTTCGCCCTTAATTGTGCTGTCACCGTATAAAACGTCGTTTATGCGTAGGGCAGCTACTTCAGCTACTCGCATACCCGCGTAGTGCGTTAACAGCAACATAGCGCGATTACGTGCTGAATGCCTGCGTGTAGCAACGTGATCTAAAACTCGGCGTAATTCTTGTGGGTTTAAAACTCTAGCTTGTGACATACGTTCTCCCTTAAATGTATTAAATACAGGGTTACAGTATGTTTTCTTAGATTCGGTTTGGGCAACCGAAATCAGCCAATAAAGATCTTTCCAAAAATCAATGACTTGCAAGGAAATATAAGAGTATTGCTGTTCTCTTATATTTATCGTGGCATTCTTGCCACGTTTTTTAATGACCGTTTAAAACGACCTATATGCGTTTTAAATTTCGGGTTGGCTACCCAAGCTAGCAAGAGAGAAAGATCAGCGCTTAAACGAGCAGATTGAATTCTCTAACGGGCTAAGGGATAAGAATGCTCATTCTCGCGATATTCAAAAGCCCGCTCATCATAAACATCTACATTTTCTAAAAATTCGATGTATTCCTTGAGTTTCTCCCCTTCAATGATTTGAGCCCAGCCAGCATAGTCTTCAAAATAAAAACCATCGCTACCGTTTTCATCTTGGATCTTTGAGCGGATATTCACAGAGCTAAAGTTAACAAGAGAAAGAAAAACCTCTTTATCTACCGGCTCCGCAAACTTGAATTTAATTACTGGAGCAGGGTAGCCTGCCAACTCACCTTGGCTTTCGTCCCAATAAACTCCATGAGTTTCAACTACGCCTTTTTCATCATCCGTATCGTATTCAGATACGCCATCGTAAAGAATTACGATTTCAGTGAGCCCAATGGGGTCTAAATCATCATCAAATTTACCGTAGTCTAAATCAAGATTAAACGTGCAAATAGTTGCAGGACATTTAATCTCTTCCTCGCTTAATTCATCTCTCGAAGGAAAATCACCTTCACCCTTGGTCAGTGCAAAGCGAATCACTATTTCATTGCTAAATTGATTATTTGTCATAGCAGCCTAAAGGGGAATGTAAGATTATTAATATATTAACGAAGTATTTAGGCAAACGTCGTTTGCCTGTGATTTCGCTTGTCGCTCATCACATTTTCTTCTTCGCAGACATTGAAGTAATGTTATTTGATGAACTTTCGCTAGATTCAACCTACACTGAGCCTTAAGCAAAAGGCTCAGTAATAGGAAAGGACTTTCGCTGAGTTCTTTACTACACCACTTATGGGCACAACCAATATGGGAAGAGCGGTTTCGCTGTCTCCTTTTACGTGCGGCTTAAAACGCAACAATGACAAAAGCAATAAGTGGCTACCTTTGTCTTGTTTGAAAGTTGCTGTGTAAGCAGGGCTTTCTCGTGATCCATAGAACTAGGTTTTATGATCTTTGTGCTAATTCATATACTTGATTCATATTAGTCAGCAAGGCTAATGGCGTCCTGTAAAGGATGGTGAATACAAGTCTCTGCTACCGCCCAGAATTTCCGTCCCCGCGACACCAATGTCCGGTTGATATTGGGTGACATAACGCATGAGTGTCACTGCTCTTGTTTCGGTAGTAATCAATGGCATCACAGAACTTTCATTTGCTCTGCTGTCATTGATATTTAGTGAAACCTAATAAAAGGAGACAAGATCTGGGTCAAATCATTAGATCTCTGTGGCTTTTGGCAAAAAGAGGTTGTCCATCCAAAAACTCTGACAATAAATTAAGTGTGCCCATTAACTTATAGGAGAAAAAGATGAGCACATTAAACAGTTTGAAAATGGTTAA
>Ga0247839_1006810_pt1 | contig 12937 bp, 11 predicted proteins | sample LaCruzMarch2015__6_FD_192405 | JGI IMG/M metagenome (GOLD analysis project Ga0247839, IMG submission 192405) | Freshwater microbial communities from meromictic Lake La Cruz, Castile-La Mancha, Spain - LaCruzMarch2015_16m | ecosystem: Environmental > Aquatic > Freshwater > Lake | place: Spain...
TCCAGGGCCGGCGCAACCGCAACCGATCCGGGATGCGCCTGGAGCAGCCCCGATGGGCTACCGTCCTATGTGTAACAGGTACTTAGAGCCTTAACGTACAATTGTTTCCGTTTCGTGAGGTGATCCCGTAGAGGACATGCAGGGCATAGCCGTCCGGCCGCCGCTCCCGGGTTCGGCAGGAATGCGGGAGACTGGCGGATCGGATCGCCGTCATCAGTGGCAGCGCCCCGAACGAGCGGGATTGGTCAGTCGCGAGGATGCTGGGCGGGGCGCCCGCCGCCGAACACCGTGATTGCCGCTTCCGCGTCCGCCGCGCCGACCCGCCACAACGTGCGCGTCGCGGGATCCAGACAGGTTGCCGCGAGGACGTGCAGGTCGGTCCCGGCGAGCCCGCGGTAGCGTCGCATGGCGACCTGCGGATCGCCATGCGTCTTCAGTTGCCCGGCAACGGCCCGCAGTTCCTGTTCGGAGCGAACATGGTGCTCGCCATGCTGGGGATGCCCGACCGACTCGACCACGATGGTCGCGAGCGGCGCGCGCGCGATGCCCACGCGACCGTCATCGAGCAAGGGTCGCATCCAGCGATAGAAGAACAGCGTGACCAGGGCGCCGCAGTGGATGCCGTCGGCGTCCGGGTCCATGAGCAGGATCACACGATCGTACCGCAAGGCCTGGAGCGCGAACGCGTCGCCCAGCCCCGTGCCAAGCGCCTGTGTGAGGGCCGTGAACCACGGATTGGCCACGACCTTCTGCGCGGTTGCGCGGACCGTGTTGAGCGGCTTGCCTTGCATCGGCAGCACCGCCTGGAACTGCGCGTTGCGCATCCGGCTCACGGCACCCGCAGCCGAATCGCCTTCGACGACATACAGCTCCGCGCCGGAGCCGAGGCCGTGGTGAGTGCAGTCGTCGAGCTTGAGCGGCGTCATCGCGTCGGTTAACAGCGCCAGGACGCAGCGCCCCTCAGTCGGCCAGCAGACCGAAGATCCAGCGGTCCCGCTGCGCATCGAAGCCCCGGACGTAGAGTCGCCCCCGGTCACCCAGCCGCGCCAGGACGCGACCATCGGAGCCGGCCCGCAAAGCGATGCCGTCCGGGTCGATCGCCACCGGCTCGCCCACCGCTTCCGCCACATCGGCCGTATAGACCTTGATCTCCAGCGGCGGGGCGTCGAGCAAACAGTAGAGCCGATTGGATCGCAGGCCCATCACCGTCGCGCGCCGACGTGGCCGCTCGGCCTCGGGCAGACCCAGGTCCGCCCTGAACAGCGCATCGATGGCGACCCGGTTGACGTCCTTCAGCAGCCGCGACTGAAGCTCCCGGGCACGGTTGGCGCCGTCGATGACCTGCCGACGCACCGTGCGATCGTCGCGCGCGACGCTGGGCGGTGCTCCAGTCAACTTCGCGATGGTTTCGTGGTGCAGGAAGATGCCCACGATCTCCCGCATGGGGGCGGTGAAGCGGCCGTAGACCTCGGCCCCCACCCCCGTATGGGGCGCCGGTTCTGCCGAGTAGGTGGCGCGCAGGTTGGTGATCACCGCCTGTCGACTCACCACCTGGGCGAGACGCCCCGCCTCCCCGTCGGCGGGCAGCCCGCGCAGATAGTCGGCCAGGCTCTGACCGGCTTGCCGATGCCAGGTCCAGACCACCGCGTCGAGCCTGCGCAACGCGACGAGCCCGACAATCCGGCGCTCCAACTCGGCCAGCGCCGCGGGCAGTGGGGCCGGGTGGACCCGGTAGATCGGCTCGATGGCATCGTCGGCGCGGTCGCCCTCCAGGAGAAAGCGCGCCCCCTGCGTGTTGCAGAGCACGGAGACCTCTTCATTCCAGCGTTCCACGGGGTTCACCACCGGTCGCACCGCGACCAGTCCGCGGCCGCCGTCGACCAGGGTCAGATCGACCTCATCGCGCCGATAGCGCACCACCCCCTCCCGGTCGCGCCGCCGCGCCAGGGTCTCGCCCAGGTCGCGAAAGGCGGACAGACTCGCGAGCAATTCAGGCGCGTCCGGGCCGGCGCCGGCGTCACCGGCAAGCATCCGCGCCACTTGCTCGAACGCCAGCTTGGCGCGACTGCGGACCCGTGCCCGCACCCAGTCGCACCGCACGACTTGGCCGTCGGCGTCGAGATCCAGGACCATGACCAGCGCCCGCCGTGAAACCGCAGGCGCGAGCGAAACGATGCCTTCGGACAGCACCCGTGGCAGCATGGGGATCGTGAGTCCTGGCAGATAGAAGCTCGCTGCACGCCGCAGGGCCTCCGCGAACAGGGCGCTGCCCAGGGGCGCGAACCAGGAAGCGTCCGCCAAGGCGTAATGGAGCCGAAAGCCCGTCGCCAACGCTTCGACGTGGAGCGCCTGATCCAGGTCGCGGGTCGCGGGGCCGTCGATGGTGCAAAACGGCAGCCCCGTCAGGTCCGCAAGCTGCGGGTCGTCGATCCCTGGGTGCGCGCGGAGCGCGTCCGCGTCCGCCATGACCCTGGGCGGAAACACGGGATTCAGCCCGTGGCGCACGGCCAGCGCATAGACCACGGCCAGGGCGCTGCCGGAGGTGGCGACACGCTCGCGCACCCACGCGCCCCGTGGGTCCGTCTCGGCGAGCACATAGTCGCCTTCACCGACCTCCTCGCCCGCGGCCAGCGGCGACTGGCCCGCGGGGGTGGGGTCGAAGCAACGCTCCAGGACCACGTGGCCCTGGACCCGGATACCCAGACCCAGAAACGATTCGCGGTCAGAATGCTCCAAACGCGGTTCAGACATCGAACGCCCCCTGGATTTGCTTGAGCAGGTGGTGAATTTCCCACGCGGCCGGTCCCGCGGGCTCGTCGTCCATGGCCGTCGACCCGTCGGCCATGGACCGCGCAAAGATCGTGCGATCATAGATGGCGCCTTGCAGGATAGGGAACCCGTAGGTCTTGATCGCGTCGCCCACCTCCCGCGCCGGCAGGGTGTCCTTCTTGGCCCGAGTGACCACGAAGGCTGCCGCGGGGGTGCCGTCCGTTCCCGATCGAGCGTCGGCCGGTCCAGGTCGATCACGGGAAAGCCGGCCTTCCCGTCCCCCGCGTTGTGCCAATCCCGGGCACTGCCTTGCGCGTCGGCATCGGTGGGCAGGACCGTCTCTCCCTTGAGGTGCGGCACCCGGGCCAAATGGGCGGCCAGGGTGGTTTTCACGCACCCGCCTTTGGGGTTGAGGATGGCACGGCGCGCCATGGTGTTGTGGCCGACCGCTAGCAAGGCGGCAGCCCCAGTGCGTTGCGAACATCCGACCAGCGCAACGGCGCCGCCTGCCCCTGGCCGCCGCTGCCGCGCGTCTTCGCCTGACCGTGTTGCGCACCATCGGTGCACTGGTCGGATCGGGCGCATCCAGGAGGCGATGCAGCGTGCTCAGGTAGCGCAGCACCGTCGCGCGGGCGCGGTCCGGTGCCCCGTCGTAGCCACCCAGCATGTCGGTCACGAACCGCACCAGCAGTTTCGGCCAGGTCGGGACGCGGAGGCGGTCCCGCTCGCTCGTCCGGATACCAAGTCGCCGCCCGACCCAGTGCCCAAGTCCGGAAGACCGCCCAGTCGCAGGGCCAGGCGATCCGGGTGTTCGGCGCGCCGGCCTCCAGAGCGGTCGTGATGGACAGGTCCGCAGTGGACAGCCAATCGGCGCCCCGGAAGAGCGCATAGACGACCGCGCTCGGCAGACGGCCGAGGGCGGGATCGAAGCGCCCGCAGGGTGCGAGCGCGATCACACCCGCTCCATGGCTACGACGCCCGACTTGATGTAGCGATGGGTCCCGCCGAAGTTGATGTCCAGGATGTCCCGGTCGCGAATGCCAACCACCAGGCCATCGCCGAAAAAGGGGTGTCGCACCCGGTCGTTGAGGCCCCAACCACCGGGGGGCACCGGGGCCGTCGGCGGCTCCGCCGGCGGTTGGTAACGTTCCGCAAGCCCCACTTCCCCCAGATACCGGTTGAGCACCGGTGCCGCCTGGAGCGACGCCTCCGGCAGGGGTGCCCCGGGGTCGGCGCCGGACAGCCGATCGGTAATCGCCCCCCCGAGTCCCGTGCTGGTGCGCAGATTGGCTTCGAAGGCGAAGGGGCTGGCGGCGCTCTTCGCCCGACCTGGACCCCGGGTGGGGATACCGAGCCACACCGCATCGAAGCGCGCATCCGGCGGCACGACCAGCAGGAGTTGTTCCTGCACGCGGGTCATCGCCACATAGGCGAGCCGTCGCTCCTCCTCGGCACTGGCTCGTCGCGACGGGAATAGCCCGTCTTCGAGCCCGGCGACGATGACCAGGGGGAACTCGCGCCCTTTCACCTGGTGAATCGACGACAGCAGCACGGCGTCGCCGCCGGCCTCGTAGCGCTCCCGCGCCCGCCGGAGCGCATCCATGCGGGCGACGAACTCACCGACCGTGGTGCGGGTGCGCACCGCCCAGTCCAGGAGCGTCTGATAGGCCAACTCCTTTTCAGCCGCGGCCTCACTGGTCGCCGCGGTGGCGAACGCGCTCACCAGGTCGGTGGTGCTGGCATAGAACCGCAGCGCATCGGCGGCCGGCAGGTCGGCCCATCCGAGGGCCTCGTGCCATACCTGAGCACGATCGGCTATCCGCGTTTCGTGATAGGGCTTCTTGGCCTGGCGGGCGGTCGCCATGAGCAGGGTTGGGGCCTGCGCGGGTGCCCGCAGAATGGCATCCGCCAACGCATCCAGGGTGGCCGCCGTGAGCCACAGGGTTGGCGTCGAGAGCATGTGGCGGACAATCTCGCGCGCCCGCGGCTCGGCGAAGAGGGTGCCGGCGGCGAGGCGCAGGTAGCCCAAGAGCCCGGCGATCTCGGGGACCCGAAAGAGGTCGTCCTTGGCTTTGACGTAGGGGATGTCGCGCTCCAGCAGGGCCAGTTCCAGACTCAGGGTCTGGGCCCAGAGCCGGGCGAGAACCGCGACCTCGCGCAGCGACCGCCCGGCGCGCCGCCAGCCGTCGATGGCCGCCACGACCGCCGCCTGATCCCCGGCCGAGGTGGCACGGAGCACCTCAATGCCGGTGTCCGGCGTGGACGGCGCCGAGACGCACAGGGTGTCCATGCGGTTGCGGTTGTTGCCGATCAACTGGGCGGCGGCCAGCGACACCCGGTGGCCGAAACGGAAGGTCCGGGACAGGGTGTAGCGGGTCGCCCCGGGGAAGTGCTGCGCGAACTCCTCCCCCATGATCTCGGGTCGCGCACCGCGCCAGGCATAGATGCACTGCGAATCATCGCCGACCGCGTTCAGGTGCGCCCGGGTGCCCACCAGTTGGATCAGCAGTTCGACCTGGACGCGACTGACATCCTGGAACTCATCGACCACCACCAGGTCCAGCTTGTTGGTGACCAGCGCGAGCGCTGTGGGGTTGGCCCGCATCACCGCCACGGGGTCCGACAGCAGGTCGGCGAAGAACCGCAGGCCCGCGCGCTCGCGGGCCTGCTCAAAGTGCGCGAACGCCCGGACGAAGTAGGCGCAGGACGGCAGTAGGCCAAAGGTCCGGAAGGCGTCCGCCGCGGACAGCAGGTCCGACTTGACCAGCCCGATGAAGGCGCGAAATGCCTCGAATGCATCCTGGCTCGGGTACTCGTCGCTGCCCGCCTCTTTCAACGCCGCCAGGGCGGCCTCGCGGGCGAGCTTCTTCTCCACGGCTTCGCTCGCCTCCAGGCGGCGGCGGGGCAGCAGGTCCTGCTTTTCGAACAGCGCGGTGAGGGACAGCCCCAGACTGTGGAAGGTCGACACCTTGGGCGCGGTCCGATGCGTCGGCAGGGCGCCCGCGAGCCGGGTCTGAAACTCCTTCGCCGCCTCGCGGTTGAAGGCGAGCACGCGGATGCGTTCCGCCGGAACGCCCTGCTCCAGAAGGAACAGGACCCGGCCGACCAGCATGTGGGTCTTACCCGAACCGGCCACAGCGTAGGTCAGGCTGTGGCCGCCGGTATGCTCGATGGCGCGCAGTTGTTCGTCGGTATAGCTCATGGATCGCGCTCAGTGGTCCCGCACCGGTCGCACCGTCACCGGCAGACCATGAACCCTGTCCGCCCCGACCAGAATCGGCGGCAACCAGCGCACCACGCGCTCGCGTTCGACATCCAGGGCGCCACGCCAGAAGGAGTGCCAGTGGGCAGCACGCACATGGGGTCGCGGCGATGTCCGTTGACCGTCCATGGCCAATGCCCTGGGTTCGCGCGCCTCCGCGGCGTGCCGTAAGACGGCCCCGATGCGCTCCCCGACGCGCCAGACCGACGGGTTATCCGGCGGAAACAGACGCAGGCCCTTCTTGGTTCGCTTCGTGACTGGCCAGGGTGGGCGTTCGTAATCGGCGTCCTCCGCGCACAGGTACAGCAGCAGGGACAAGAGTCTCCCATAGACCGACTGCGCCGCGGCGGCAAACCCGTCCGGAATCCCGCCGCCCGCGACACCGGCGGCGATCCCGTCCCGCCACTCCGCCTCGACCTGAGCAAGCCCTTCTTCCAAGGTCCCGACCAACGGGACATGCCCGATGGCAAGTTGCACATCGGTGTCCAGGCCCAGGGTCAGGATGTCCTCGCGGCGATCCGCTCGCCAGTCGAGCCAGGCGAAGGCCCCATGCACCGCAGGTCACCGCCGCCGACCAGGGGCGCGCAGAGCCCCGGTGTCTCCACATAGACGCCCCACGCCGGCAACCGGCGAAAATGCTCGCCGGGGATGAGCCCTGCGATTGGCGTCTCCAGCAGCGCCGTGTAGAGGTCAGGGTCGAAGCGGAACACCTGTTGCGTCGCCCGCCACGCGGCCAGACCGGCGAGATCCAGGGCCGGAGCGATTATCTCCCACGCATGGGACGGCAGCGCCCTTCCCGCGGCGCGGTGCGCGGCCGCCAGCGCCACTCCGGCCACGTCGAGCGGCGCATAGACGTAGGTGGGCCACGCGCCGGCACGGCGCTGGCGTAAGTCTTCCAGGGCGCGCCAGGACCCAGGGTGGTTGTGGCCGAAGGTTTCGAGGATTTGACGGGGGCGAAGCATTGGTTCGCAACTCCTTTTCACTTGACTACACCAAACACGGGGCAGTTTCGGCGGCGTCACAGCGCCGCTCGCAGTGACGTTGGTTTCCCGCGCCCAGCTTGCCACAGGCCGTCGCCCCGGGCCGCAGTTGCCCTGGGTGATCGCCGTCTCGAACGGGTCCATGGGTGCCAACTCTTGGCACCTGCACTTGCAGCCGGATCATGGCGCCCTGTTTCCCACGAAAGAGCATGGGCCGGACCGCCCCGGGCACCAACCAGACCAGCGCTTCGTCACCGGCAGCCAGCAAATGAGGCGGGGTCCACTGGCCTGGCTTTCCGGACTCAGGCGCAGACGGTGCGGCACCCATAATAAGCGCTGGGGGACCTGCGGCGCAGGCTTGGATGGCGCAGGAAAAATCCATCGGGACTTTGCGGGCCTATCATGGGTATGATTGCGATATTGAAGCCGATTTCGATCCGTCCCAATGCGAGCCACCCAGCGCCGTCGTCCTCCGAGCCGCACCTTCCTGACCGACGTCGATCCGCAGATACTCGCGCGGCTGGCCGCCGTGGCCCGTTATGTCGGCAGCGTCGAACATAAGGACACCCCCAGGGCAATCGCATCAGATAATTAGCAATTACTGTTAGACGAAACACGAGGATCACGTGACAATCCGCTGACTTTTCTGTCTTGTGGAGTGGCGACGATGTGCGAAACAACTCTGGATCGGCCGCTGGCCGGGCATTTTTCCGCGCTGGAAGTCCCGGGCGCATGGCGAGCACCAGGCCCGCCAGTGGGATCATGCCGAGCGGGTTGCCGCGGCTGCGGGGGAAAGCCTCAGGGCAGTCCAGGCGCGCATCGCCCGGCTCCAGGTGGAGCAGGAGGTCGCGACGGCACGGGCCGAATTGCTGAGCGCGCGGAGGCGACGACCCAGGGGGCTGCCGCCCAGGCCCGCAGGGATCAGGAGGCCACACGGTCGCTGGTATACGAACTTCGGAAGTCCTTGACGGAAAGGGACGGGCAAGTGGCAGCGCTGACATCGACGGTCCAGTCGGAACAGCAGTCCAGAGATGCCGACACCCAACATTGGTTGGCCAGAATCGAGGAGCTGCAACTGTCCGTTGCGGACCACCGGGCAAGGGAGGCAGCATGGATTGAGGACCGGAAGGGTCTGGCCGAACACTTGCGGGTCATCGTCGGACGGGGTTCCCGTGTCACCCGGGTTAGACTAAAACCCTGTTGACAGCCAAGTTTCACGCTCCAGGCCGGCGCCCTCTGCCAGGCGCTGAACACCTTGGACCGATTCTTGGAACCCGGTTCCTGCCCGCAGGCTTCCTCAACCGCTCGCCGGATCGCGACCGGGGGCGCGCCCCGGTCCGCCATCGCCAGCATGAGCGCCGAACTCGACCATCGCCTTGGACTTCCCTCGGACGCGTGGATATCCACGCGTGCCCGGTACTGGTCACGGTCGGCGGGACCTCGATTTCCTGAAAAGGCCCGGGTGGGTACCCCTCAAAACCCTCGAAACCACCTTACCCTCACCGGTATGCCGCGGGACTGGGGCGCACTGCCGGGCTGGCTGCTCAGGCAGTCGGCACCCGCCGTGGCCAATGCAGCCAACAGTGGTCCCAACCGGCCAGCCCTCGCGCTCTTCGCCGCTACCGCCGTGCTCGGCATGGTGCTGCTGGCGCTGGGTCTGGCCCTGGTCCGCTGGCTGGGCGGGCGCGGACGCTAACCTGGGTCCGCGGTGCGGACCGAGCCCCGCGGCGAAGCCGACCGGTGAAGGTCCGCGCAGCGGACCCGGCCCGGCTACAATGGGGCTCAATGATGCGGAGCACCCGTGCCGACCCGCATCGCGCTCAAGCCGCCGACCTTGACCTGCGAACGCCAGCCATGACCCCACCCCGCCACCCCCGTCGTCCCCGCGGTTCCCGCAAACGGCGCGCCCCGGCCGCCGGGCGTCACCACGACCACAGCTACAAGCAACTCTTCGCCCACGCCGAGATGGTCCGCGACCTGCTGACTGGCTTCGTGCGCGAGGACTGGGTCCAGTCCCTGGACTTGGCTTCGCTGGAGACGGTCAAGGGCAGCTATGTCACCGACGATTACCACGACCGCGAAGACGATATCATCTGGCGCGTCCGCTGGGCCGACGGCTGGTGCTACGTCTATATTCTGATCGAGTTCCAAAGCACCGTGGACCCCTTCATGGCGGTGCGGATCGCCTGCTATATCTCGCTCCTGTACCAGGACCTGATCGCGCAGAAGGCTCTGACCGCGGCCGGGACACTCCCGCCGGTGCTGCCGGTGGTCCTCTACAACGGCGAGTTGCGCTGGACGGCGCCGACGGAACTGTCCGTGCTGATCGACCCGGCCCCGGGCGGGCTGGCACACTATCGCCCCCACTGGTCCTATCTGCTGCTCGACGAAGGGGCGATCATCGGCGACGCGGCCTACCCGGCCGAGGTCCAAAACCTGGTCGCGGCCCTGTTCCAGTTGGAAAAGGCGCGCGACGAGCCGACCTGGCTCGCCGTCTACGCACGTCTGGTGGCACTCCTGGACAGCGGCACGCTGGATAGCCTCAAGCGTGCCTTCGGCCGCTGGATCTACCGCAGCTTCATCCGCAAGAAGCGCCCTGGCATCCGCCTGCCGGACATCAATGATTTTCAAGAGGTGCATATCATGCTGCAACAACGGGTTGAACAGTGGAATGCGGAGATCCTCGAGCGGGGACGCAAGGAGGGGCACAAGGAGGGCCTTGCGCAGGCGCGCCGTGAAATGGCCGCGGCACTCCTTGAGCGAACCGCCCTGGACGACGCTGCCATTGCCGATCTGACTGAACTCTCCCGCGAGGCGATCCGGGCCCTGCGCACGACACCGACCGAACATTAGGCGTCGCATCAACCGTGGCGGTCCTGTGCGGGGCCGGGCTGGAATCCTAGTTCGAGGAGCTGCTGACCCCGGGTCGCGCCAATCTGCGTATCCGCACCCGGGTTTGCCGGTTCCCAAGCTCCGCTTGGAAACCCGGTTGGCATCATGGCCGCCGTGGACCTGCGTTACCGACCGATCCCGAGAACCCGAGAGACGCCGAGATGTCGACACGCGCCTGGTACGACTATTACATCATCGCTCCCCACACGGGAACGCTGTCGCTCGCCATGCGATTCTACAAATGGGGCGATGCCACGCCCGAGAACGCACTCGACGAGTATCTGCGGTTCCGCAAGACCCTGGGTGCGCATGACGAGCGTCTGCCCGTCGCATGGCTCGACCGCCTGCTACGCGATCAGTTGGGCGAGCTGCACCGGGAGCTGCCGCCGCATTTCGCCACCGGGGCCTTTCTGTTCCTGCTTCAGCGTGCCGCGGAGTGGATCGAGTGCGACCACTGGCGAGAATGGCGCTAAGTTAAGCAGATTTCCTATTTTTATCAAACCGTAGCAGCGGTTCCCAGCACCTGAAACCTGCGCCCTCAGCGCTGCTTCTTTGGATGGCCATTTTTCCTGATCTCCTCCTGTGCAACGCGTCTGGGCTTGGTCAACAGCGCATAGCTCTTCTGGCGGCGTTTCAGCGCGCGTGGTTCGATGCGTCCAGGCCGCAAGCCGACCCGTGGCTTGGCGATCAGGATCAGCAGGCCGCGGATGCTCACCGGGTCCTGGCTCGCCCCCCCGCTACGCGGCTGCCAGGCCACCCAGATCTGCACCGTGTGTTTGAAGCTCAGTTGGCGCGGGATTTGGTCGGCCAGGAGGGCGGCCTGTGCCATCAAGAGCCGGATCAGGTTGTAGGCCAGCAGATAGACCCAGAGTTCTTTGCGGGCCATCTCCGGGGTCTTGCACCGCAGATGTTCCATGCCAAGCGTGGTGTTCATGTTGCGCAGATCGAGTTCGATGTTCCAGCGGCAGCGATAGCGCACCTTGAGAAGCCCTTTCGGGGCCGCAGTGGGGCACAAGAAGGTGCTCACCATAATCTTGCCGCCGGCCTGAAACTCGCGCACAGTCAAGGTATCCGGGGCCTGATCGTACTCGTAGGGGCTCATCCACTCGGGCCGCGTGGGCTTGGTCAGCACGATGAGGTGATCACGCACCCCGAGCCGCTGGCCGAGGCCAAAATCGGTGCTGCGCTTGCGCGCCCCGTGCTGCTCGAACACGCCATCGACACCGCCCCGCACCAGTTCACACAGCAGGAAATAGGTGGCATAAAAGGCATCGCCGACCAAGATATCGTCGCTCTGGAGGGGATCGAGCAACTCGCGCAGCAGCGACTGCTCGTCGCTGCCTTTGCCGACGCACGGACCGGTGGCGGCATCCAGCACCGCCCCCGTGGCTAGGCACAGCAGGGCCACCAGGCGCATGATCGGAAAGCCCAGTCCCGCTTTCTGACTGGTGGGCTGCGGATAGGCGGCTTGATTCTCCTCGGTATCGGCCAAGGTCACGGTCGTCCCGTCGACGAGACGCACCCGCCGCTGCTGCCACTGCCACCACCGCGCGGCAGCCGCCGCCACCACGCTCCCCACGTGCCGCGCCAGGGTCGCGATCAGCGGCAAGGGCAGCCGTGCCCGTGCCTGGCAGTAGGCGCTGGTGCTGCTACTGCAGGGGACGAGCCCGGCAATCAGTCGCTTGACCGCAGCGTCGTCAACCACCTGGCGGCAACTGCCGTCCGCCGAGAGCGCCTGGGCCATGAACATTGCCAACGTCTCGGTCGGTGGAAACAACCGCTCGCGATGTGCTGGCCGCAGGGTCGCCACCTGGTCAAGCAGTTGCGGCCCCGTCAGCAGGTTGAAGAAACCGTCAGCATCGGTGTTGCCGGCGTGATCAAGGACGCGTTGCCGCAGGGCGGCGTGCTGGTTAGGATGCATGGGGGCTGGCTCTCGGGGCGGTTGGTTGGCTTTGGCGAGTTTCAGCCTATCACCCCGGGCAGCCGGACCCAATTTTTTCAGTCGGTTGGGCTTATCTTAGTGCCATTCCATCCCGGCCGCACTCTTCATGGCGGTGACGCGCTCGTTCGTCCGCTCGGCATTCAAGGCTGAGGCCGATCCCGGTCTGGCCTTGGCGCGGGTGAGCGACGAGTTGTCTGAAGGCAATGAGTCCTGCATGTTCGTCACCCTGTTCTGCGCCCGCATCGATCTCGCGGTGGGTCGGGTCACTTATGCCAATGCGGGCCACAACGCGCCGCTGGTGGTGCGTGCGGATGGACGTCTCGAATGGATCGACAAGCCCCATGGGACTGCCGCGGGGATACTGCCCGGCGCCCGCTATGAGACCGGCCACCTACACCTGGACAGCGATGACACACTGCTGCTCTATACCGACGGTGTGACCGAGGCCATGGATCCGGAACACCGGCAATACGGTGAGGCGCGGCTGACCGCCCGCATGGCCGGTTCGCGCACCCTCGATTGCCGCGGGCGTCTCACCGCCTTGGCGGCGGATGTCCGTGCCCATGCCGCGGGGGCAGAGCAGTCCGACGACATCACCATGCTCATGTTGAGGCGTTTCGCGGGCACCGAGCCGGTGGCCCAGTCCGATGAGGCAGGGCGCCTGCACCTCGACATCGCCAATCGCCCCGAGGGCCTGGCTGCCGCACTTGGGCGGCTGGAGACCTGGCTGGGGACGGCAGACATCCCGCAGGCCGTCCACTATGTTGCCCGGCTGGTGCTCGAGGAGCTGGTGACCAATACCATCAAATACGGCTATCCGAATGGCGGCGCACATTGCATCCATGTCGTCGTCAGCAGAGGCCCTCCGGCCACGATGACGATCGAGGACGACGGTCAGCCGTTCAATTTATTGCTCGACGCACCGCTGCCCGATCTCGATGCGGGGGCGGCCGAGCGCCCCATCGGCCAGGGCAATCGCATCAGATAATTAGCAATTACTGTTAGACGAAACACGAGGATCACGTGACAATCCACTGACTTTTCTGTCTTGTGGAGTGGCGACGATGTGCGAAACAACTCTGGATCGGTCGC
>Ga0247839_1006814_pt1 | contig 12932 bp, 16 predicted proteins | sample LaCruzMarch2015__6_FD_192405 | JGI IMG/M metagenome (GOLD analysis project Ga0247839, IMG submission 192405) | Freshwater microbial communities from meromictic Lake La Cruz, Castile-La Mancha, Spain - LaCruzMarch2015_16m | ecosystem: Environmental > Aquatic > Freshwater > Lake | place: Spain...
CCCGTATTTAACAACTGCATCGCTAGCGTCTTTGATATTTTGATTCCAGTTAGGCATAGAAACGCCCCAGCCGTTTTCAATTGCAAACTCCACTAGAGCTTGACCTTTTTGATCACGATCGGGCAATACAATAATATCCTTGTTCAGTCTATTGATCAACATAACCTGTTGTTCGCTGATTTCGGAACCCATAGGTGAGATACCGTCTAAATGTATTGCATCAACAGGGCCTTCGGTCAGTATTGCAAATATTTTTTGTGGCCTCTGTTCGTCAAGATTAAACACGTACCCCGGTTGAGATTCTTCCATGTACTTGGGTTGACGATTGGGTGTAACAGTTCTTGCAGTCCACCCAACGATTTTTCCGTCGTACAGATAAGGAATAATAAGTCGATCTCTATAGCCAGGTGAATCAGACCAATAGTAATTGTATCCTTGATCTGTCCAAAGCTGTCTAGCAGACATATATTTTTTTACAGCAGAAAGATGAGAAGATGTATCACAAGGATCATCAGTTATCAATTGAGCATTTGATGGCAATGCTACTTCTTGAAATTTTGGAAGTTCTACAACACGTTCTTTAACTACAATGCCTTCATTGATCTTCAGTATTTCTAGAGCCAGTTTGTTGATGTCGTTGTCAGGCACACCCATCCAAGTAAACAACTGCCGCAGCTTATAGGACATGTGTCGACCCGGTTGCCACGAAGCTTTAAATCCACAGTTGAAGCAGTGATAGGATACAGACTCACCTTCTTCAATGACACCACCACGCATTCTGTTGTCTGGAGATGTACCATTGTGTACACAGCAAGGAGCATTGAATGACACCCATCCACTGGGCGTAGTTTTACGCTTAGACGGCAAGAAAGAGAATACTGTTTCTGACACGATGCTCATGTCATTATACTAGCATTTTAAAACAGCAATGTCAATTAGTTTCTAAGTAAGATTTGTGTAATTGTGTTGGTAGGATCATTGTTAAATTTAAATCTTATAAATGTAAACAGTCCATTAAAGTTAGCAGGAACTGGTTCTGTCTCAGTGCCAGTTAGAGTAATAGTGTTCACAGTTGCCCAATTGTTGGTCATGGAAATTTGATTGTCTAGAGTTGCTTGAACTTCAACGTTGCCAACGTATCCATTATTATAAACTGCAACAGTGTGCAAAGCGTCGGCTCCATTAAGTTCAGGTTCTGCAGATATCTTGCTTTCTGTGTCAGATCCAGCAACCCAATACAGTCCTTCAGAAAAAAAGTTTTTGATTTCTATACTGCTTTTTGGACCAGGATATGCGCCAGCGTCTAAAAATATTTTTCCGCTGCTGGAAAAATTTCTTCCTGCATATGTTACAGAACGAGTGTTGTTTGCGTTTAACATGTAAATGTTATACTGTAAGTATTGTTGTTTTACATTGAGCATGTCTGTTTCTGTTATAGTAACATGAAACATACCTCTAGTTGCTGTAGTCGAACCGTCATCAGTTATAATGCATTGACGTTCTAAAATTTTAGTTTGATTTTCGTCAAATATCACGATATAAGGAGTACCGGTTATTTGTACAGGTTTTTGATCTGCATTTAACAATCTAAACTGTAGCGTATTATCAATATTTCTATATACATTTAAGGTTCTACTATACACAGGTCTATACTCCACAAAGAATCCAGCATCATTTGATACAACATTTATTCTCTCGTTGACTAAATATCTAGGGGTTAGTTGCATACTGAATCCTTATTATATTGTATTTATTGTAAAATGTTATTAAAAGAGATAGAACATCAGTTTCCATACGTGAGTGTAGTTGCATACGGCAGCGGCGAATATGTTGGAATCATTTCAAATCAAGATCAGTATGTTACTACAATGTTTGTTTATACAAATTTAAAAACAGATGACCACAAAAAACTCTTACTTGATCTAGGCGAAGTGTGGTGGTGGGAATCAAATAGACTGATTCCTATAAACACCTTTCTAAGAAGAGAAATAGATCCTCTGCGTTATTGTATGATGACAATGAATTCTAAAGATGTAAAGATAGTAGTAGGGCCCTGTGTTAATTTAAACAATCTAGCACTAAAAAGAGTAAAACGCAGAAGCGTTCAGTTGATTAGAAAAATCAAGTAAAACTTTCACAAAGTAAATTTAAATGAACTACCACAGCCAATGAATATGATACCGCATGGGCCTTTTTAAAGTAGTATTGATTATTTGCGGGTTTGGTCCATACTTCCTGGTGTATCTTGTTCCACGATTCTGTTAACAAATATCTTTTAGCAGGACGTATAATAGCCAGCGCACAAGCCAGTTCCAAAACACTATTGGGTTTTAATTTCTTCAAAATCTCGCTGTGTCCGGCAACATGAAACAGTTGATCCACAACTTCGGCATGTTCCAATAGTTCCCAAAGTGGTTCTTTATTAGAAAGTTCAATCAAATGCTGTTCGTTTTTTATCTTTTTATACAAAAAAACATTTAGAAAATCAATCTTAAAATATCCACGGTCTTCAGCATCTTTGTAATCTATTGTTGATATATTGGTTAGTGGGTTGTACGGAATAGGATTAACATATACTCCAGTATTATGCTTTTTGCCAGTTTCTAGTTTGGCAATGTGATGCGTAATTTTAGATAGAACAATATCTCTATCTGCAAAGTCTATGTCAATATCCAATTATAGATTACCTTCTTTAGCAATTTGTTTTACAAGCTCAACGTCTTTGGATTGACGTTTAAATCTCAATGCCCAATGTTCTGGATTCAATATTTGATATATCATATTTAACTGTTCGTCATTTAGTTTGGCCAACAATTCTTTTCCTGATTTACAATTTAAAATCAGCCACGGAGATATTTTTCCATCCTTGATATCGAATGTAGCTTTATTTAGAGAAACATAATAAAAGTAATGATTCCATTGCGATTCATGTGTTGCAGCCCATTCGGCCATTGTTCCAACAGATCTTTCTAATGCTGTCTCGACATCTTCTTTCATTATTAATTCTACAGCATATTTTTCATAAATTGTTTCGTTGCACCAATGGTCTATTTTAATTCCGCTGGTTACAATGTAATCTATATACTTTTCGGTGTATAATGGTCTTACATTGTTCAAAAATGATCCAAACTTTACAAAGGCATTGTAAAAACTACTTTTGCAAAATTCTTCATAGGTTTTGATATTTTTTTGACCTGCAGATTTTTGATAAAATTTTACAAAAGCCTGATAGCCCAGTTGAACTCTTTTTTCACTTTTTTGCAAATGTCTTCTCTTTTGTTCACACATATGAACCATGAGAGTTTTTTCTTTGGCATATCCAATTTTGCAGTATTCACATATATACGGTTTATTAAAAATTGACTTTTTCGTATCCATGGGCCCGGGCAAGTTCTTCGAGTTGTGCTTTTGTAAATATTCTAGCAATTAATTCAATCTCATCTATTTTTTTACTTGGGTATATTTCTTCTAAAAATTTAACAACTTTATTGTTAACACCTTTGGCCTGTTTTAGTCCTATCCACGGATGGAATTCTTTTTTTCCTGTATTACCAGCAACGCACAACAGTTGCCATTGTAGTTTAGGATGGTTTGCGCCAAGCACTGCCCAATTTTTATTATAGTATTCATTGGTTTTGAATACAGCAAGTTCTTGAGAATCACGCGAGCCTTTTACACTGCTGATATATCTGTTGAGGTTCCACAGATCTCCTTTGATTTCTTTTTGACCTTCCTCACCAGCAGCATCCCAAAGATCTTTAAATCCTAGATCAATTGCTGGAATCATTTCTTTAAAAAGATCAATATGTTTATTTGCCATTTCTTCTATGCCATTCTTTTAAATCTTCTGGCGTGTTGATTTCGATACCGTTGAATTCAACTTCGACTACGCCAATCTTAATACCATTTTGTATCCAACGAAGTTGTTCAAGCTGTTCGAAGTCTTCTTCTGCAAACTTTTTACTAGCATTATAATAAGACTTAGCAATTCTATTATAACCGTAAATTCCTAAATGTCTATCTCCATATTCTAGTGGTGCTCTTAAAAACCAATGCGCTCTGCCTCTGTTGTGAATCATTTTAACAACATTAGGATTTTGACGATCGTCAACATTCATGGTTGAATATGCAGTTGCAACATCAGAAAAAGATTTTAACTCTACATCAACTTTCATCAACATTTCTGCAGTGACATCCGGCATATCACCTTGTACATTAATGTATCTATCATATTGCAACACTTTGTCAATAACTTCCATGCATCGGCTAGTTCCATTTTCGTGATCAGGGCAGGTCATTATTACACTCTTAGATGGCAGTATGTCTGCAATTTCTTGACTGTCAGTTAGCACGTAAGTTTCGTAGCCAAAGTTCCAACATTGTTGAAACACATGTCGAATCAATGGAACTCCATTGAGTTCTGCAAGCATTTTGCGAGGAAATCGAGAGCTGTTAATTCTTGCTGGTATCAATATAGCGGTAGTCATATATATCCTTTATTAATTTTTCAAAATCTTCTAGACGTACCATATTGGGGCCATCCGATGGTGCATTGTCTGGATCAGCGTGAACCTCTATAAAGAAATTAGATACACCAAGAGCACTAGCTGCACGGCAAAGACCAGCAACATAGCTCCTATTGCCGCCGCTGCTTTTACCCAAACCACCAGGCTTCTGTACACTATGTGTCGCATCGAATACGATGGGTACATTATAGTTTGATAGCATCCAATCAATACCAGTAAAATCAACAACCAAATTATTATAACCAAAGCTCGTTCCTCTTTCTGTAATCCAGACTTCTTTTGCACCTTTAGTCTTAGATAGAATTCCTTCTACGTCCCATGGTGCAAGGAACTGACCTTTTTTGATATTGACGATGAAACCTTGATCGCAAGCAGCTTGAATAATATCAGTCTGGCGGCAAAGGAATGCTGGAATCTGAACAACGTCAACAGTGTCCTTCCACCAATCTGCAATGCTGAACACTTCTTTCTCAGAGTGAACATCAGTGAGGATCTTCAACCCATCAATCTGCTTTTTAATCTGCTTGAAATCTTCAAGAGTTGTATGCATTCCTTGCCCACGTTCACTATCAACATGAGTTCGATTTGCTTTGTCATAGCTGGCTTTGAAGATGTATTCAAACCCAAACATATCACAGACACGTTTACATTCTGTTGCAATCTCTAATGATTGCTCATAAGTCTCGTGCTGGCACGGTCCTGCAATAATTCTCATTTAGAGTCCTTCATAATATAATACAAATTTAATAATTTGTCTAGTTCTTTTTTAAATATTGGATTTTTATCAGATAAGTCCAACATCTTTTTAAAGTTATTATAGTCAATAACTGCGGTATTATCGCCGCCGATACACCACCTAGGTATGTCTGGTCTATTAGCATATCTTGCATATATTTCTTTGTCAACACGTTCGTAAATTAACGTTTCATCTGGAAGTAAATCACCCAACACTAGATCCAATTGTCCTACGTATTATATCTGAGTGTGAAAATTCAGCCCAGTACAATTCAAATGCAACTCCGTCTTCAAGGCCTTCGAACTGATGAATCATACCCGGTTTAACTTGGGTAAACTGACCTGATTCGAGTATTGTTTCGTCAACCAATCCTTGTTGATCTGCATCTTGCCAAACTCGTACCAGCATCTTTCCTGATTCAACAAAAAAGCCATTCCACTTAAATTTGTGTTCGTGTTCGCTGCATTTATACCCCGCTTTAAATTCTATGCGGTGAAATTCCAATACTCCGTTTGCATGTATTAGTTCTGTATTTCCCCAGACTTTTCCGGCCCGAATTCCCATGTGTATTTCCTTTCAATTAAAATTTAGTTCAACTAATCTGTCACGAATGTTTGGATGATCGATGTTGGACATATGGTCAATAAACCAATCATAGTCAAGATTAAATCTTAGTTTCTCTTTGGCTTTATTAAAGTTGTCTGGACTTTGTAATGCCCAAATCCATGTGTCTTTAGAAAAGTTTTGTAATGTTAGATCTGACTTTGCACTATCCTGAGATATGTACGAATGATGTTCTGTACACACTGGCATAATTGTTAAAAATTCAATAAGATTTGCTTTTCTTTCAAAATCATTAAATGTACCTTCATCTGCTTTATCAGGAGACAAATACCATCCTCTAAATATATCACTAGGTGCTCTTTCGCTTTTGTCAACACTTTTACCAGCCTGTCGCGAAGTAGAGCACTTCTGTCTAACATGGTTAAAGTCTAATCTAAAACGAACTTTAATTTCTTCTGTACCGTAATCTGGAATAACAACCCAACCGCGAGTATTTGATATTTTACAACTCAACGAGTCAGTTTCGTCGCCGTTGTACATATACTGTAAAACAGGAAGATTAGCATTTTTAATACGAGCTTTCCTCCATTCTCCGGGAGAATCAGCAGTTGGAATAAAGTAGTCTAATAAAGTAATTGGGGGTAAGTAAGATGATTTTGCCATTTTTTTCTCGTTATAATAATTTACCAAAGTCTATAATTTCACTTTGTCTACTGATGTCTTTTACAAAAAATGCACACTGTGGATTATCGTTTTCTGTAATAGGAACACTTAATAAGTGTCCATTACGCATTTTTGGAAAATACCATTTTACATCGTTATAAAAGTTTAATATTTCTATCTTACCAAACTGTGGGTAAGACCCTGTTAAAGGATTGAACAAAAATGCTTCAAATCCTCGATCATTCAAGCTGGTAAGAGGCAATACTTCCAAATCGCTTCCAGCTTCACTGCAACCTACTGCAATGCACCAATCCAGCGGCATGGTGATTTCGTGACCGCTGATTTCTAGAACAATTGCAGGACTATTAAAGCTTTCTAAAAATATCAGCGGATTAAAAAAGAAATCCGGATCTAATGGATTGCTGTTATCCAGTATTGCAAATCTAACAGTTTCTTCAACACTGTCGGGCAAGTGATTTAATTCAAATGTTTTATTTTCAAGGGTTAAAATCCTCATATTATTATTTTTTCCAGTCTATTTTTTCTATTGTAAACGGATATTGTGCATCTTTATAAAACTTTTTACGTTCCGTTAAATGTTTTTTCGCATACTTACATGTACTGGTTATATCCCATACCTGTACAAAGTCTTTGTCTTTTGCTTTTCTAACACCACGGCCAATAGATTGTATAACACGGACAAAACTTTTGCCCGGTTCAAACAATACCAAGTTAAAAATACGTGGAACGTTAATACCAACTGCTGCAACACCATACGTTGCAACAATGGTCATGTTTGTAGCTTCGTTGATTTCGTCGTAGACTTCTTTTCTATCTTTAACTTTTACTGCACCACTGATAAATGTCGAATCTGGTATTAACTCTTTTAGTTTTTCTCCTGCTGATATTCTATCTACAAGTATAAGGGTATTTCCGGATTTTGCAACTTTATTCAGCAAATTTGCAATATATTCTATTCTCTCTTTGTCAGTTACTAGATATTTGAGTTCTGATTGATAATCTCTAAACACCTGTACGTCAATCAATTGACATACATTAACATGACAATTGGATAAGACTCCTTTGTCTTGTAGTTCTTTTGCAGTAACGTTTCCAATAACTGGACCAAGGCTTGCTAATATACTCTGAAATGCAAAATCTTCTTTTGGTATGGTTCCTGTAAGTCCCCACCGTATAGGAGCATTGCGTAGGTTTCTTGTGAGTATATTTTTAAGAACTTCGGCTTTTGCTTGATGTACTTCGTCAACGATTACTGTGGATACACCATCTAAAAATTCTGCTAAACTTAAAACACCGCTGCCGTCTTTGAATTTTTTTTCAAGTATATTAAGACTCTGCCATGTACAAATAGTATGTGTTTTGCCCAATTCTTTTCTGTCGCCGAAATACACACCAACATCTAACCCGCAATTACGATAGTCGTCCTCGGTTTGTGTAACAAGTGATTTGTTTGGTACGATAACCAAGCTTCTTCCAAACGGCTCAACTATCTTAGATAGTGTGGCTGTAATGATAGTTTTGCCAGCGCCAGTTGCGACTTCTTGCAACGCCTGTGGGTTTGATAAGAAATTGTTTATAACTGATAATTGATAATCACGAAGACGTATTGGCTGTCCTTCATCACGATGACCCGCGGGCCATGTTTTATCACCCCAATAGTTTTCGTCAATTTTTTCAAAATTCAGTTCAACAAATTGTCTACGGTCGTCTATCTCGGCGATCTCGACATTGTTTTCCAATAAAACTTTTTGGATTATATCTAGATGATTTACATAACCCGAACCGCCAATACCAAAAAAACCAACCTTACCATCCCAACGTCCAAGTTGGTAATGCGGCATATGTCTAGCGTAAGGAACATCAAATTTTAGTGCATTTGTAATTTTTCTTCTTACATCTACATCTAAACCTTCGAACTTTATGTTTACTTCATCTTCAATTATTAATTTAGTAGTTGACATACTTTCTTTTATTACCAATAATACTCATACTCTTATCATGATAGATGATAAGGTCACACACGTCATTGATGTAAGTAGTAACGTGGGAATTGGCACGATAGCTGGATAATGCCAGCGTTGCCATAGGTCGCCAATCGCTGCGAAGCAGCAGTTTTGGCAGCTTATTTTTATTAATATAAACAATTTTTGTAGATGTGTCAAGCCAATTATTTATTTTATTGTCATGAATGAAATTGTTTAAATTGTAACTGTTAGAGGTGTCAACTCTAAACAATACTGTTTGACTTTCATTGGGCACTACATCTCTGAATGCATTGTAAATTTTAGCAACGTCTTCCAATGTGCTTTCAGTATCAACCAACACTAGAATAGGAAATCGTTCAAGTCGAATCACTGCATCGACAACAGAATCTAGAGAATGTATTTCGGGGTTAACTGCCAATTCAGCTGCGTCTCGATATGCAATGGTTTCAACCAATGTATTTCTATAAACAGTACCTTCGATGTCGGCAATACCATAACGTCGACGACGATCATAAAATTTAATCAAGTTTTCGCTGGTAAGAGGACCTAGTTCTAGATCTATCAAATCCAATGCAGATTTTTTAAAGTTCATCAGCTTGTTATTATAAATGCCAGGTAGAATCGACTGTTTGTCCATTTCGATCTCATTGATTTTTTTGTATAGCTGTAATACAGCAGTGTCTATATAAAAGTTTTTGTTCTGAAATGCACTTACTATTTCTTTAACAGTTGTTTCGCTAATTTTAAATTTGTGAACATTAGATCCTTTTTCGTGATTGTAGTAGAATCTTTTGCATTTTTGAATTACTTCGTTTAGTGTCACAATTATTTTTTTATTAAACGGAAATTTAATTTCAACTAAGTTGTTGTTGAGAACAATAGACTTTGAGCGATCAACAGTTCTCAACGGACACTTCACCGTATCTAATTTTTCTTGTAGATCTGTTACTCCAACAGAAATTAAGAAATCTTTATAAAATAACAGTTTTGTTTTAACCAACTCATACTGGCGATCGGTTAGCGCGATGCCGCGTTTGACTTGTCTATCGATGCTTGATAGAATTCCTTTGTCCACAGGGAGGACTTCATCACTAAAGGATACTACTAAACTTAGGATATCTTCTACAGTATCTAACATGTTTAAAACTTAGCATGTTGTATACTATGTGTCAAGTTTTTTATAGGCATGCCAGATTCTATTTCCGCTAAGGTATATTCTGTGTATGCAAGCTCGTTAAGCCACTGCTGTCTTTTGGGCATGTCAGGGTTTTCAATTTTTGATAAATCTGTGTTGGCTACTGCTCTTGCAAGACTGGTTTCTCCTACAAACGCCGGAACTCCGGAAATTGTACTTTGCGAACCCGGATTTGAATTCCAGCTTACAGTTGCCCATGCGTTTGAAAAATCTAGATTAAAATCATCATATGTTCCGCTAATGTGTATAGGTTGTTGACTGTAAACGTTTTTGAATTCATTTTCTATATGCGGTAAAGGACATCGTGGATGCGGCCTAATTATTATAGTACGTTTAGAAAACTGTTGAATAGTACTTATTGTGTTTATAATCCATTTGTTCATCGATGGCATATCAATCCACTGTAAACTTTTATTGTGCTGTCCACAAATAATGATATATTCTCCATCGGTCCTCCAAGGCAACAGCGTTAGCCCTAACTGTTTTGCTCTACTGTCATCTGCACCTAATGGAGTATAATAAGAACCCTGGTTGATTCCGTTTAGCCCAATTTTCCACGTTGTTCCTCTAATGATGCCGCCTACTTCTAGCACAACAACAGGACGCCCTGCTTTTTTTGCATTATCCCACACTGTTTTATTTGGTAACATTCGCCCCTGAAATAATACACTCCAGATCACGTCAACGTCAGCAGTGTTGTTGTCAACAACTTTATAACCTAATTTTTTAACTCCAGATGCAAATGCGTCAAAGACCGGCTTTGAGTTTAATGCACCGTATTCTCTCCATAGTTTAAATTTCATTTGTAAATACCTATAGTTATTTAACAAGGACAAACTATGACCAACATATCTGTGATTACAACCTTTCATAAGCCCGGAATGAATTTATATGGGCAAAGATTTATCAATTCATTTTCAGAAAAAGTTGATAAAAAAATAAAGTTAGTTGTATATGCAGAAGATTGTGTTCCAGATAATCCAGATACTACACAAATTACTATTCTAGATGCTGGAGAATCGCTGCCTAAATTATCCAAGTTTAAAGAGAAATGGAAGTCAGTTCCTAAAGCAAATGGAAAATGTCCATTTCCTGAAAAACGTCCAAAAGATTTTCATAAAGAATTTAAATGGGATGCTGTGCGGTTTGCAAATAAAGTATATGCTGTATTCGATGCGTGTACAAAAGGCAACGACTGGGTTGTATGGATGGATGCAGACAGTTTTATTCACACCACTTGGAAATACGATGATTGGTTAGAAATTCTGCCAAACAGCAGTTGGATTACCTACGTTGGAAGAGGCAACGGATCACAATCATGGCCCGAATGTGGATTTTACGGACTAAACTTACACGATACTACATGCAAGGAATTTTTAAAAGAATTTGAGCGTATGTACGAAGATGCCGATCGTGGTATATTTAAGTTAGATGAATGGCACGATTCTTTTGTGTTTGGAAAAATACTTGATTCATTGAAAAATAAACACCCTAACGTAGTTGACTACACAGCAGAACTATCTTTAATTGGTGCAAAGTCCGGCGGTGGCGGGCATCCGTTGATTAATAGCAAGTTAGGAAAATGGATGGACCACATGAAAGGTGACCGTAAGTCTCTAGGAAAGTCTAAAAAAACAGATGTGGTTGTTCAACACAAAAATAGTTACTGGCAATAAGGCCTTATGTGTTTCCATGCAGTGCCATCTTCAAGTTCACTAAACTTCCAATGAAACATAGAAATTCGTTCTAGCCAACGTGTTCTATCAAACTCAGTTGGGCTTTCAATAGACTCAAAAGAATGATGTGCTACTTCAGCACATTGACTTCGTGTAGGATCTGTGATAAATGCCGGATACCCTTGAATTATTGGTCCCACTATACTACTGCTGTTGTGATTAACCACACACCATGCGTTTTTTAGATCTTGGTCCAATGGTGTATCAAATTTACTAATGGTTACATTGTGTAAAAATCTTAAACTGGTTGTTTTTGGATTAAAATATTCCACTGCTTGTTTGTCTCCGGGATGCGGTCTTACTACAATTGGTCTATCTGAGTATTTTCTAATTATCGAAACAGTGCGTCTAACCCATCCGGTTACATCGTCAGATCCCATGCTCCAGCCGCCGTTTCGTTGACAACACAAAACAATGTTTTTTCCTGTTGTTTTAAATGGTTGCAATATTATGCCAGTGTCTTTTTGTATTTGCATCCATCTAGCAGGATTGGGGTTATTGTCAAAATATTTTCCTGTATTAGGAAAGATTCCATTTAAGCTGTATCTTAAATAATGATGTGGCTCATTTGATTTGTTTGCATAAAGAAAAAGATTACTGTCAGCAGTGCATACAAATCTTTTTTTGTCTATTTGACTATCAATAATCTGTTGTCTTAGCTGTAGATGAGGCGCAGATTTTCCCCGCTCGTGTTGCCAGCCTTGTATCATTGCAACATCACATTCTACAATGTTGTAGCCTATATGAAAGATTCCAGTGTCGCCTGCTGCATTTACACCCTTTATAAATTTTATTAAAATGTCAGATTTTTCTTGAGACTTATTTTTTAAAGGGACAACACTGCTATAACTAACGACCTTCATTTACTGTGCGCCAAGCTGTTCCGTTAGCAAATTCAGATTGATTAAATTGGCAGTAGCTCAAATGGGAAGCAAAGGCCAACATTTCGTCTTTGGTAGGAATGCGTAGATTTTCAACATCTTTTAATTTTCTATTGCACAATACTTGTGCAGCATTTTCGCCTAATGCAATTGCCGGCTTTCCAAACAGCAGTGCTTCAGTAGCTGCTATACTGTTAAAAGTAATTAAACAATGTATATCTTTGCTTAGTGCAGATTGTATAGAATCATTGTTAACACGGTCAGTTCTACCGGGCTTAATTCTAACTTCAATAGGTCTATCTGTGTATTGTTTCAGCTCTGCAATAATATTTTCTGTCCATTTTTGCGGTGACGGCTGATTCCATAGGTCCATTACTTTGTCGCTAGGTGGACAGATCAATATCGTTCTTCCTGAAGTAAAATGATTGTATTTGTAATTTAGTAACTTGAGTCTGTCTGTGGGTCTGTCTACAATTGGCCCTAGATTCTGTAATGCGTTTTTACTAACTCTATTCCAGATTTTGGTTTTTACATTACCCAAATAGCCAGTGTCGATTGCATAGAAAGTTCTACCTGTTGACCAACAATGTTTTATAGCTTTTCTACTGCCACCTCCTAGCCCGCG
>Ga0247839_1006827_pt1 | contig 12919 bp, 14 predicted proteins | sample LaCruzMarch2015__6_FD_192405 | JGI IMG/M metagenome (GOLD analysis project Ga0247839, IMG submission 192405) | Freshwater microbial communities from meromictic Lake La Cruz, Castile-La Mancha, Spain - LaCruzMarch2015_16m | ecosystem: Environmental > Aquatic > Freshwater > Lake | place: Spain...
CGCGAGGCGCTCGGGCGGACCTGGCTCAAGCGGCCGGAACTATTGGCGCGGCGGGGCCTGGGTCCAGAGGATCAGGCGCTGCTCGATGAATTTATCCAGGCCCGCCGAACTGCCGGGTTGGGGTTAGCACAGGAGCTTAGGAAACCATGAGCAATATCATACAGGCGCTCGATGCCGAGCAGATGAACCGCGAGGTTCCGGATTTCGCCGCCGGCGATACCGTGGTCGTTCAGATCAAGGTCAAGGAGGGCGAGCGCGAGCGTCTCCAGGCCTTCGAGGGCGTGGTCATCGCCAAGCGCAACCGCGGGCTGAACTCCGCCTTCACGGTGCGCAAGATCTCCCATGGCGAGGGGGTGGAGCGGGTATTCCAGACCTATAGTCCGGTGATCGCCGAGATCCAGGTCAAGCGCCGCGGTGACGTGCGCCGCGCCAAGCTCTACTACCTGCGCGGGCTCACCGGCAAGGCCGCCCGTATCAAGGAAAAGCTCTAGTAGGGTCCGCCGCCCGAGGGTACCGGGTGGGCCGGGGCTTTGAGGAGCGGCGGACCCTTGGTCTGCCTGCTTTTCCAGCCGGCGCCGGACTGGTATCGGAACTTCCGTTTTGCGGTACCAAGGGTCGATGCGGGAGGTCCTGGTATGGCACCATGACCGACGACGGTCCTCAAAGGGCCGGGTGAGGCTAGAGTGGGCGCGACCTTTTACTGGCACGACTACGAGACCTGGGGCGTCGACCCGCGGCGGGATCGCCCCTGCCAGTTCGCCGGGCAGCGCACCGACGCGGACCTCAATCCGGTCGGCGAGCCCCTGGTGCTCTACTGCCGGCCCGCCCTGGACCTGCTGCCCCAGCCGGAGGCCTGTCTGGTCACCGGCATCACGCCCCAACTGGCCGCTGCAAAGGGTCTGATCGAGGCCGAGTTCACCGCCGCCATCGCGGACGCGCTGAGTGTCCCCGGCACCTGCGGGACCGGCTACAACAGCATCCGCTTCGACGACGAGGTCACCCGCCACCTCCTCTACCGCAACCTGCGCGACCCCTATGCCCGCGAGTGGCAGAACGGCAATTCGCGCTGGGACCTGATCGACATACTGCGCCTGGCCCAGGCCCTGCGCCCGGAGGGTATCGTCTGGCCGCTGCGCGACGACGGGACCCTCTCCTTCCGACTGGAAGACCTGACCGCGGCCAACGCCATCCCGCACGCCGGTGCCCACGATGCCCTCGTCGATGTGCAGGCGACCATCGCGCTCGCCCGACTGCTGCGTCGCGCCCAACCCCGGCTCTATGACTATGCCCTGCGGCTGCGCGACAAGCGTGAGGTGCGGACCATGCTGGAGAAGGGCGAACCCCTGGTGCACGCCTCCGCCCGCTTTCCGGCCGCCCTGGGGTGCATCGCCCCGGTGGTCGCGGTGGCGGCGCACCCGACCAACGGCAACGGCGTCATCTGTCTGGACCTGCGCGCGGACCCGGACCTGTTGCTGGACCTGTCGGTGGAGGAACTGCGTCGGCGGCTCTTTACCCCGAGCGCCCAGTTGCCGGCCGGGGTCGAGCGTATCCCGCTCAAGACGGTCCAGGTCAATCACTCCCCGGTGCTGGCCCCGCTCAAGACCCTGACGGCAGCGGCGGCGGCGCGCTGGTCCATCGACCCGGCCCAGGTCGTGCGCCGGGCCCAGACCGTCAGGGACAAGGCCGTCGCCATCCGCGCGCGCGTCCAGGCGGTGCATCAGCCGGCGCCCGAGGGGCCGAACGGCCAGTCAGCAACCGACCCGGACCTGATGCTCTATTCCGGTGGCTTCCTGTCGGATGCCGATCGCCGGACCCTGGAGCGCATCCGCGCCCTGGCCCCCGCGGACCTGGCCGCGGCCAATCCCCGTTTCGCCGACCCGCGCCTGCCGCAGATGCTCTTTCGCTACCGCGCCCGCAACTGGCCCGAAACCCTGAGTGAGCAGGAGCGCGAGGAGTGGGACGCCTGGCGCCTCACCCGCCTTACCGACCCCCAGGCCGGCGGCAGCATCCAGTTGGATCAGTACGAGGCCCAGCTTGCCGCGCTGACGCAGACCCATGCCGCCGACCCCGCCAAGCGCCAGGTCCTCGATCAGTTGGGCGCCTGGGCCGAGTCGCTGATGGATGCCGGGGACTGAGGACTCTCCGGGAAAGAGCGGTCAGCGGTCAGCCGTCAGCGACCAGCCGGCAGCCAAATGTGCATCAGCACCCTACGAGCCGTCTTGGCGCCACGGGCGCGACCTGCCGGGCGCCTGAAAACTCTTGAAACCCGAAGCTGAAAGCTGACTGCTGACTGCTGAAAGCTGAAAACTGACCGCTCTTTCAAGGATTACCCGGGCGGCAACGCGTCGCAGTAGTCCTGCACCGCGGCGAGGATCGCCGCCGCGATCCGTTGCTGGTAGGCACCCTGGGCGAGCAGTGACTCCTCGTCGCGGTTCAGGATCACCCCGGCCTCCAACAGCACCGCCGGCATGGCGGCCCCCTTGAGCACCACCAGGTCGTCGAAGCGATAGAGCCCGAGCCTGGCATCGAGCAGGGGCCGGTGCTCGCCCGCGATCGGTTCGGCATGGTGCAGGGTCGGCGTCAGCCCCCGCGCCGTGAGCGAGCGCCCGAGCAGCTCGGCAAACTGCCGGCTGCGCTCGGCTTGGCGATTCTTGGCGGAAACGAAGAGCGAGAAGCCGCGAAAGCGATCACTGTAGGCTCGGGTGACGCCATCCAGGGTCCACTTCGACAGATAGCGCGGCTGCACCGAGTCGTGGTGGATCGACAGTAACAGGTCGGCCCCGCGCCGCGCGGCCTCGTCCGTGCGCCCCCGCAGCGAGTGGGCAGTGCCGTCGGCGTTGATCACAAAGCGCTTGCGGAACCCGCCGGCCGCGAGTGCGTCGGCCGTCGCCGCGGCCAGGTCGCGATTGAACCGAAACTCGGGCACGCCGCGCGCGCTGACGGCGCCCGGGCTGCGCAGCGAGTGCCCGACATCGATGGCGACGACGAAAGCGGCCGGGGAACAGGCACGGGCCGGCGCGCCGTGGCACAGGATGAGCAGCAACACCAGGCCGATCAGACGGCTTTTCTCCGACATGTGGGGGTCTCCAGGGTGGGTCTGAACTGCGGCCCAGAAAGAACAGTCATGCGGAACCAGCGCGGCTTGCGGGTCGGGTGACGCCCGGTCAGAAACCCTGGCCCTTCTTGGTCACGATCATCCGCTCCACGTCTGCCAGCCGCAGCTCGCGCCCGTCCAGGGTGCGGACCACGCGGCCCTGGATGTCGCGCCGGTGCGCCTGGTAGCGCGTGATGGACCCGGTATTGGCGTTGACCACCTGGACCTCCACCACCTGATCGCCCAGTGCCCAGCCGCGGTACAGGTACCATCTGCTGCCGAGCAGCATGACCGCCACCACGCCATAGGCGGCCCAGCGGACTGCACCGGCGGGCAGCAGCGCGGGCCGCGGCGCTCCGTCGGCCAGGGGCCGACCCCGGCCGCCCAGCCGCTGCCGGACGAAGAAGAAGGCGGCGAGCACCACCGCGGCGGTCAGCAGGAATTTCCAGATCATTATGGATTGGCTGTCGGTGAGTCAGGTAGGCGTGGTTGAGACTAAAAAGAGTATTTGGCCGCAAATGAACGCGAATAAGCGCAAATAAATCGGCTGGTTAGCATCGTCGCGGGCGTCACTCGGACGGTGAAGATGCAGTAAAGGCCAAATCTCTGATTATTCGCGTTAATTTGCGTTCATTTGCGGTTAAACTGCTTTTTTCGGGGTTGAAGCGCGCAGCCGCCGATGTGGCGGCCCTGCGGCCGGGTCGACAGGCTAACACGAGCGCACCCCCGCCTTCCCGGGTTGCGGGTCCGTACCCCTGCCGTTTACCATCCCGTCCGCCGCTCCAGTGACCCGTTCAGCCGACCCGATCCCATGCGTCAACCATCCTACCTGTCGGCCCCGCCCCCGGCGCTCCTGTGGGCGCTGCCGCTCCTGGCGGCCCTGGCGGCGGGCTGCGACTGGTCGGCGCCGCCGACCGTCAATCTGCACCGGGCGGTTCAGGTAGGCGATCTGGACCAGATCAGACGGCACATCGCCGCCGGGACCGACCTGAATCAGCGCGACGGCATCGGCGACCTGCCCCTGCACCTCGCCGCCCGGGCCGGGCAGGTCGCCATCGCGCGTGAATTGGCGGACCATGGGGCTACCCTGACGGCCCGCGACAGCGGCGGCCGCACCCCCCTGGAACTGGCCCTGACCCACGGCAGGACCCAGGTCGCCATCCTGCTGGTGCAACTGGGCGCACCGCTGGAGGCCCAGGCGATGCTGGTCACCCTGGTGCGCGCCGGGGTCTGGGACCGCGACAGTGTCGACTTCCTGCTGCGCCGCGGGGCCGACCTGAACCGGCCCGACGCCCAGGGCCGCACGCCGCTGCACCTGGCGGTTATCCTGGGCCACTTGGAGACCGTCAAACGGCTGATCGCCCGCGGGGCCGACGTCAACCGCCCCGATGGGGCCGGCCAGACGGCACTCGCGCTGGCCCGTGCCCGCGACCCCAGGCAACCCAATACTGCCGACATCCAGACGGCATTACAACAATCCGGCGCCCGCCCCTGAGCGGTGCGGCGCCCCAACCCTTGGGAGAGACAGCAATGGCAGAAACAGTGGAGGACCTGACCGTTTCCTATACGGAGGACGGTATCGAGACCAGCAAGGAACTGGACAAGGTGATCCTGTCCAAGGGCAGTTGGACCACCATCGTCTTCCGCTATCAGGACTGGGACAAGGCCAAAGAGGTCTATGGCCCGGACAAATTCACCATCCGCCGCTACCAGAAGCGCGCCGGCGAATACCGCCAGCAATCCAAATTCAACATCTCCAGCCGCGCCCAGGCGGAGGGGCTGATCAAGGCGTTGCAGGGGTGGTTGGGGGAGGGGGGCGACGAATGATGGGCGGGTGCCCACGCGTAAGGTGAGCAATGGTCGGAGCGGCAAACCGCGCCCGTTGCGGGCGACCGGACTGCCGGGTCGGGCTGCTGGTCCTGATCCTGCTCGGGGCTATCCCGCCGGCACGGGTGAGCGCGGCCGAACCGCGCCTGCCCGGGGAGTCGCGATGTTTCGGTCAGATCTATACCGGCACGCGCGGGGACGCTGTCCCGATCTGGCTGCACTTGGTCAGAAGCAAGAATGACCTGAGCGGCTCTTATTATGAGCAGAGCGATAGCCAATACGACGCGGCGACGAATCGCTACCGAACACGGGAGTTGTATGGCAACCTGGCGGCGGACGGGCAATTCGTCCTCCGGGAAACGGACCGGAGCAATGCTGGCGACCCGCCGCGCACCGGCAGGATCGCGGGCACCTTCGATCCTCGGGGCGAGGCCACCGGGTCCTGGGAGTCGGCGTCTGGTGAGCGGTCGGCCCTGTTTCATATCAGGCCCGTGGACAGCCTGGAGCAGGGACGGGAGCCGCGCTGGCGGCTGCGTTTTGCGCCGGGGAGCCTGTCGGACGAGCCCGGCCCGGTGTGGTTCTCCATCGCCGGGGGCCCGGAGCTGGTTCTCACCCGGCCGGACAATAAGGCGGTCGCGCCTTGTTTCCCCCCCCAGTCGTTCTTCGCGTATGCCGATCTTCTTGATCCCGGGTCGGTCCAGGTGCGAAGACTCGGCGGCGAGCCTGATGTCTATTGGATGACCTACGATCTTAAGAGCGAATACTGGAATCGGCGGGAGCGCGAGCGACGCCAACGCGTGGTGCTTGCGAGCGATACTGAGCATAGCCTGTTCGATGAGTGGTCACAGGATTTCAGCGGCTCGGGCAACGGGAGCTGGGGCTTCGAGCGGTCTGAGGACTATGCCGCAAGTTATCGTGGGGACAGCCTGAACGTCGTGAAGACGACGACCGCCGGCGAGGAGGTCGAGGACGATTGCGGACAATGCGAATACGCACATGACAGTTGCGCCGCGGACTGCGATAGCTTCACGTGTGCGCGGGAAAGGGCCGACACGTTGGCGCGGTGCCTGGATCTCTGTCGTCGCGATTGCGAACGAGAAGACTGGATGCAGGAATGCTACGCCGGGAAGATCACACTCCTGTCCTCGGCAAGCAAGCGGGTGCGCAAGCTCGAGGTTCCGACCGGCCGTGTCGAATCCGACCAGGTCCTGGCGACGCGGACCTATACGCCGGGTTGGTTTCGTTGCTCCGGTCAAGCCAAGGCGCCGCTGCGTTTTCTGGTCCGCGACGACGGCCGCACCGCATGGCTGCTGGTGCGTGACGCGCACCAGGGGCCGGCCGACCTCGATCCTGAGACGCCCGTCGCGATTCCCGCCCATACCGCCTGCTGGCTGTATAACCGGGAGCCCTGGGACAAGCAGGATGGGGACCGGGTCTATCCGTCGGCACCGCCGGACCAACTGCGTCCCAATCCCGTGGTTCCAGAGGATTGCTGCATCCTGGAAGTCTCCGCCGACGGGAAGCGGACTTTCCTCTATGGCAAGGGCAGCGACGAGAAGCCGGGCGCTTTGCTGGCCGTTGTCGACAATGACACACAGGGCTGCTACAGCGCCAATGTCGCGCAGAACGGGCGCTGGGGGAAGGCCTGGAGCGAGCCGTTCGGACCTGACCAGCGGATGACCCTCGGCTCGGGTGGGCGGCTGCGCAGTGCGGCCTTTGCGGGTGCGCCGGAGATCCGGTATCCGGGCACGCAGGGCGGCGCGGCACGCCTTGCCATCGGCACGCCGGTCCTGGTCCTGGGGCGCTCAGCCCTGGCCACCCGCGTGGCCGGGGTGCAGGACTACTGGTACTACGTCGTGGGGCCGCAGGGTGTCAACGGATGGGCCTTCGGTGGACTGCTGACGCCCTTTGATTCCTCCCATCCCGAACAGGCCTACCGTCGGATTGTGGAGCATTACCTGGCAGCGGCGTCGCACGACGCGATGGAGGAGGCCGACTTCGCGGCCTTCCTTGGCCGGCTGCGGGCCGAACTGCCCAAGGCGGCGGCGCTGGCCGGGGAGGCGCAGGAGGGGCCGCGCCGACTGCTCGAGCGCTTCGACGAGCGGATGCAGACCTGCCGCACCCCCGGCCGCGCACTGCAAGGGCACAGGGGCGCGGTGCGGGTGCAATCCGTGCCCCGTCACTCACGCATTACCCTTGGCGCGGGCGTGCTTGTGCGGCCCGAGCCGCAATCCGGTTGCGGGCAACTCCAGCGCCTCCCCCTGGGGACGGTGGTCTCCGTGACGAAGCGGACCGCGGGGACTGAACGCATCGGCGATGTCGAGGACCGCTGGCACCAGGTGCAGACCGCCGACGGCATCCTGGGTTGGGTCTTTGGGGGTCTTCTCGCCCCCTTCGATCCGGCCCATCCGCAGCAGGCGTACGGGGTGATCCTAGAGCGCCATACCGCCGCCGCGGGCGCTGCCTTCCGTGATGAGGTCGAGTTCCTGCAGTTCCTTGGAGCCGGCCGCGCCCACCTGCCGCCAGCGCTGTCTCCCGATCTGGAGTTGGCACGCTTGGACAGCATCGACCGGCTTGCCGCCATGGCCCCTGCGTCCGGGCTGGAGACCCTGAGTGCACCCTGGCTTGCCGCTCAGTTGGCGGGATTGGAGCCCTATCTGGTAGAGGGCTATCTGCGAATCGGTGACGCCTACTGGGGCTGGCATGACCGCAATCCGCGCCACCCTGCCGCGGAGCGGGCGGCTTGGCGTGGGACCCGGAGCCCGCGGGTGATCGGATTGGATGGCCCGGTGGACGATGGGGAGGCCGCGGGCGAGGACTGCGACGAGGCCTGTGCCGCAGCGGCCATTGCGGCGCTCCCGGCCGACCCCTTCATCCGCTATCTCGCGCTCTACCCCTTGGCAGTCCATGCCGCAGAGGCGGCTGGGAAGGTGCAGGAAACCCTCAGTGACTATTTGACGACCTGGTTGGACGAGAAGCCGGAAATCGCCTGCTGGGCCCCGGTCCGCCAAGGTCTGGAGGCCGCACTGCGTTCCCTGCAACCGGTCAAGGATGCGCGGGTCAGCGCGGCCGGGGAGGCGGGCGCCCGGATCAGGCAACTGATTACGCGCTGTATGGCGCAGTGATCCTAACGGCCATGGCGCCTGCGCCACCCCGAAAGATGAACGTTGCGGGCGCCATGGCCGTTCCCTCACCCCGCCCTCTCCCAAAGGGAGAGGGAGCGAAGAGTTCCAGATAGGGGCCGGGGGAACAGCGCTCGATGATGTCGAAGATCTCGTCCGGCTTGCGCGAGTGCTCACGCTTTCGGGTCGAGAGCAGATTGACCTGCCGGCGTCCCGGCGCCAGGGTCCGCATACCGCCGCGCACGCCGAACAGGATCATCTCAGTCACGTTTCTGAAATAGAAGCCGACGCCGCGCCCATCCGGTCCGCCGTCCTTGCGGACCTTATACCAGATCAGTTCCTAGCCTGGATGGAGCGCAGCGGAATCCCGGTCCCTGCGGCACGAAGCTTCTAGCCCAATGCCGTTAAGTTAAGCCCGGGGCGGCCCGCCCCGAGCCTCTCGTTCCCACGCTCCAGCGTGGGAATGCCGCGCGGGCGCTCCGCGTCCCTTTTGGTTACTGGCCGCGGAGCGCCCGCTCTTGCTCCCCTGCTTCCGCGTGGGAGCAAGCAGCGCTTAAACTAACGCATTGGCTTGTAGCCTAGGTTCGGCATTTTCTCACGCCAACGCGCCAGCCTCGCCAAGAAATACAATAGGGTAGATCCAGCAGCCAGATCACCCGCCGGGTGAATCGCACGGCGAAAACTCAACCCAACTTTGTAAGGTAACCGTCCATGTTGACCATTGTTGCCGTCAGGGCGATTCCCCCAGCGACCATTGAATTCGACCTCTCCGACGGAAATACCCTGACCATCGATGCGACCGGGATCATCAGTTCCTGCGGCTACGAACCGCTGATTGCTCCCGACCAGTTTGCGGCTGTTGCCGTATCCGACTGGGGCCACGGAATAGAATGGCCTGCGATCGACCAGGGGTTCTCCATCGAGACATTGATCCGCCTGGTCCGCGAGCAGGCCGGCACCGCCTTTCCGACGGTCGACTTCAATACCTGGATGAAGCGCAATGGACTTACGCTCACTACCGCCGCCCAGGCACTGGGGCTCTCCCGCCGCACCATCATCTATTACAACACCGGCAGAAGCCCATCCCCATCTATATCGGATTGGCCTGCGAGGGGTGGGAGGCGCGTAACCGCCGCCAGGCCGCATAGACCCGGCCGCAGGTTCCTCGCTTGCGGCCGGCATCCCGCGCGCCCCCTTGGCCGATAACCTGAGCGAGACCGCCCGAACTGATTACCCGAGTGCACCAATGAACACCCCAGCTTCGCGGTGATCCTGGAGCACGAGGCAATCCCCAAGGCTTACCGCCTCGCACGACTCCTGGCCGTCAAAGAGACAAACCTGGAGGAAAGCACCTTCCCGGAGGTCTGCTCCTATTCCCTGCAAGAGACCAGTGACACCGGCCCTTTTTTCCATCGGGAACCATCGGTCCTGGGTTCGCACCACGCGGTCCTCCTTGCCGACCGCAAGGCGCGGTGCTAACGTGCCACGGAACAGGGCGAAGACGCGAGACCATCATGGTTCCAACCTCACACCCATCCGCTGTCAAGGTGATCGGCGCCAAGGGCCAGATCTCCCTTGGAAAACAGTACGCGGGCCGACAAGTGCCGGTCGAGGAGCAGGAGCCCGGCGTCTGGCTGGTGCGCACCGTCACGGTCGTACCGGACAACGAACACTGGCTGCACCTGCCCCAGGCCGCGGCCGACTTGGAGCAGGCATTGACTTGGGCGGCGGCCAACCCGGCCGACGATGCCAACGCAGAGCAGTTGCTAAAAGCGTTTGCCGATGGTCGGGAGTAAGGTCGAGGCTCGGGTCCGGCTAGGCGATTTCGGAAAAACCTTGTGCCGAAGGACACGGCGCCGTGTAGCATGGATAAGGCGCGCGCAAAGACCTTGCAGACCGCGCACAGCGCTCGATCACGCCGAATCCACCAAGCGCTCCGGAAACCGTGGTCTGTCCCTGAGGTATCCCCACGAATTTCGCCTCCGCTTATTCATCTAACAATAGCGCCTGGTGGAATTGGGCGACCTGCTCTTCCGGCGCTAAGAATTCGGATAGAGCGATCTCTACTTTCGTGATGTTCAGAATGAGCGAGGCAAGAAATGACAGGGAATAGACGCGACGCTTGGAACTGCTCGCATGCATGCCACGTTCGAGATGCATTCGCTCGGCCGTCGCACCGATCATAAAGAGCAGGAACGCAGCTACTGCGGCAATCAAGACAAGAATGGCAAGGCGCTTGGCGTCGTGTGAACGATTGGCCGTGAAGCCCTGACCAAAGTACAAGTTTTTCATGTCGCGGAAGCTTGCTTCTATCTGCGTGCGCTGGCGATAGATCCGTACGATCGCCTTGGCCGTCAGTTGACTCAGACGCATCCCGGCGAGCAGCAGCCATGGCTCGCGCTGGCTCCGAGCGGCCTTGAGACTCTTGCGCGAGCGCGAGATTTTCCCGAACACGGTTTTCTGATGACGACCGCGCTTGGCTAAACGTACCAAGACCATGAGGGCAGGCAATGGGTTGCTTTTGACCCAGTGGCCGATACCGAGTCGAACGGGCTTGGTCGTTGCCTGCGGAAACAACGACTTGCCACTGATCCAATCGGTTTTCAGACGGACGTAGTCGCGCCCCCGCAGGCGTCCGACCCAACGCCAACCAAGGGCCTCGACAGCACGAAAAAAGGGCACTTTGAAGCCAGCATCGGCAATGATGATGGGCGCTGCGCCAGGCGGCAACAGGCTTGCCACAGTATGGAGAAAGCGCTCCTGAACTCTGGGGTTGCCGTAGTGGCAGTCTGGGTGAATTTCCTCGTAGAGGGTCAGTGCGTGACCGCCGACCGCGATCGTGGCGCGCAACAGATGAAAGGACTGGTCCGCCTTGATATCCGACCAGTCGATGAGAATCAATGGTTCGGGGATCCGGGCCAGCGTGGCCTGACACAGGGCGCCGTAGATGGCGGTGCGCTCGTCGTACAGATGAGGATTGCCGATCAAACGGTCCGCGCGCTTGATCTTGTGCTTCAACGTGGTCGGGCCTGCCAGGCGCCGTCCCACCGAGGTGATGGACAAACCCGAGCCGGCAACGCAGGCGGCCACCATGTCGAAGAGCGCTACCAAGCGTTTTGAGTGGATACATGACAACCACTGACCGAGCCAAGAGTGCAATAATATCGACGGGTGCATGAGGGGCCTCCTGTGGGGTTTGCCTTCCTTACAGTGTGGCAACAAACCCTCATGTACGCACACGCAAATCGAAAATGAATTTTAAGCCTCTGTTTTTATGTAAGTTTTCGTGGGGATACCTCAGGGTCTGTCCCTCATTGCTTCTCATTGCTTCTGATCGAGCGAGCACCATGCAGCCCACCGCCGACAACACTCGACCGCCCTTCGACTTCAGCAAGCTCAAGGCCCGGTGGGCACGCGAGCAGGCAGCGACCAGCGCCGAGTCCAGTCGGCTGCGGGACCAGGTCCGCCGCGAGGTGCCGCCGATCCTGCGTCGCTACGGTGTGGGCCGCGCCTATCTGTTCGGCTCCATCGCCGAGGGTCGCGCCCACGCGCATTCGGACGTCGACTTGCTGGTCATGGATGTCCCCGCGGCGACCTACTGGGACCTGCGGCACGATCTGGAACAGGCCCTGGGCCGACCGCTGGACCTGCTGACCCAGGACGATGACCCCGTGTTGGTCGGCAAGATCATCGCCCGCGGAGAGTTGATCGATGGCCCGCACCCCTGAACTGCTGTGCGCCGATGTCCGCGACGAACTGGCCAGGATCGCGCGTCTGGAACAGATCTTCGCCACCGCCGAGCACTATCTGACCTGCGAGGCGCACGCGGTGAGCGACTATGATCGCGGCGCCATCGGCTATTTGCTGCACAACTTCTACAACGGCTGCGAGAACATCTTTCGCGCCATTGCCGCCTATTTCGAGAACGACCTCGGCCGCGACACCTGGCACGCCGATCTGCTGCGGCGCATGCGCCTTGCGGTCCCCGGCCATCGCCCGGCGGTGATCGACGACGAACTCTATCGCCTGCTGGACGACTTCCGCGGTTTTCGCCACGTCTTCCGCAATTGCTATACCTTTGAACTCGACTGGGAGCGCGAGCGCCTGGTCGCCTCCCGCTTGCGGCGCGCCGCGGCCCTCTTGCATGAGCAGGTCAACGACTTCCTCGCTGGGATCGAGGGACTGGAACCCTGACCCGACCCCGGGCCGTCTCAGGATTCCGCACGCGCGATGTCCGTCTGGGAAAAGTCATCGCCTCGCGCTCAGGTTCCCTGAAGGTAATTGCCACGACAGCGGAGGTATCGACAACGATCATTGGGGCAGACCGTGCTCGTCCCATGCGAGCGGGTCCCAGGCGTCCACCCGATCCGGAATCCGGTCGATCTGCGTCAGCAGTGCCGCCATACTGGCAAAGGCTCCAGTATCCCCTTGCGCCTCGCTGATCAAGGCGTTGCCCTCTTTCAGCGATGCGCCGGAGAGTGCCTGCGCCAGTTCTGCACGCAGGCGCGTATGGTCCTCGTCGAGGGCACGCAGCCGCTCGAAGAGGGCAATGTCGATGAGTGCCGCAACCCGCTTCCCGCTCTTCGTTATCACCACCGAGTCACCGCGGTACTGGATCTGGTTGAGCAACTCCCCGAGATTCTGCCGGACCATCATCGCCGGGGCCTCACGGACCATATCAATTACCTCAATCGTTGTGATTGCGCCAATCATAGACGCGGCCTTCCATCGGAGCAAGTTACGGACTGGGAGCGACTTGCGGCGCTGGAGACCCTGAGCAAACCGCTCAAGAAATTTCGGAAACCGCTCAGGGTCGCGGCCGGAACCATGATCAAGGCGTAAATCCCAGCCTCAGGGCGATCTACCGCTTGATCTG
>Ga0247839_1006833_pt1 | contig 12910 bp, 14 predicted proteins | sample LaCruzMarch2015__6_FD_192405 | JGI IMG/M metagenome (GOLD analysis project Ga0247839, IMG submission 192405) | Freshwater microbial communities from meromictic Lake La Cruz, Castile-La Mancha, Spain - LaCruzMarch2015_16m | ecosystem: Environmental > Aquatic > Freshwater > Lake | place: Spain...
TCATCTATTTGGTTCTTTTCTAAAACTTTATTCATTGTTTTTGTTATTATGCAATTTAGATGGACATTCCCTCGATTACGGATTGATCAATTACTAACTTTAGAGTGGAAATATTTGATGCCAATAAGCATGATAAATGTAATATTGGTAACAGTGATGGCCATTATGGGTTGGCACTTATAAAAGTATAAAAATCAAAAAACACGAACAATTGACAACTAACAGCTAAAGAAGATGTTTTTAAAAGAATATTTCGGTATAATATACAAATCAATTAAATCCTTACTAGTAGGAATGAAAGTGACTGGATATTATTTTACCCATCTCAAAGAAATTAAAACGGAAGAATATCCTGACAATAGAGCAACTTTAAAAATGTTCGATCGTTTTAGAGGTGAAGTAGTAATGCCTCACGATGAAAATAACGAACACCGTTGCACTGGTTGCCAAGCTTGTGAAATTGCTTGTCCGAACGGTACCATAAAAATTATTACCAAACAGGAGATTTTAGAAGACGGCAAAAAGAAAAAACGCATTGATGCTTTTGTATATCACTTAGATTTATGCACCATGTGCAATATGTGTGTGGTGGCTTGCCCAAGTGATGCAATAGTAATGGCGCAAAATTTTGAACACAGTGTTTACGATAAAAAACAATTGAAGAAAATTTTGAATAAACCAGATTCTAAATTAATGCAAGGAGTAGAGTAAAAATTATGAATTATGAATGTTGAATTATGAATGAATTCAATGTTCAATAAAAAAACAATATAAAATGAGTGCATCAATAGTTATATTTTACATTTTAGCAGCCGTTATATTAGGTGGAGGAATTTTGGCAGTAACAGCTAAAAAAATATTCCGTTCGGCTATTTATTTGCTATTTTCATTAATGGGAATAGCTGGATTATATTTTTACCTGAACTATGAATTTATAGCTGCAGTACAAATAGTAGTTTACATTGGCGGAATTGTAGTACTCATTATATTCTCCATATTTTTAACACACGCATCGGGAAAAGACATGGAGAAACCCAAATTAATGTCGGTAATAGTTTCAGCTTTGGCAGTTGTTTTTGCTTGTGCCATTGTTATTTCATTAATTAATAATTACTCATTTTTTGCCACCACAAATACCGCTATTGAACCAACAGTTAAAAACATTGGACGACAAATGTTAAGTACCACCGAACACGGATTTATATTACCTTTTGAAGTAGTAAGTATGTTATTGCTTGCTGCCTTAATTGGATCAATTGTAATTGCCTTAAAACCAAAAACAGAAGCATGAACGAAATTGGTTTAACTCATATTTTATTTTTAAGCGCCATTTTATTTTTTATAGGCGTTTACGGTTTCCTAACTCGCAGAAACATGGTTACTATGCTAATGTCCATAGAACTTATTCTGAACAGTGTAAATATCAATTTTGTTGCATTCAACAAATATTTACATGCGGGTAAATTAGATGGAACTTTCTTTACCATTTTTATTATCACCATTGCTGCTGCTGAAGCTGCAGTGGCCATTGCCATAATTATTCACTTGTATCGTAGCAGCAAATCAATTGATGTGAACGATGCTGATTTGATGAAGTTTTAACTAAAGATATGTCGAACTATTCTATCGCATTAATTCCACTTTTGCCTTTAGCAACCTTTGTTGTTTTAGGTTTATTTGGCAGAAAATATTTAAGCGCATTTTCTGGAATTATAGGAACTATTTCCTTGCTCATTTCTACCATAATTTCGTTGGTAACTGCTTACAATTATTTTTTTATTTCGGGTAAAATAAATGGCATTTACCAACCCATTATTGCTTTAAAATATACATGGCTACAGTTTACGCCTTCTGTTTCTATCGACATGGGAATCATGCTTGATCCTATTTCTATGATGATGATTGTGGTGGTAACTTTTGTTTCGCTAATGGTTCATATTTTTAGTTTGGGATACATGAAAGGCGAGGAACGTTTTGCTACTTATTATGCATTTCTTTCCTTGTTTACTTTCTCCATGCTTGGATTGGTTTTATCGTCAAATATTTTCCAAATTTACATGTTCTGGGAATTGGTGGGTGTTTCATCATTCTTACTCATTGGTTATTATTTCGACAAACCATCAGCCGTGGCTGCTTCTAAAAAAGCATTCATCGTTACCCGTTTTGCCGATTTAGGTTTTTTAATAGGCATTTTGATTTTAGCATACAGTGCTGAAACTTTAGATTTTGGAACATTGATAGCTCGCTTAACCGATGCTTCTTCACCTTATTTTGTTAATGCTGCTGGTGCTTCATTTATTGGAATTAGTGCATTAACTTGGGGATTGGTTTTGGTATTTTTAGGTGGTGCAGGTAAATCGGCCATGTTTCCATTTCATATTTGGTTACCCGATGCCATGGAAGGTCCAACGCCTGTTTCAGCATTAATTCATGCGGCAACCATGGTAGTTGCAGGTGTATTTTTAGTAGCTCGTTTATTCCCAATTTTTGCTTTTGATGCTGCTGCTTTAACAGTGGTAACTTATGTGGGTGCATTTTCGGCTTTGTTTGCAGCCATTATTGCTTGCACACAAACCGATATAAAAAGAGTTTTGGCTTATTCTACCATGTCGCAAATTGGTTACATGATGTTTTCGTTAGGCGTTGCCAAACATGGTGGCGAAGGCGGTTTGGGTTATATGGCTTCTATGTATCATTTGTTCACACATGCATTCTTTAAATCGTTGTTATTTTTAGGTGCTGGTGCTGTAATTCATTTGGTGCATAGCAATGAAATGAAAGACATGGGTGGATTGAGAAAACTCATGCCAATTACACATATCACTTTTTTAATTGCTTGTTTAGCCATTGCGGGAATTCCTCCATTTGCAGGATTTTTCAGTAAAGAAGAAATTTTATTAGCAGCATTTCACTCCAATAAAATGGTGTTTTTTGTAGCATTATTTACTTCAGGTTTAACAGCATTTTATATGTTCAGGTTATACTTCTCTATTTTCTGGAGCAAAGAAAGTCATGTGCAAGTAAACGGACATGGAGAAGGAACTTTAAGTATGAAAACACCTTTGATTATTTTGGCAGTTTTTGCTGTATTTGCAGGTTTTTTCCCAATTGCATCGTTGGTTACTTCCGATGGTTTAGCATTAGAAACTCATATTGATTATTTGTTTTCTTTAACTCCAGTTGCTTTAGCAGTTGCTGGAATTTTATTGGCAAGTAGTTTATACAAATCTGAAAATACTAAACCACAAAGTATTGCCACTACTTTAGGTGGATTATATACAGCAGCACACAAAAAATTCTATATGGATGAATTGTACATGTTCATTACCCAAAAAGTTATTTTCAATTTAATAGGGAAACCCGCAGCTTGGATTGACAAAAATATTGTAGATGGTTTAATGAATTTGTTTGCTGATACAACAGCACAAATTTCAGATAATATTAAAGGTTTACAGTCAGGAAAATTGCAACAATATGCAAGTTACTTTTTTGTTGGAGTGCTAGGGTTTATGTTGTTGTTTATTTATTTATGGAACTAAAAAATTAAGGAATGACGAATTTATCAATATTAGTAATTTTTCCGCTGCTCACTACGTTTGCAATACTATTTTGCCGTAACGTAACGCAGATAAAATGGACCGCTTTAATTGGTTCATTGCTTCAATTAACCATTGCTTCGTTGCTAATGTATTCGTACTATGGCGAACGTGCTGCGGGCAATACTGCTCAAATGCTTTTTGAAGCTAGGTACAGTTGGTACAGTGCCATGAACATTGAATATTATGTGGGCGTTGATGGCATTTCTGTGATCATGATTATGCTAACCGCATTTGTAGTGACTTGCGGTATTTTAATTTCTTGGAAAATAGAAACACTAACTAAAGAGTTCTTCTTTTTACTGTTATTATTAAGTGTTGGGGCTTATGGTTTCTTCATTTCATTGGATTTATTTACTATGTTTTTCTTCCTAGAATTAGCGGTAATTCCTAAATTTTTATTGATAGCCATTTGGGGTAGCGGCAAAAAAGAATACAGTGCCATGAAGTTAGCGTTGATGTTAATGGGAGGTTCTGCATTGGTGTTAATTGGTTTATTAGCTACTTATTTCAATACTGATATAGGTGGTGGCGTTCATACTTGGGATTTACTAAAAATTGCACATATGCATATTCCTTACGAAACCCAATTATTTATTTTCCCATTCTTATTTGTAGGATTTGGTGTATTTACTGCATTGTTTCCTTTTCATACTTGGGTTCCTGACGGACATTCATCAGCTCCCACTGCGGCTTCTATGTTTTTAGCGGGAATATCTATGAAATTAGGCGGTTACGGATGTTTAAGAGTAGCTACTTATTTAATGCCTGAAGCTGCGCAACATTATTCTTGGATCATAGTTTTATTAGCAACCATTGCCATTATTTATGGTGCTTTTGCCACTTTAATGCAAAAAGATTTGAAGTACATCAATGCTTATTCTTCGGTAAGTCATTGTGGATTTATATTATTAGGAATTGGCATGTTAACCAAAACCGCATTGATTGGAGCCGTGATGCAAATGGTTTCTCATGGTTTAATGACAGCCCTTTTCTTTGGTGCCATTGGCATGATTTACGAACGAACGCAAACTCGACAAATAAAAGAATTAGGCGGATTATTGAAAACAATTCCATTCCTTTCTTCTGTTTTTATCATTGCTGGTTTATGTTCATTAGGCTTACCTGGCTTTAGCGGATTTGTATCGGAAATGGTAGTGTTTGTTGGTGCTTGGCAGCAACCAGACGCTTTTCATAGAATACCTACTATACTTGCCGCTGCATCTATTGTGGTAACCGCAGTTTATATTTTACGTGCTGCAGGAAGTACCATTATGGGTCCAATTAAAAACACAGATTTCAATCATTTAAAAGATGCAACTTGGAATGAAAAAATGGCTTCGGTATTGTTAATATTTGCCATTCTTTCTATTGGATTGGCGCCATTTTGGTTAATCAATATCATTTCACCCGATACACAAATAATCATGGAAAACATTGCGAGAGGAGCAATTGGTAATTAAAATGAATACAGACTTTTTCATATTGTTAAAACCCGAACTGAGCTTAACGTTCATCATCTTTATATTACTAATCATAAAGGTTTCGGATGGAATGAACAAAAACAGTTCAATCATTCACTTGGCTAATTTTTTATTGCTGATCAACTTTTTGTTAGGCTTTATTGGTAATACTACAGGAACTTTATTTAGCGACATGTACCAAACCAATGGTTTAATTGCTCTAGAGAAAAATATCCTCAATTTTGGAACACTTATTATTTCGTTACAAGCATATGAATGGCTTAAAAACCACAAGCATGTTATAGAATTTTATATACTGATGTTGACTACTTTATTGGGTATGTTTTTCATGGTTTCAAGCGGAAATTTCTTAATGTTTTTCCTTGGATTAGAATTGGCTTCCATTCCATTAGCAGCCATTGTAAACTTTGATTTAGAAAAAATAAAATCATCGGAAGCAGCAGTAAAAATGATACTTTCATCGGCTTTTGCTTCTTGTATTATGTTGTTTGGAATTTCATTGGTTTATGGAACAACAGGCACTTTAAATTTTGCTGAATTACCAACTTTAATTACCAATAATCCTTTACAAATTTTAGCGTTAATATTTTTGTTTACTGGCTTTGCATTCAAACTTTCAGCGGTTCCGTTTCACTTATGGACAGCCGATGTATATGAAGGTGCTCCCGTTCCTGTTACCGCTTACTTGTCAGTAATTTCAAAAGCAGCAATGGTTTTTGTGTTCATTTCAGTATTGAATCCATTGTTTCAAAATGTACCAACTGTTTGGTACAATATGTTGTTTTTAACCATTGTTCTTACTATTACTATTGGAAATCTTTTTGCCATTAGACAAAATAATATCAAACGTTTTTTAGCATTTTCATCTATCTCTCAAGTTGGATTTATTCTATTAGGCATCTCATCGGGAACTACCATGGGAGTAAGTGCCAGCGTTTACTTTTTAATCGTTTATATCTTCTCTAACTTGGGTGCATTTGGAGTTATTGCTTTGGTAGCTGCGCAAACAGAAAAAGAAAACATCAGCGACTTTAAAGGATTTTATAAAAACAATAAAACGTTGAGTTGGATTATAACCATTGCTTTGTTTTCATTGGCTGGAATTCCACCAACAGCAGGTTTCTTTGGTAAAATGTTTTTGGTAACAGCCGGAGCTAGTAAAGGAAATTATGTGCTAATTATCATTGCAGTTTTAAATATGGTAGTTTCACTGTACTATTATTTACGTGTGGTAAAAGCCATTTTTGTTGATGAAAACGAATCACCCATTGAAAAAATTGAAAGCAATTTATATTCAAAAATAGCATTATACATTTGCATGGCAGGCATTATATTCACTGGCTTTGCAAGCGTATTGTATGATTATATAAACTCATTAATGCAATAAAATAGCCACAGATTCACAGATTAAACCAATTATTTTAAATAAATGTAACAAAAAAAAACAGTGAATCAGTGGCAAGGGAATTAAGTAAAAAAAATAGCCACAGATTGAGCTGAAAATTTTAAATAAATTTAGAAGAAAAAATCAGTGAATCTGTGGCAAAAAAATTAAGTAAATAATAAAGAACAACAAACATGGCACTAAATGCAACACATACTTTTGAAGATCTTGGCGAAATAAAATGTGCCATTGTAGAAAAAAACTGCTCGCAAGCCCGTGTTGATTTTTTAAAACAATTATTGGAATTAAATAAATTTACAGTGGTAGTAGTTCCAAGTCCGCCACCAAAAGCTGCACCAAAACCAGCTGTAGCAGAAGGCGAAACTGCAGCAGAAATTGCTGCACCTGCTGCACCAAGTACTTTTACTGTTGGCGTAACCGATGTGTCGTTTAGCCCTATCAATGCAGTGTTTAACCGCGAACTAAAAATTGAATCAGGACAAGTAGTAACCAAAGATTATTGGTACCAAAGGGAAACAACGATGAAGACTGAGGAGTGGTATTGGAAGAGGTAATGAATACAAAACGCAATCATTTTACAATTTTGCACCACTTGTTTTTTTAAACTTCAAAAATTGAAAAAACCTAATAAAACTGTTATGATAGAATAATGAAATAGGAACGTTTACTCTAATTTAAACTCCACTAATTCATAGTTGGCACTTCGTCCTCCTTCGTTTGTTTGTTGCAATATACCTTTATTCTCTAGGTCTTTTATATCTCGTAAGGCAGTGTCGGTAGAGGTTTTGGTAATTTTTGCCCATTTTGATGTTTGCAATTTGCCTTCAAAACCGTCAAACATTTTGTTGAGCATTAAGCGTTGACGTTCATTCAATGATGTATGTTCATGCAACTTCCAAAATTGGGCTTTATTTAATATACTTTGTGTGGTGTTTTCGGTGGCAAGTATTGCATTTTTTAGGCAATTTAAAAACCATTCAAGCCACTCGGTAATGTCGCTTGTACTGTGTTGCACTTTTTGCAATACTTCGTAATAGCGTTTACGTTCCAATAAAATTTGGCTCGACATACTGTAAAAACGTTCACCACTACCTTCCGCTTGAGCTAGCAACATATCAGTTATTGCACGACCAATCCTACCGTTTCCATCATCGAAAGGATGTATAATAATAAACCAAAAGTGTGCGATGGCAGCTTTTAAAACTGGATCAAGAGTATTGTCTTTGTTAAACCAATTCAAAAAATTGTCCATTTCTGTTTTCACTAGTTCGGGTTTTATAGCTTCGTAATGTACTTTTTCTTTACCCATTGCACCCGAAACTATTTGCATTTTACCTGTACGGTATTTGCCTACTTCTATTTCGTAAGGTCCGCTGTGTCCTGTTGGGAAAAGTGCTGCGTGCCAACCAAACAATCGTTTTTCGGTCAATGGTAATTTGTAGCGTTGGGTAGCATCAAGCATCATTTCTACTATGCCTTCTATGTTTCGGCTACTCGGCACAAGTCCGGCAGTATTGATGCCCAAACGCCTTGCTATGGATGAACGCACTTGGTCGTAGTTAAGCAATTCGCCTTCTATTTCAGATGATTTTACTACATCTAAGGTTAAGGCATTAAGTGTGGCTTCTTCTTTAGTTGAAAAACCCAAAGCATTCATTTGTCCAATGATTTTACCTTGTATTAGGCGAACCTCGCCAAACACAGAATTTATGGTCTGTTCTTTCCAAGTAAACGCTGTCCAGTTTTTATACTCATAGATGTATTTTGCCATTTTCTAAAACTATTTTGCGGCAAATATATCATTTATTCACCGCATATTTGCGGTGAATAAATTGTTTTTTCACCGCAGAGGAACAATTTTCCCTTTATTTTTCAAACTACAAAAACAAAAAAAAATTATCCTTTCAAAAACTGAGCTGCAGTCATTACAGCTATTTCGGCTGTTTTGTAGTCTTTCAAATTTCTGGTGAGTAATATTTTTAAATTATTTTCTATGGCAGTAAAGTATTGCAGTCCGTCTTCAAAATCTTTGAAGTCGGACGATAAAGCCAGTTCAACTACCTTATCGGTAACGGCTAAAACTGTAACAAGTGTTTTAAATTTGAGTAATATTTTTCTAGCTTGAACAGTCGAATATTGCTTGGATAAAAGATAGTTTAAATTTGAAAACGATAATGAAGAAACAAATATTTGAATTTTACCTTTATCGGCATCGGTAAACAAATAAGCAGCATGGTTATAAAATGGTTCTCGTTGGCTTAATAAGTCCAGAATAATATCGGTGTCAACAAATACTTTTTCCATTATTAGTATTTTTCGGTTAAGTAATCTGTGTAGCCCTTCTTCAAATCTAAATCACTTGGAAGTTTCATAATTCCAGACAAACTTTTAACCAAAGGAGTAATTTTTTCTTCTTCTTTTTTTTCGTTTGTAATGTTAAGCAGATAGTTTTCTATTAATTGTGAAAGACTTGTTTTATGCGATTTTGCATAAACTTTTGCCTTTTCAATAATTGCCTGTTCAAGCTTTAGTGTTAGTTTAGTATCCATTATTCAACGATTTTATTACGTGCAAATATATAAATTATATACGTGCAAAATATTTAATAATTTCAACAAACCTATTCCACTGAATTTACCAGCGGAGCTACTTTAGTTCCTATCAAATCAATGGAATCCATCAGTTTTTGATGAGAAAGTCCAGCATCCATCTGAAAAGTAAATCTTGAAATTCCTCCAAGTGCTTCGCTATGTCTTATAATTTTAGCAGCCACCGCTTCAGGACTATCAACAAGCAATGCGCCTAATTCACCATTTTGAGCATCAAATCTTTCTTTGGATACAGGAGGAAATCCTCGTTCTTTTCCTATTTCAGTAAACAGTTCGGCATAACCTGGATAATAATCGTTAAACGCCTCTTCTTTGGTGTTTGCAACATATCCCAACGAATGAAGTCCAACTTTTAATTGTTTGGGCGAATGACCTGCTCTTTGCCCTGCTAATTTATACAAATCAATCAACGGTCGGAATCGATGTGTTTCGCCACCAATTATGGCTACCATTAGCGGCAATCCTAACTCACCTGCTCTAACAAATGATGCGGGAGTACTGCCAACTCCAAGCCAAATGGGAAGTTTGTTTTGCAAAGGTCGTGGGTATATTGCTTGATTGTGCAAAGCAGGTCTAAATTTACCTGACCAATTCACAAATTCGTTGTCTCTTATTTTCAATAATAGGTCTAATTTTTCCGAAAAAAGTGCATCATAATCGTTTAGGTTTAATCCAAATAAAGGATAAGATTCGGTAAAAGAACCTCTGCCAGCAACAATTTCCGCTCGTCCGTTCGATATTAAATCTAAGGTTGAAAAGTTTTGAAAAACCCTTACTGGATCGGCAGCACTGAGGACTGTAACTGCACTCGTTAAAATAATTTGTTTGGTCCGTGAAGCAGCAGCTGCTAAAATAATGGCTGGCGCAGAATCCAAAAATTCTTTTCTATAATGTTCACCAATTCCAAAAACGGCTAAACCCACTTTGTCGGCCAATTCTATTCTTTCAAGCAATTCGCTAATTGCTCTGGCATTGCTAATTCCTAAACTTTTAGGAGTAATTGCAAAACTATCAATTCCTATTTCCATGTTTGTTCATTTAATTCACTAATTATTGATGTCAAATTAGCCAATAATTCTGTATTTGTTATTCCTTTTTCATCATCAAAATTTTGATTAAAACTTGGCAATGAAAAAGTGTTTTTGATGACTGCACCCTGAAATGGAAACAACTTTTTTGCAATATCCAAAACCGATGAACCTCCTCTTGCTCCCGGTGATGTTGCCATTAACAGCATTGGTTTACCTGCAAAAGTTTTTCTATCTTTTATCCTTGAAGACCAGTCTAGTAAATTTTTAAACGCAGCGTTTAAATTGCCATTGTTTTCAGCCAACGAAAGCACAATAAAGTCGGTTTCATCCATTTGTTTTGCAAAATCTAATACCAAGTCAGGTATGCCAGATTTTGCTTCTAATTGCACACTAAAAATGGGTAAATCAACTTTGCTTAAATCATATAAATTCACCTCAGCATCATTCAATAATGATGCAGCGTAATTGGCAAATTTTCGGTTAATAGAATTACTGCTGTTGCTTCCACCAATTGCTAGTATTTTTTTCATTCAATCATTCATTATTTAAGATGGTAAAGGTACGTTTATAATGAATATATAAAATTGAAGTAGGTTAAGAAAATAATTTGAAATTGGAGTGTTTGATTCATCAGAATATTTAAAACACATTTTTTGCATTACAAATGCGAATAGTAGACAAATGCTGTTTAAATGATATGCGAATAAATTTTTATTGTTTGAGGTTTTAAAAATATCAATAATTTAAATTTGAAATAACAATTGCCATTATAAATACACTTACTATTGCAACCGAAATTTTTGAAATCCTAAATGTTTAAACAACCTAAAGTATCAGTATTATTAGCTATTTACAATACTCCTTTTGAGTTGGTAAAACGTGCCATCAATTCAGTTTTACATCAAAACATGAACGATTTTGAATTAATAATTATTGACGATGGAAGTGATGAAATTTACCAGCTTGATTTGGTTAAATACACTGAATTATTACCCTCAATTATCACTTATATTTATCATCCAAATTGCGGGCAAGCAGAATCGATAAACAGAGGTATTACGAAAAGTTGCGGTGAGTTTATAACCATTATAGATGCTGATGATGAATTTAAAACCAATCATTTAAGCAGTTGTTTAGAACAAATGAAACATGCTGATTTGATTGCTTCTACTACACATACCATAGTTGACAACGATGCTGACTATTATATTCCAGATAGGTTAGATAAATCGAAAGTTATACATGTAGATGATTGCATTTTGTTTGCTACCTTGTTTGGTAAAAGAGAAGTTTTTATCAATAATTCGTTTTACAGCATGTATGGTGCCGATGCCAATTTTTATGAAAGAGTGTCTAAAAAATATATTGTTAAAAAAGTAGATCTTAGAACTTATATTTATTACCGAAACATTCCAAATAGCACTTGTGCTAAGTTAAAAAGCAGCCTATTACAATCTTAATTTTCCAAAACAAATATGCACAAACAACAAATTTTTGCTTGCTTATTTACAGGAGTATTTGATGTAAACAGAAAGGAAACACTGCCAGACAATGATTACTCATTAATAGAAAAATGGGCAAAATCGATTGAGGTTTTAAACTTACATGGTGTAATATTTCACAATAGTTTTTCGGAAGAAACTGTGGCAAAATACAGCAATCAGTTTTTAAGTTTTGAGGAAGTAATATATGATCCAACCTATAATTTAAGTGTTTACAGGTATTTTGTTTATTTAAATTATTTATTGAAGAATGAACACCAATTAGAATCGTTGTTTATTACCGATAGCACCGATGTAGAAGTAGTAAATAATCCTTTTGAACAGGAGTTATTTAAAGCTAATCCAACTTCGCTTTTTTGTGGCGATGAGCCAACAACATTACAAAATGAATGGATGGTAAAACATTCAACCCATTTTAGAAATCAGATTCCTGAATTTGCAGCATTTGAACAAAAATTTGCAGCAAGTTCATTATTAAACTGTGGAATAATTGGAGGAAACATAGTAACTATGACTTTGTTGCTGAAAGAATTGGTGAATTTTCATATAACATATAATCAACACAACAAAAGTGGTTATACTGGCGATATGGGTGCATTTAATTACCTAGTTCGAAATAAATTTAACAGCCAACTTTATCACGGTATGCCTGTAAACTCAGTATTTAAAGGTTACGAAACCAATAATAATACTTGCTGGTTTAGGCATAAGTAATTCCTTTTATGTACTGTCTTTTTACCAATATTTATCTCCTAACGGTTTTATTTAGAATATTGTATTAAAAACTTAAAATTACTCTTTCTATTACATCGCAAGCTGCATGCATTTGAGTTTCGTTAATAGTAAGTGGTGGTGCAAATCTTATAATATCGCCATGAGTTTGCTTGGCCAATAACAAGTTATCTTTTAAAGCTAAACAAACATCGTAAGCAGATTTACCATTGCCAAAAGGCAAAATAACTATAGCATTTAACAACCCTTTTCCTCTTACTAGTTTTATTAAATTGGTTTTTTGCATTAGTTCAGTTATTCTTTCCCTGAAAATAATACCCATTGCTTCCGCATTTTCAGCCAGGTTTTCATCGGTTAAAACTTTCAATGCTTCCATTGCCACTGCACAAGCCAAAGGATTTCCACCATAAGTACTTCCGTGCTCGCCTGGTTTAATGGTAAGCATTACTTCGTTATTAGCTAAAACAGCAGCCACAGGCATGGTTCCGCCCGAAAGTGCTTTGCCTAAAATCAATACATCGGGTTTTACGTTTTCATGGTCGCAAGCTAGC
>Ga0247839_1006838_pt1 | contig 12904 bp, 12 predicted proteins | sample LaCruzMarch2015__6_FD_192405 | JGI IMG/M metagenome (GOLD analysis project Ga0247839, IMG submission 192405) | Freshwater microbial communities from meromictic Lake La Cruz, Castile-La Mancha, Spain - LaCruzMarch2015_16m | ecosystem: Environmental > Aquatic > Freshwater > Lake | place: Spain...
AAGTCGAGCGACGCAAAGCTTAGCTGGTCCATCGGCAGGCCCCCTCGAATCAAAGACCCCAGTGTGCCATGATCCGCGGGCTGTTCAGAGGTTCCCTAGTTGTCGCAGACACGCTACGACGAAATTGATCTTTGTCGCACATGCTCTCAATCGAGAGTGTGGGAGTCAAGCGAAATTGCTCATCGCCGATATAATGAGAGGGTAAGCTACAGCGAGCTAGGTGGTATCCGTCGCTGAAACAACTGCCGAGCACGCTGCGATGCAGCAGTCTGGCGACCACTCATGGGCACTGGCGCGCCGCCGGCAATGATGGCCCGTCTCGAAAAAGAGAACGCAAGCAGTCTTAGATGGTAAGCTGACATCGCCGCCGAGACGTGACAAGAGCGAAGTTGTTGCGATCCACACGTCGCTTGTCGCCGTGCTCTGCACTTCTGCCACATGAATGTTGAGCCCGATCACTTCGTTTGCAGTGAGTCATGAAGGTCGGTCAGGCCCAGCGCTGGGCACGACAGCTCGACATTTAGTAGCAGCAAGTCCGAGAACGTTCCGGGAACCGTCGGCAAGGCCTCCGATCGCATAGCCACGCTCGAACACGGCGCGGAAAAACGGCGCGTGCGCACGTCGATCCTCGCCGGTCTGCTTCCCAACCATCGGGCTGCGCGACAGGCGCTCCGACAGTTGCAGCGGCATCAGCGAATAGGTTTTGCGCTCCAAATAAACCCGCGAGGATTCTGCCGATCAACAGCGCACCGCCGTCAGCGAATTGCTGAGGCCCGTCGCACGATTTCGATTACTTTCCGCAGCACAACATGAAGCAAAGTGACCTCCGCTCACCTTGGCGCGTGCAGCTCGAAAAAAGACCAGGTAAAATGCTCCCGCAAGTCGATCTTAGCATAAGGGTGTGACATGGCTTTGGAGGATATGACTGAGACTGGCCGCCTGAGAACAGTTCCGGAACTCGACTACGTTGAAGATTTCAATGCGAAGTGGAAGCAGTACACGCCTGATGAACAGGCGGCCATTAACGCCGAGATTGATACCAGACTTGATGAACTAGTCGCGACGCCGGACGCGAAGTGGGGATCGATAACAAACACCTCTATCGAGGGCGGCCGGGTCAACCCGTTCAACGGCAAGCGTGGCGATTGGTCGGGAACGCCATATGACGCAATATGGGTGCGCAGCGGTCGGGACGACAGTCGCGCCGCCCTCTTCTTCGGTCTCGTCTGGAAGAAGCGCATCATCGAGCATAGAGAGAATTGGATCGGATACCGCAGCGACGGCGTCACGCGGCAGACTTTCCCGAACAAAGGCATAAGTCTGGATGGCAAATCGTACTTTGTTCGACGAGACAAGTAGGACCACAGCGCGAAGATCGAACTCGCTAGAAATAATGCACCGTCGCCTTCCGCGATGGCCGTGTAGTTTAATCATCCGACAGCATCCGCTGAGTGTTTTGCGGAGCAGAGCGCCTCGTCGGTCACGCCGTTCTACGCGATCGCACTAAAGGATCAGCGGTTTGGCTTTGTTCCAGTTTGATGTAGCAGCTCAGGCGCTCGGGCTCTTTAATGGGCTGCCCAACTGTGACCGTTCGATCCTCAACCCATCGCGGGCGGAATAGCGCGATGTTCGCAGGGACAGTCTCGCCCCCGACCTGCGAGGGTCCGGTTATCCACTCGATCGCGCTGTACGCGGGTGGTGAAACCGGTTCATGTCGTCGACTTCATCATCCGGATCAGATCCATGATGTGCCGACGCTGTGCTCTCCGCTCTTTGCTCCTTTCCCCGTGCTTGAATGATCCATTGCGGTCGCCACATGGTGCGCCGCTACCCTTCGCGCCGCCGTGCATTCGGCATCGCTGTTTCCCTCGAACCGCTGGCGATTGGCATGCCGTCCCTAGTCTCGTTGAGGCTAGGCATCGGTTGGCACGTCGAAGCCGACAGACGTCGTGTTTCTCGAGCCTTTGCATCGACGGGTGCATGGGGTTGATGCTCATAATTTTGCTCTCCCCTCCCCCCACCGGTCACACAGCCAACCATGGCGTTAGCACCGGGGTGAATATGGACGTGTTCGACACGGACGGTCTGCTCGCCACCACGCTTCAACTTTTGCAACACTTCGACTTGGCCAGCAAAGGCGCGCATGAGCTTTGTTGCAATGGCACCGGCCGCCAGAAATTGCGGAACTTGCGAAGCCCGCTCAGCACGCCGAAGCAATTCCATGGTGAGCCCGTGGGCAACGGCAAGCTGACACGCGATCGCTGCTTCTAGTTCGGTCGATGGAGAGGTGCCCTCAACGAAGGCGACTAAGGCATTGAGCCGTGTCTGATCGACGTCCCCATTTTCGTTCTGCGCGGCTAAGACGAGCCTGTTCAGTTCCACGCTTGGAAAAGCGGTTCCGCATGTGCCGAAAACATCCTGAAGGTGGCTGACCCAACCGGCATGGTCATTATGGCTCGGGCCGATCTGGCGCTGCTTGCCCTTGCCCTTCTCGACACACGCCTCGAAACGCGCGGATCTTTTGGAAATTCGCGAACGCGCGGCCGCGATGCGATTTGCTTCCGATGCGCTGGGCGAATTTTGAGTAACGGCTTGGTTGGGTGTCATTTCATCTCCAGTAGCCTGCCGGCGGCTCGTGCGCGCGCCGCGCGTAGTCAGTACCTCTCTAGATCCAGTGCTCAATGGTGAGACCCTGAGTGACGGCATAGGAAGACCAGTCCCAGCAAATGAGCTGGGCTGGTCCCGCCTATGCCGGTCGCCGTGCTCAATGGAGCCGACCCCTCGCACTCGGCATCTCACGTCGCGAAGCTCTCGCGTGAGACTTGGCCGCTACTTGCGACGGGGAGCCACCCGTCGGCGATCGCGCTTCGGCCTTTCGGACTGCGCTCGGGGCTGTGATCGCGTCCCACAGTAGCCCCAGAAGAGATTGCACCCTGCCGCCTAGGTTGCCCCTCGCGACAATGCAATCACACTCGACAAACGCACGGATCGATTTAGGCGGCCGATTGCCCTTGGCCAGGGTCCGATGTTGATCTCCGCCGTTTGGTGGCGAGCCACGCATCAATGTCAGCTGGATCGTAAACAACGCGCCGACCGACCTTGAGAAAGGCTGGACCTCCGCCAAACACGCGCAGCTTCTCAAGCGTCGACCCAGCCGATCCGCAGTAAGCGGCGGCCTCGTCAGTGTTGAGCATGCGGCGCGAATTCATGGTCATCGCCTCGCCTTTCCCACTGCAGGCAAAGTACGATGTTCTCCGGAAAATATCGATGGGTGACAGGGTTACACCCTTCTGCTCGCTGTTGGTAACTTTGCGCCGCGCCCTTTTTGGCGTTCCGGATGGCGCATTAGGGTAGCCATAACGCGAGCGAGGCGGTCTGATAAATCAGGGTGCCGGTCGCCCCAAGCTGTCTTCAATTCGAGCACCAGAACGTCATGGTTCTGCTCGGAGAGTTCACCGTTGCGGAGTGCCTGTTCCACCATAAATTTCAGATAGATGGGCAGCCGGTTGATGAGATTCCGCTCAGCAACGGACACGACGGAAATGTCGGGTTTACCAACAAAGTTGCGACCCAGGTTGCGATGCGGATTTCTGGACACTGGGGACCCCTCACGCCACAACTCAAAACCTGCGTACCATCGTCCACATAGGTGCAGATTGGGGCAGATCAAAGACAGCCCAGGAAACGAACGGAGTGTGTATAAAACCGGTCTCGTGTGACCGGCATCCAGCACTCCGGCAACATTTCCACCCCTCGGTTACAGCTGACCGTTGATCGCTTGCGGCCCCTCGCCTGCAGTTGCCGGTTGCAAACGCGGCATCCAACACAAGAGTTGAATCGTGGCATGTTGGCGTTGAAGATCTGACGACAAGGGCCAGCGCAGCACACGAGACTGCCGGGCATGGGGGCATAATGAACGCCGTAGAGATCGAAGAAGCCATATCCCTGCTTGCCGAACAGCCGTTCGACGCGGCTGAATTCCCGTTCGCGTTCCTTGCCGCCTTCGGGAACAAGGAGACGACGATCAAGCGGCTGCGCTCCGGCGAGTCGAACAAGTCTGATCTGGGCGGTGTACTCCAGACCAACAATATTCACATCAAGGTCTGCGCCGAAGGCGAGGTTACCAAGACGCTCTCGGCCCTCAAGGGCAGCTCGGCGACGACCAAAGCCAAGGCAAAGTTCGTCCTGGCCACGGATGGCAAGACGCTTGAGGCCGAAGACCTCTCCTCCGACGACGCGCCGATCGCGTGCCCGTACGAGAATTTCCCAGACCACTTCGGCTACTTCCTGCCGCTGGCTGGCATCACGACCGTCAAGCAGATCCGCGAAAGCTCGTTCGATATCCGGGCGACGAGCCGATTGAACCGGCTTTACGTCGAGTTGCTGAAAGACAACCCGGATTGGGGTACGGCGGCGCGTCGGCCTGACATGAATCACTTCATGGCGCGGCTGATCTTCCTCTTCTTCGCCGAAGATACCGACATCCTAAACGGAGAGGGGCTGTTCACGGCGACCATCGAACAGATGAGCGCGCGCGATTCCTCGAACACTCACGAGGTCATCTCCGAGCTGTTCCGGGCCATGAACATCCCGACCAAGGATCGGGCAACGGTGAAGCTTCCGCGATGGGCGGACGTATTTCCTTACGTCAACGGTGGACTGTTCTCCGGCTCGACGGAGGTACCGCGCTTTTCGAAGATTGCCCGGTCGTACCTCGTCCATATCGGCCATCTGGACTGGCGCAAGATCAACCCGGACATCTTCGGGTCGATGATTCAGGCCGTCGCCGACGACGAAGAGCGTGGCGCACTCGGGATGCACTACACGAGCGTCCCGAACATCCTCAAAGTGCTCAATCCCCTGTTCCTCGACGATCTGCGCGAGAAGCTGGATGAGGCTGGGACTAGTCCGCAGAAGCTGCTGAACCTCAGGAAGCGCATGGCGCGAATCCGAGTGTTCGATCCGGCCTGCGGTTCAGGCAATTTCTTGGTCATCGCCTATAAAGAGATGCGGGCCATCGAAGCGGAGATAAACAAGCGGCGCGGCGAAGCCGATCGCCGAACGGATATACCGCTGACCAACTTCCGTGGCATCGAGCTACGCGACTTCCCAGCTGAGATAGCGCGGCTGGCGCTGATCATCGCCGAGTACCAGTGCGACGTGACCTATCGCGGCCAGAAGGAAGCGCTTGCGGAGTTACTGCCGCTCGATGCCATGAACTGGATTACCTGCGGCAACGCCCTGCGGCTCGACTGGTTGAGCATTTGCCCGCCGACCGGAACGGGCGTGAAGCACGTGGCAGATGATTTATTTTCGTCACCCCTAGATCAAGCCCAGATTGACTTCGAGAATGAAGGTGGCGAGACGTATATTTGTGGCAATCCGCCATATGTCGGCTCAACGGTGAAAGCCCCAAGGGATGCAAGCGAGGAGGTTAAGGCTAGGCTAAAGAAGGAAGCGGAAAGTAGGAAATCTGACTTAAGCTCAATATTCAGTCGGCGGACAGACAAGTGGAAATCTCTCGACTACGTATCGGGATGGTTCTTGAAGGCCGCAGACTATGGAAAAGTTACACGCGCTGCCACGGCGTTTGTGTCGACCAATTCAATTTGCCAAGGCTCACAGGTCCCCGCGCTTTGGCCTTTGATTCTTGAATCAGGACATGAAATTGCTTTCGCGCACACAAGCTTCAAGTGGGCGAATTTAGCAAAGAAGAATGCAGGCGTAACAGTGGTTATTGTCGGCATTAGAATTAATCCGGTGACGCCAAAGCAACTTTTCACTTTGACTGACAGTAAAGAGCCGATCGTGCAATCCGTTGACAATATAAATGCCTACTTAGTGGCAGGCAAGAATTTGATTGTACATCCGCGCAATAACGCGCCTGTGGGGCGTAAGCCTATTGATGCAGGTGGTAAGCCCGTCGAAGGCGGCTTCCTACTTCTTACCGTTAGTGAACGCGAACAACTGATAAAAGATGCGCCCGCGGCTGCTCGCTTCATTAAGCGAGTTTTCGGCGCAAACGAGTATAACAAGGGAGTTGTTCGCTACGCGCTTTGGATCTGTGATGACGATGCCAAAATTGCTGAAGCGGAGGAATGTCTAAAGCGACGACTTGAGGGTGTTGGCGCTATGCGGCTAGCTAGCCCGAAAGCCGCCACCAAGGTGAGCGCAGCCTGGCCTCATAGGTTTCAAGAAGTTAAGCAATCCGGCCAGGAAGCAATTACGCTTATTCCAACACTAACATCCGAAACGCGACGATTTATACCTGCTGGCCTCGAGCCCGTTGGAACTATTATCACCAACCTTTCGTTCGCTCAACTCAATGGCCCTATTAAAGACATAGCCATCATAAATTCGAGATTACATTTCGTCTGGGTTGCTGCGGTTTGTGGAAAATTTAAGACGGACTACCGATATTCAAACACTCTCGGTTGGAATACGTTTCCCTTGCCTCCACTGACCGAGAAAAACAACGCCGACCTCACTCGTTGCGCCGAAGACATCCTGCTGGCGCGCGAGGCGCACTGGCCTGCAACGATTGCCTATCTCTATGACCCCGAGACTATGCCCGCCAACCTCCGCGCTGCGCACGATCGCAACGACGAAGTGCTGGAGCGCATCTATATCGGCCGGTGCTTTAAGAACGATACGGAGCGGCTGGAAAAGCTATTCGAGCTGTATACCAAAATGACGGCGAAGGGTTCCAAGGCAACCCAATCACGAATGAAAGCATAGTCCATGACCGCCCTGAAATCCGTCCCGTCCGTCTCCGTCACTTACAGCCGCAACGGCAGCTCAACAAAGCCCAATGAATACGGCATGCGTGCCATGCAAGAACGCGCCTACGAAAAACGCGGTGAGCAATATCTGCTGATCAAGTCCCCGCCAGCCTCGGGCAAAAGCCGCGCGCTGATGTTCATAGCACTCGATAAGCTCCAAAATCAGGGACTTAAACAGGCCATCATCGTGGTGCCGGAGAAGTCCATCGGGTCAAGCTTCGCCGACGAACCTTTAAGTCAGTTCGGCTTCTGGGCGGACTGGAGCGTCCAGCCCAAATGGAACCTTTGCAATGCACCGGGTGACGACAACGGCGGCAAGGTCAATGCTGTCGGCAAGTTTTTGGAGAGCGCCGACAAGATCTTGGTCTGCACTCACGCTACTTTCCGCTTTGCCGTCGACAAGTTTCGCGTGGCCGCGTTCGACGATCGGCTGATTGCCGTGGACGAGTTCCATCACGTCTCCGCCAGCCCGGACAACAAGCTCGGCGCGCATCTCGGCGAGTTCATCGGACGCGACAAGGTGCATGTGGTCGCGATGACGGGCTCGTACTTCCGGGGCGACGCCGAGGCGGTTCTGGCTCCCAACGACGAGGCCAAGTTCGATACGGTCACCTACACCTATTATGAGCAGTTGAATGGCTACAAATATTTGAAGTCGCTCGATATCGGTTATTTCTTCTACAGCGGCTCCTACGTCGATGACATCTTGAAGGTGCTCGACCCCACTGAGAAAACGATCATCCACATTCCGAACGTCAACTCGCGCGAAAGCACAAAGGACAAGCATCGCGAGGTCGAGCACATCATCGATGCGCTCGGGGAGTGGCAAGGTGCCGATCCCACCACTGGCTTCCAGCTTGTGAAGACGCCTGACGGCCAAGTGCTCAAAATTGCTGATCTCGTCGCCGACGAAGCCGCAAAGCGGGACAAGGTGTCGGCGGCGCTGAAAGACCCCAGCCGGAAGAACAACCCTGACCATGTGGACATCATCATCGCGCTCGGCATGGCCAAGGAGGGCTTCGACTGGATTTGGTGCGAGCACGCGCTGACGGTTGGATACCGCGCCAGCTTGACCGAGATCGTGCAGATCATCGGTCGAGCGACCCGCGACGCGAAAGGCAAAACGAGAGCGCGCTTCACGAACCTGATCGCGGAACCTGATGCCTCCGAGGAGGCCGTGACGGAAGCGGTCAACGACACGTTGAAAGCCATCGCAGCGAGCCTGCTCATGGAGCAAGTGCTGGCCCCACGGTTCGAGTTTAAGCCAAAGATGCCGACGAACACGGCCGCCGAGGGCTTCAACTACGGCGAAGGCGGATACGACCCCGAGAAGTGCAACGTCGGGTTCAACGACGTGAGTGGCAAGTTTCAGATCGAGATCAAGGGGCTCGCCGAACCAAAATCGAAGGAAGCCGAGCGCATCTGCCGCGAAGACGTGAACGAGGTTATCACATCTTTCGTGCAGGACAAGACAGCCATCGAGCGCGGCCTGTTCGACGATGAGCTTGTGCCGCAGGACCTCACGCTGACGCGCATGGGCAAGATCATCAAAGATAAGTATCCGCAGCTCGACGCGGAAGACCAAGAGGCAGTGCGCCAGCATGCCATTGCGGCGCTCAACCTGACACAGCAGGCGAAGAAGTTGATCACAGGCGGACCGGATGCCGAGCCGACTGCCAACACCGCGCTTATCGATGGCGTGCGGAAATTCGCCATGGACGTGCGTGACTTAGATATTGACCTGATCGATAGGATCAACCCGTTCGGCGAGGCCTACGCCATCCTGGCGAAGACCATGAGCGAGGAAAGCCTGATGCAGGTGGCAGCGGTCATTTCGGCCAAACGCGTCAACCTCACACCGGAGGAAGCCCGCGACTTGGCCAAACGCGCGTTGAAGTTCAAGCAGGAGCGCGGCAGTTTGCCATTAATTACATCATCCGATGTCTGGGAGAAGCGGATGGCCGAGGGCGTCGCGTTCCTTGCCCGAATGAAGGCAGAGGCGACCAATGGCTAAGCAATTCACCGACGAAGATGACGATCTGCTGGCCGAGTTAGGCGTCGAAGTTGAGACGAAGAAGGCTGGAAGCCGCACCGCGCTTGAGGAGCGGATCATCGCCGGCTTCGAGGAAATTCAGCGGTTTGTCGAGGAGCATGGTCGAGCACCGCAGCACGGCGAGGACCGAGATATTTTTGAGCGGCTCTATGCCGTGCGACTGGACCGAATTCGCGAGCAGGCCGACTGCCGTTCACTAGTGGCCGATCTCGATCATCAAGCCTTGTTAGCTGGGGTTGGGCACGGTCAGGACGCTAAGCTAGACGAGCTCGATGACGACGCACTCTTGGCTGAGCTGGGCGTTGCCGCAGCAGCTCCTGCCCTCACTGAATTGCGTCACGTGCGTTCGAATGCTGAAAAGAAGGCCGCTGAAGAGATCGCGAATCGGGAGCCGTGCAAGGATTTCGACCAGTTCAAGCGGCAGTTCGAGAAGGTCAAGCGGGAGCTGGAAACTGGCACCCGCGAATCCCGCATCATTCGTAAGGATGCAGGATTTTTGAAGGCTGACATCAAGGCGGGCGACTTCTTTATTCTGGGCGGCCAGACCTTGCTCGTCGCAGACGTTGGTGAACCTATCAAGGCTCCCAACGGCGAAACAGATGCCCGACTGCGGGTGATTTATTCGAACGGGACGGAAAGCAATCTCTTGCTGAGGTCGCTACAGCGAGCGATCTACAAGGACGAGACCAGCCGCATGATATCGGACCCGGGTGCCGGTCCGCTATTTTCCGACGAGGCTGAAAACGATGATCTGGCGAGCGGAACAATCTATGTGTTGCGAAGTCATTCGGAGCATCCGACGATCGTTCAAAATCGCAAGGTGCTGCACAAAATTGGCGTGACAAGCGGGAGCGTTGATCGGCGCATCGCCAATGCTAAAGTTGATCCAACGTATTTGCTGGCCGATGTCGAGGTCATCGCCACTTATGAGCTGTTCAACATCAACAGGACGAAGCTGGAAAACCTCCTGCATCGCGTGTTGTCGCCTGCGCGCCTAGATCTGGAAATACAGGATCGCTTCGGAAATCCCGTGAAGCCACGAGAGTGGTTCCTTGTCCCGCTTCCGGTGATTGATCAGATCGTGGAACGGATCAGAGACCAGTCGATCACGGAGTTTGTTTACGATCCGAAGAATGCGGCGTTGGTGCCAGTTGGGCGTTAGGACAGACCGTGGAAGAAAACTTTGAGCAGACTATTCGGACGACTTTCAACCCAAGGGTCGCTAATGCTATCTAGCAATTCAACCTCCGGCCAATGCCCTATTCGAGCACTGGTTTTCGCTGCCGCGTCATTTTTCTGTGCAACCGTTCCAGCAGCTGCAGAAGTTCCCGTTGCACTACTCGGAAATTGGTCAACGGACCAAAACGACTGTCAAGGGCAAGGCGATACCACGATATTCGGAATTAACCGGGCAGAAATCGGCTGGTACGAGATTGATTGCCGGATTATGCGATCACGACCGACCAGGGATGGGGTGTTCCTCAAGGTCGACTGCATAAAAGGCGCCGGAGCAACAGGGACCGGCGACATAGACATTCGGATTGTTGATGATAATTCGATTGATGTCTACGTCTCACCGATGAACTTTTCGGGCGAATTCACTTATCGGTTGAAACGCTGTTCACGCAACGTGGCGCAATCAGCGCAGACCAGCCCGACGAGTCGGTGGAGCCACAACGGTTCAATTGTCTATCTTGTGGCAGATGGCTCTAAACGAGAGTTTCGCTACGAAACTCCAAGGCCTGGCATGATCGATGCCGGGGCGCGCCACGGGGCGTTACTGTTCGCTGGGTCCGTCAACGGTGATACCTACGAGGGCGCGGCCTACGTCTTTAATAAGCGGTGCGGAAAGGTTGACTATCCAGTGAGCGGCCCGATTTTGGATGGATATCGACGAGTTGTCTTACGTGGGCAAGCTCCCAAAGTTGATGCTGCGTGCAGGATAGTCGGGACAATAACTGACACCTTGGAGTTCGACTTAATAGGCGACTGAAATGTGCGAAGTCGACAAACTCGATTTTATCCCACCTTGCGCCTCCCAAACTCAATGATGTCCGCCGGTGTTTGTGTGCCCATCGCGGTCGCCAGTGGCGCTACAACACGGTCCGCCGCGCGCCGCGCCGGGGCTTGCTGCATATGAGCATAAATGCTCGTGGATCTTGAGTCGGCGTGGCCCAGGAGAGCACCCGTCATAGCAAGCGTTTCGCCGGACGATACGGCCGCCGACCCGATGGTGTGCCGCAACGTGTGTGGCGTGACGCCGGGTAGGTTCGCCCGCTTCACGACCTTGACCCAAAAGCGCTTGGTGCCTTGGTAGAAGGTCCGGCCGTCTTCTGACGGAAAAACGTAAGGTGATCTTGGATCAGGGACAATTCTCGCTAAAACGGCCAAGGCCGGACTGGCTAACGGTCGGACCGAAAATCCAGTCTTGCTATCTGCCAATCGCAAAACGCCGTCAGATGCATCGATGTCAGCCCAGCGCAAGGACGCGATTTCGTCACGTCGACATCCCGTAAACACCCAGAGCCGCATAATGTTCGTAGCTTTGGGGTTAGCGTCTTCGATTTCGATATCCTCAAGCGCTTTACCGAAACGCGTCAACTCATCGATTGTCAGAAACCGCGTGCGCTTCCCATCAGCTGGCTTTCTGACTGCGGCGCACGGATTTACTTGCACCAGTTCTCGGCGCACGGCGAATGTGTACACGGCCGATAGATCACGAACCGCTTTCGTGGCTGCTCCCGCCCCACCGCGAACAATCACTCTGGCACGTGGGCCCGTCTTTAAATCCTTGGCCGTCTTCCCCGCTTTTACGTCGCGCATCATCTGTTCGACGTCACCCACGCGAACGTCAGTAATCTTTTTGCGGCCAAGGCTTGGAACGACGTGATGCTGCAAGCGAGCCAGCATCCAGCGACGATTGCGCTCCTTGAGGTGGTCGGTACCTTCGCTGCCGTAAAGTGAGATCAAGCCCGCAATCGTCATCTCGCGGCGCTTGGCCATGCGTTCAGCAGAAGGATCAGACCCTTGTGACGCCGCAGCTAGCACCTTCTTCGCCGCCGCGCGGGCTTCATCGACCGTCAGTGTTCCAAACGTGCCTATCGTGAACCGTCGCGTGAGACCATTACGCCCGCCGCCAACCCGGTACTTCGCGATGAACGTCTTCCGCCCCGACGGCCAGACGCGAACGCCGAAACCCTTTAGTTCTGCATCCCACAGGAACACATCGCTCTTCTGACGCGGACACTGCTCCACCACCGTTTTCGTCAAGCGGACCGGTTTTTTCGCCATCGGCTTCACCCTCCTGCAGCAACCAAGCAGGAGCGATCACTACGCTAAAAGGAACCATGCAGGAACCACCGAAATTGAAGCCAGCGGCAAGCTGCGGAAACGTAGCGCAGGAATTGATGAATGATGTCAGTGCTCTTTGATGGAAGCGGAAACTTGTGGAAACTAGAAGAAACAGCGTCAACACCCTTCACACGGGTGGGGTCGTAGGTTCAAACCCTACATCGCCCACCATTTTTGTCATGAAAATTCATGTTGTTGCTAGTGCTCCGCCCCCCCGCACTCGAATTGAGCTTTGTGCGGGAAGCACATGGTGAAATCTAGCGGGTCCGCCCACTATACCCGCAACACGCCCTTATCCGCCAGGTCCTGGACCATCTGCACGATGTCGCCTTCGATCTCGGTCATCGGCGCGTTGTAGTCGGCCGCCAATTGCCCCGCGATGTCGCGAACCGACCGCACGCCATCGCACAATTTCAACACTTCGACGGCGGTGTCGTCAGGCTCGAACACGCGCTCCGGCGCGAGCAGGATCCAGCGGCCACGTCCCGCGTCGTGGCGTAGTTTGATGTGTCGCGGCAGCGACGGGATGCTGTGGGGCGCCGCAATTGCGCGCGTACGCGGAGCGGGGGCGTCAGCCATGGGCTAGACCTCTGTTTATGGGCTTAATGGCCAGCCGACCGGCCGAAGATCGTCAGCGTCTCGGGCGCCGGGCGGAATGCGCCGGGCGGTACGTTGCCGTTGATATAGGCGTGGTACAGCGCATCGCACTGCACCCACA
>Ga0247839_1006841_pt1 | contig 12901 bp, 8 predicted proteins | sample LaCruzMarch2015__6_FD_192405 | JGI IMG/M metagenome (GOLD analysis project Ga0247839, IMG submission 192405) | Freshwater microbial communities from meromictic Lake La Cruz, Castile-La Mancha, Spain - LaCruzMarch2015_16m | ecosystem: Environmental > Aquatic > Freshwater > Lake | place: Spain...
CAGCCTGATCCAGTGCGGATTGGCCAGCAAATTCCAGAGCCACGACTGGCTCGCGCTCAATATCCGCCGCATTGGCGACCTCAACGAATCCTTTGAAAAAGCCCTGGATGACGCAGGTGGCACGCTCGACATCGACACCGCCGACAACTTCGACTGGCTCGACGAAGACCCCGCCCAGTCCGCGCCTGCAAAACCCGTTTCGCCCCTCGCCCGCCGCTTCAAGGCCATTTATTTGAAGCATTTCAAGCCCGTTTACCTCATTTTCGACCAGTTCGAGGAACTTTACATACTCGGTGACAAGGAGGAACAGCGGCAATTTGTGGAGACCATTCAGGAAATACTCCGCGTGGAGCAGCCCGTCAAGATCATCCTCAGCATCCGGGAGGAGTACCTCGGCCACTTATACGAATTCGAGCGGGCCGTGCCGGAACTGCTTCGCAAAAAACTCCGCGTGGAGCCAATGAACCTGGATAAGGTGAAAACCGTTATCCAGAGCGTTGGCGCACAGCCTGCGGGAAACGTGCGCCTGCAAGCCGGCGAAGAAGCCAACATCGCCGAGGCCATTTTTGAAAAAATACGCGGCGACGAAAAAACCCTCCACATCCCGCTGCCCTATTTGCAGGTGTTTTTGGACAAACTCTACCTGCAAATCACCGACGACAAAACGCGCCAGGCCGAGGCTGTTTTTTCCATGCAGGAACTGTCAAAAATCGGCGACCTCGGTGACGTACTCCGCAATTTTTTGGACGAGCAGGTGCGCGACATCGCCCCGGAACTCGGCCAGCCACCGGAAATGCTTTGGCAAACCCTTTCGCCCTTCGTCACGCTCGACGGCACGAAAGAACCGCTCTCGGAGGCGCAACTCGCTGACAGACTGCCCGATGCCGCCCCCGATTTTGTCCGCCGGGCCCTGCAAGCCTTCGTCAAAGGCCGCATTTTGCGTTTTTCGGAGGCCACCCAACGCTACGAAATCGCCCACGACGCGCTCGCCAAGCAGATACACGCCAAGCGCAGCGACGAAGAGATCGCCATCCTCGAAGTGCAGCGCCTCGTGAAAAGCCAAACGGCGATGGCAGATGAGGCCCGCGCGTTTTTTACAGAAAAGCAGCTGCTTTTTATGGAGCCTTATTTGGCTAAGTTCAATCCGAGCGCGGAGGAAAGCGACTGGATTGCCCGCAGCCGGGCGGAGGTGCTGGCGCAAAAAGAAGCGGCGGCCCTGCGCCAGGCGGAGGAGTTGGAAAATGCCCGCACCCGCGCAATCGAAGCCGAACGGCTGACGAATGCCGCCGAACAAGGCCGCAAACGGGCCCGCACATTCGCCTATTTGGCGGGTTTAGTGGCAGCATTGGCGATTGGCGTGGGGGTATATGCGTTTTTTCAAAAACAAAAAGCCGATGCCAACCTCCAGCGCATGGAAATTGCCAATGCGGCCCGTTTAAAAACCGAGATCGGCAAATACATAACTGCTGCCGAACGGATGCGCAAATCGGGCGACGAGGATATGGCCAAAGCGATTTTGCTGGAAGCCAGCAAATTGGATTCTTTGAAGCAAAACCGAGCAGTGGATTCACTGCTAAATCTATTGAAATAGCCGATGGAAAACGTAATACCACAACTTCCTGACACCTACAACCAACTGTTGACCGCCATCGGAGAAACGCTCGAAAGCGGTCGAATAACCGTTTATCAAGCCGCCAACGCTGCCCATTTGAAGACCAATTGGGAAATCGGGCGGTACATTGTCGAGTACGAACAAGGCGGCAGTGACCGGGCTGAATATGGCACACAATTGCTCAAACGCCTGTCGAAAGACCTTACTACGCTGCATGGCAAGGGGTTCAGCCAGAGTAATGTCTATTACATGCGCTTGTTCTACAAGCGGTTCTCAATTTTCCAGTCGACTGGAAAATTGGAGTGGACGCACCTCTGCGAATTGTTACCGCTCGACGATGACCTCGAACGCAGTTTTTATATCAAGCAATGCGAAATAGAAGGATGGTCGGCACGCGAACTCCATCGGCAGGTCAAATCCATGCTCTTTCACCGCATCGCATTGAGCAAAGATAAAGAAGGCGTGCTCCAACTCGCCCGTGACGGACACCGCGTAAAGGAGCCAAAAGACCTCATCCGAAACCCCATGATACTCGATTTCCTCGGGATGCCCGACAAGGCCAAATACAAGGAGAAAGATCTCGAAAAGCGCCTTATTACTTATTTGCAGGATTTCCTACTCGAAATGGGCAGAGGGTTTGCCTTCATCGGGCGGCAATACCGCATTCAGATTGATGGCAATTTTTACCGCATTGACCTGCTGTTTTACCACCGCATCCTGAAATGTTTTGTCATCATAGACCTTAAAACAGGCTCCCCGGAACACAAGGATGTCGGCCAAATGAACATGTACCTCAATTATTTCAACGAAGAGGAAAACCAGCCCGACGACAACCCGCCCATCGGCATCATACTCGCTGCGGGCAAGGCAGGCCTCGCCGTCCAGTACGCTTTGGGCGGCCTTTCCTCCCAGATTTTTGTATCCCGCTATCAATTGTACCTGCCAGACCGACAACTCCTGGAGGATACCTTGCGGGGAATGTTGGATCAATAGCCTCCCCTGTTTTTATATGAAATACACTTACTTTTTGCTCCTCCTGCTCTGCTTATCGGCAAGCCCCCTTTTGGCTCAAAGCCCCGCTTTTTGCGATGATTTGCTCGCCAAAGCAAAGGCTGAACTCAAAAATAAAGACTATGGCAAGTCCCGCGATTACTGCGAGGCGGCGCTGCCACTTTGCCCCGATTTCACCGACCGCTTTATCAAAGTACTCGAGGAAGTGAACACTGCCATTGAAGCCGAAAAGAAAAAGGCGAAGGATGAAGAAGCAAAGGCCCAAAAAGCCCTCAATGACCTCAGGATCACCTCCGACCAAGCCGTAACCATCCTCATCGCCGAGATTGACCGCAACATCTTGCACCTCGAATACGACTCCACTTTTCGTAAATGCGAGACCGCCATCAACCTGCATGCCCAGCGCTCCGCCGTGGAGAAACGGATTTGGGAGATTGCCTATTTTTACACAGAGGCGGACACCGCAGCCGCTGCCATTCCTTTTTTGAACCTGCTGAAACCCACAGGCTTGAGCGCAAAAGTGCCTGATTTGCAGCGCAAAACCCGCGCATATTTGGCAAACTCGCTTCCGACCACTTTTCTCAATGCCATGGAGGAGCGTTATTTTCCAAAACTGATACCCGTAGAGGGCGGCTCTTTTTTGCGTAAAGATCGTAAAGATTCCGCGCGGGTGACGGTCAGCAGTTTTAAAATGGCCGAAACTGAAACCACTTTCTGGCAATATAATGTGTTTGCAAAAGCCACCCACCATTACATCGAACGCCCCAGTTGGCAGTTTTCGGGCGACAACCCCGCAGTCAATGTCAGTTGGTTCGATGCGGCCTTCTATCTCAATTGGTTGAGCGAGCGAAAAAACCTGCGGCCAGCATATATTTTGACCCCGGACGGTAACAAAGACTATGCTGGCAGCGATCTATATGATGTAATCATTGATTCCCTGCCGCAAGGTTATCGCCTACCCACGGAAGCCGAATGGGAATTTGCTGCACGGGGCGGCAACCTTTCTAATGGTTTTGCCTACAGTGGCGACTCGGTCTTGACCCATGTGGCTTGGTTCTCTGGCAACTCCAATAGTCGCACCCAAGCCGTCAAGAAAAAGAACCGGAACGAATTGGGCTTGTACGATATGAGCGGCAATGTTTGGGAATGGTGTAGAGATTGGTACGATGATGGATACGATGAAAACGCGATTTCAGACCCGACCGGACCGGAAAAGGGCGGCGACCGCGTGTATCGCGGCGGCGGCTGGGGCAGCTACACGGAGTCTTGCCGCGTCTCGTACCGCTTCAATGACACGCCGCCGCTCCGCAACTTCGATTTAGGCTTCCGCCTTTCCCTCCAGTGAGGAAGGTTGCTATTCGTGCGCTCATCATGCGAAAAAAAGAAAGCAAAAAAACGGCGGTGAAAGCAAAGGCGGAGGGAGGGACGACCCCGCCATGCTTTCACGGCTGTTTTTTGCGTGCGGGCATCCCGGGTTTTTCGCCTCGCTTGGTCTTCGCTCCCCTACGCTCGATACCCCGCCACCGCGCTTTTGACCAAGCGCAACTTCCGAGCACGACTAAGCGTTGTAAGAAATTGATTGTAAGTACATTAGCATCGCTCGTTGTGTACACTTGGTCAAGCCTGTCCCGCACCCCAGATCGGAAAGACATAACGGTGGGGGCAGGGCCTCGAGCGTGCGGAAATGCAGGCTGGAGGAAGGCCAAACTAGGCTAAAATATGCACGGCCGCAAAAACTTTAAGTAAAATTAACCCGGATGCAACGGTACATACTTTACGCCATTCATTTGCCACCTATTTACTCGAACAAGGGGTAGATTTGCGGTATATTCAAGCATTACCGGGCAAGACCACAGCAATATATACCCACCTAACAAAGAAAGGAATGGGTGCGTTAAAAAGTTGGTTGGATTTTTTGGATATATAAAATGTGGGTAGTATGTTTGCTTTCGCATTACCACAACTGACCAGTATTAGGCTTTTAAATTAAGTGATTGATTTATTAGGGGGTAATTACTGCGTAGGTATTGGGGATATACGCAATAGGAGTTGCGGTAGTACGGAAGTTTGTGATCAATAAAAAAAGTAATCATCAATAAAAATTTACGACAGTAGTCTCGAAAGTGATTTTAATAAATGGCTATATTTCAAAAATCAATACAGAAAAAGTACCTTAGAGGACTTAACGAAAACCAGGTAAATGAAGCCTGGGAGCGGTTTAAAAGCCATTTCCATAATTCGGCTATACAGGAAAACATAAGGAGGTCAAAAGAGGAGCAGTACCAAGGGGAATTTATAATTGATTTGTTTGTCAAGGTACTTGGCTACACAAACCACCCACTTGAAAACTACAATTTAATACGGGAACAAAAAAACGTAAAAGATGCAAAAAGTGCTGATGGCGCAATAATCAAAGACGGTAAAATCATTGCCGTAATTGAGTTGAAAGGAACAGATACAACCAATTTGAGCAATATTGAGACACAGGCATTTGGATACAAAAATAATCAACCTGACGCTGTTTATGTCATAACTTCCAATTTTGAAAAACTGAGGTTCTACATTGACAACGCTGTTGATTTTGAAGATTTTAACCTATTTCAATTGACCAAAGATGAGTTTCAATTTCTTTGGTTATGTCTGTCAAAAGAAAGCATTTTTCAAGGCACACCAAAACAGATAAAAAATGAATCGCTTGCCGTAGAAGAAACTGTTACAAATAAACTGTACAAGGATTATTCTGCATTTAGGAATGATATTTTTACGGACATAGTAAAAAACAATCCTCAATATGATAAACTGACTTTATTCAATAAGACCCAAAAACTGCTTGATAGGTTCTTATTTGTCTTTTTTGCAGAAGACAGGTTGTTGTTGCCCCCAAATTCAATTAGGGAAATTATCAATCAATGGACAGATTTAAGAGACCATTTTGATGAATACCAACCTCTTTATAGCCGATTTATAAAATATTTTGGCTACTTGAACACTGGTTACAAAGGGAAAAAGCATGATATTTTTGCTTACAATGGAGGCTTGTTTTTACCAGATGAAATTCTGGATAATATTAAGATAGACGACACCTTGCTCTATAAGCACACTTTAAATCTTAGCAATTATGACTTTGAGAGCGAAGTGAGTGTGAATATACTTGGTCACATATTTGAACATTCTTTGAGCGAGATTGAAGAAATACAGGCTGAGTTAGAAGGGCAGGTAGTTGATAAAAGCAAGACCAAGCGCAAAACTGATGGCGTGTATTATACGCCAAAATTTGTAACGAAATACATAGTTGATTGTACAGTTGGAAATCTTTGCAAGCAAAAGAAAGCCGAGTTAGGGATAATTGAAGAAGAGTATGAACAGGAAAGGACAGGAAAACAAAACAAAGCGAAAGTTAAAGCCCTGCAAGGCAAAATAGAACAGTATCGGAATTGGTTATTAGAGGTTACAATCTGTGACCCTGCTTGTGGTAGTGGCGCATTTTTGAATCAAGCATTAGAATTTTTAATAACCGAGCATAGGTACATTGATGAATTGCAAGCGAAGTTATTTGGTGACAGGTTCGTGTTCCAGAATGTTGAAAGTTCAATCCTTGAAAACAACCTTTTTGGGGTAGATATAAATGATGAATCCATAGAAATCGCTAAACTTTCTCTTTGGCTTAGAACTGCTCAGAAAGGGCGAAAACTTACTTCTCTAAGTAGCAATATCAAATGTGGCAATTCACTTATTGCAGATAAAAAAGTGGCAGGCGATAAAGCGTTTGATTGGAGAGCGGCTTTTCCACAGGTGTTTGAAAAAGGTGGTTTTGATATTGTAATTGGTAATCCACCTTATGTCCAATCTCATTCAATTTCAGAAAAAGAAAAATCTTTTTATTATAGTAATTACGCAACAACTGAATATCAAATAAATACTTATGCCTTATTCATTGAAAAAATATTTGACCTAATAAAAAACGGAGGCTATTTCGCTTACATTGTTCCAAATTATTTTTTATCAACACAGTATGATAGAAAATTAAGGAGCCTAATTTTCATACAAAATCATGCTTTAGAAATACTCAATACATACAGAGTTTTTGAGAGCGCAACAGTTGATACACTTATTTTGGTAGGCACAAACTCAAATATTTCGCCTAAAAACACAATAATTAGAAGTGTTTCACCTAATTGCAAGTCTATTTTAGAGAGACTCGAACAGATAGGAAATAAGGAGTTTTCTTTTTGTAAAAATAGGCAATTTGAAGATTTTCAAGAAGATGATATAGTAATTTATTTTGACACACAACTTAACTTAAATGGTCAATACCGATTATCAGATTTTTTCAATTTCTTCAAAGGTATGCAACCCTACGAACAAGGAAAAGGCAAACCTTCTCAAACAAGAGAAATGATGACCGATAAGATATATCATTCTGATCATAAAATAGATGATAATTATTTACCTTTATTGACTGCATCAAGCATTAAAAGATATATAACTATTTGGGAAGGAAATTGGATTAAGTATGGGGCAAATTTAGCAGCCCCAAGAAAAAAGGAAATATTTGAGGGGGAAAGATTATTATTGAATAGAATAGTATCAAAAGAAAGGTTAGATATTACCTACGAATTTGAAACAAAAATCAATAATTCTGATATTTTTAATTTAAAACCAAAGAAAGAGGCAATAGCCCCTTTTTCTACAAAAGCCTTGCTTGCAATTATTGCGTCTAAATTATGTGCAGTATATTTTAAAAAACAAAATATAAATCTCAATCGTGATGTTTTTCCAAAAATTAATGTTAATACATTAGAAACATTTCCAATTCCTAATATATCAAATGAGTTATGCGAAGAGTTAGGTCATTTAAGCGACAATATGCTTGATTATCACACATCAATTCAAAAACAGACAACTCGTTTTATCAAACTTTTGCAAAGTAGTTTTTCCAATTTGAAAGTGAATAAAAAAATAGAAAATTGGCACTACATGACATTTGGCGAGTTTCGAAAAGAATTGGAAAAGCAAAAAATAATTATAGCAATAAAAGAGCTAATGGATTATCAAGATTTATTCGACACCAGTAAAAACAAGATAAATGAACTACAAACAAAAATAGGCCAAACAGAGAACACGATAGATAAATTGGTTTATCAATTATATGGATTGACACAAGAAGAAATCGAAATCGTCGAAGGGCAAAATTAGAAACATCATAAACTCACTAATAAATAATGACAACAATCCACTGCCTATCAATGCCTCCTAAAAGTCGGCACATCGGCAGTGGGAACGTTATAAGTTATGATTGAAAAATGAAAAAATGTATCTGGTGTCTAAAAAAGGAGGGCGAAGTACCATTTGATAAAGAATCTCATATTTTGCCTCAAAATTTGGGAAGCAAAGAGATTTGCATTAATGTATGTGACCCATGCAATGAATATTTTGGAGAGAAAACTGGTAAAAATGAACCTTCGATTGATATAGCATTAAAAGAAATGTTGGTCCTTTCAAAATATCAAATGCTCGGTCCAATAATCAAAATCCAAAATCAAGTTGGGAAAGAGATTGCAAAAAATATATTTGGAAAATTCATAGGTGATAATATCATCCAAACTCTAAATCGAGATACCGAATTTTTCTTGATTGAAGAAAAAAACGGAAAAATAGGATTTAGTGCAACTAATGCGTTTAAGCATCATTTTCACAATCCAAGCATCTTGACTAATCGATTGAAAAGGGGATTGTTTAAAGTGGCGTTCGAAACAGCCTACAATGAAGATTTATTAGGTAAACATTTCCAACCTTTTTTAGATTCTTTTTTTGATTATATAAGAGACTTTGTAAGATATAATAGAGGAGATATTAAAATATTTTATCTCCAACGTAAAGCAGGTGCGCAATTAATGATGATTGATTATACTGCAAATCCCAAGGTATTACTTTACGGCATCGAAGAAAATTATTTAAAATTTGAAATTTTGGGACATGTTTTTGGCGTTTCAATAGGAAAATCAAACTTAACAGAACACCTATTCCTGAGAAATTATCAGAAATCCGACGCTCTTTTCAAACCACTTGAAGTTAAAACTTTTTTGGATATTGATATTTTTAATCGAGTATTTAACAAATAAAGAGAGCACTATGGAGAATGGACCGATGAAAACACAATCTATTTTAACTGCTAACAATCGCTTACTGCCAAATACTCCTAAAACGTCGTACCTTACAACAATCGGAATGTCAAACAAAACAGCCCCACATTAGCCCACACCCCCACCACCTCATCTCCAGCAGCAATTAATTACCCCCAACATTTTAATAATCAATCTTTTAATTAGAATTTGGGTGATCTGACTTCAACCTGGCTTCCGCAAATTCAGCCCAAAACCAAACCACCCGCACCCCCTACCCTACTTCCCCAAAGACTCCCCCAAAAACCCAAAAAAACTCCGTTGCCACAACACACTGTTTTGCGGTTTCGACATCCAGTGGCCTTCGTCGGGGAAGTACAAAAACTTCGACGGTATGCCCCGCAACTGTGCCGCCTGAAACGCCTGCATGCCTTCGGTCACCGGAATCCGGAAATCCAACTCGTTGTGTACCACCAAAATCGGGGTGTCCCAGTTTTGGGCAAATAAATGCGGACTGGCCTTGTAGTTCTTAGGCTTGGGGGTTTGCCAAAAAGCGCCTTCAAAATCATGGTTCACAAACCAAACTTCTTCTGTTTCGGTGTAAAAACTCTCCAAATTGAAAATACCGCAATGCGCAATAAATGCTTTAAACCGCTTGTTGTGGTTGCCCGCCAGCCAATACACCGAAAATCCGCCGAAACTGGCACCCGCTGCGGCAATTTTTCCCGCGTCCACGCCCGGCTGTTTCGCTGCATAATCGGTGGCCGACAATAAATCCTGCATCGGTTTTCCACCCCAGTCGCCCTGGATCGCGTCGCACCAGGCCTGACCGGATCCCGGCATGCCCCGGCGACAAGGCGCAATCACCACATAATCATTGGCTGCCATCAATTGCATGTTCCAGCGATACGAAAAACCTTGACTAAGGGCCGATTGTGGGCCACCCTGACAAACCAAGATGGCTGGATAACGTTTCGCAGGGTTAAAATTGGGCGGAAATACCATCCACACATTCATATCCTTGCCATCCGTTGTTTTTACGGTGTGGCGCTCCACTTTTCCTTTGGCAATATCTTTCCAAATCGGTTCGGTTACTTTGGATAAAGCACGGGCAACCCCCGTTTGTGCATTCACCGCATACAACTCTGCCGGTTGATCCATGGCCGTGCGGGTCGCAACCAATTCATTACCAGCCACTTTGAAGGCGGTATAATCGTGCTGGCCTTCGGTGATGGCGCGTATTTTTTTATCGGCTACCGTAACCTGATACAATTGGTAGGTAAAATTGGTGCTACTCAGGAAATAGAGCGATTTCCCGTCGGACGCCCACTGCGGCGCATTGGCCTCGTAATCCCAACCCTTGGTAAGTTCTACCCGCTTTTTGGTTTGCAGATCCAACACCATCAAGCGCGTGCGATCGGCTTCATATCCGGCGCGTTCCATGCTGGTCCAGGCCAAATACTTGCCATCAGGCGAAAACACCGGATCCATATCATAACCAGGCAAATCAGCCGTAAAATTGACCGTCTCGCCGGTGTTAACATCAAAACCGTAAACATCCGAATTGGTGCTTTGGGCCGCCGCGGTACCTTTCAACTTCCGGCTGGTGTACACAATCCAGCGTGCATCGGGGCTCCAGGTGATTTGTTCCATGCCGCCCATCGGTTGCAAGGGGCTGTCGAACGCCTCGTTCATGGCGGCCATTTCTTTCCCATTCAATCGGTTTCCTTCAAATACCTGGTAAAAAATATTGCTGTATTGGTAGTCGTGCCACGATTTCCAGTGCCGATACAACAAACCATCCATCACCCTGCCGGTCGTCAGCGGCAAATCGGGATTAAGTTCCGAAGCCTTCTGGTCGTGTTTCACATCGCGCACGTACAGCACGGATTCGCCATTGGGCGCGTACATAAATCCGTTCATTTCGATGTCCGACAATTGCGTTTGGCCTTGTCCATCCAACTTGACCTCAAACAATTTGCCGTCTTCCAAAAAACCAATACGGCCGCCAGCGGGGTGGAAAGCGGCATCACTGGCGCTGCGTTCCGGGTTGCTGAGTATTTTGGTATTTCCGCTGCGTATTTCTACACTATATAAGGTGCGGGTGCTTTTATTGGTGGCCAAATCGTATTTTTGAACACCATACACTGCATATTTGCCATCGGGCGATACGGCATCCAGCGCCACGCGGCCAAGTTGCCAGAGCAATTCCGGGCTCAAACGTTTGGATTGACCGAAAGAAACTGCGGATAAAAGCATCTGAAAAACAATTAATATCAAAAAGGAACGAACCATACGGAAGCAGTTAAATACTTTTGAGTTTTCAAAATTGATCACAAAAATTGTATTTTCCTTTCAAATAAAATCAAAAGTGCATGAAAAAGTATCTGGCAGAGTTGATTGGGACCTTTTTTTTCGTTTTAACCGTCTTAATGGCGGCCAACAACGGTTCTAGTACCATGATGCCCTTGGCGGCGGGTGCGATGTTGGTGGGCAGCAGTTTGGCGCTTTATGCTATTTCGGGCGCCCATTTCAATCCGGCGATTTCCTTAGCAGCCTTGATGCGGGGAATGATTGATCGCACCGATTTTTTGTATTATGTGGTGGCGCAATTGGCGGGCGGCGTTTTAGCGGCAACCTTGGGCAGTTTTTTATTGAGTTGTGCGGGCGGATTGGAACTGCGCCCCTTGCAACATCAGTGGATATGCACCCTGATTTCGGAAGTTTTGGGCACCCTGGCCCTGGTTTTTATCTGGTTGCAGGTACACCAGGCTGCCGAACAGAATGTCATGACCAAAGCGGTGGCCCCCGGACTTGCATTGTTGGCAGTGGCTTATAGCCTCGGACATCTGAGTGATTGGGCTTTCAATCCGGCGCTCGCGCTTGGTATGGCCTTAATGGGTGCCTTACAGGGCTTGGATACCTGGGTTTATTTGGGTGGCGCGTTATTGGGCGGGGCTGCGGCTGCGAGTTTGTTTCAGGTGTTTAACGGGCCTGCAGAGATTTAAAGTATTAAATAAATATCCGTTATTGCGCTTTTTATTGCAATTTTGCAACCGAAATACAAGTTAATAAACACAGGACTATGCGCATCATTGGAAACATTGAGCACCCGTTGCTCAAAATAACTGTTTTTAAAATGGACAACCGTGTGAGTGTCAAGTTTGAAAATACGTTATACGAGCAGACCTTCAAATTGGGGGATGATGAACGGGTTGCTACGCTGGAAGCAATTCAGCAACTTGTGGACGCTCCGTTCATCGAACAAGTACAAACGACCTTTCGTCAAATGCACCAAACAAAGCTCTCGGGTTTTGCTCGAACGCTACCGGTAGCAACAAAAGCCGATTTTGAACAGATCATTTGAATATTTTGTACATTTCTTGCATGCCCTTCGGGATAATTATTCCCTAAGATAGCAAAGCAAATACACCTTTTTGTATCATTGCCCCGATTTTCGTCACGCATTTTTTTCTTTAACGACGCAGTGGTTTGCCATGAAAAAATTCCTTTTGGCCCTGATTGCCATTTTACCTTTTGCCCTGAATGCTCAAAACATCAAGAGCACCCGCCCGCTTTTTGACAAAAAAACGATCGGAGAAATTCGGCTTACCCTTCCCATGAAAAACTGGTCCGATGCGCTGGATTCCATGCGCATCTACAGCGCTGGTCTTCTAAGCGGTTCGGTAACCGTAGACGGCATGAAATACGATGAAGTGGGTGTTCGTTTTCGCGGCGACAAATCCTATCAAACGGGTTTGAAACGCAACCCGCTCACGATCCGACTCAATAACAGCAACGCTACCCAAAACCACCAGGGATATACCACCCTCAAACTTTCGTCTGCCCTGCGCGACCCAAGTATGGTACGCGAAGTGCTGTTTCATGAAATTGCCGGCAAATACATGCCCAGCTCCCAAGCGGCTTACACCAAGCTGTATGTAAATGAAGAGTATGTTGGTGTTTTTATCAATATTGAAAGCATTGACAAGCAATTTCTTACAAACAACTACGGCGCCAACAACGGCATCTTTTTCAAAGCAGGGGTTGACTTCAAGCCCGAAGAAATACCCACCACCTGCCGCCAAAATACCTTTGGTTCGCTCGAATTCGAAGACAACATCGCCTGCTATAAAGGAAATTATGAATTAATTTC
>Ga0247839_1006844_pt1 | contig 12893 bp, 10 predicted proteins | sample LaCruzMarch2015__6_FD_192405 | JGI IMG/M metagenome (GOLD analysis project Ga0247839, IMG submission 192405) | Freshwater microbial communities from meromictic Lake La Cruz, Castile-La Mancha, Spain - LaCruzMarch2015_16m | ecosystem: Environmental > Aquatic > Freshwater > Lake | place: Spain...
GGATAAAATACCCGACAAACCGATGGTGCTAGAAGGCATTCTCTACGATTTTAACAGTGCAGAGCTTACCAAAGACGCCAAGAATACTATAGACACCACCCTTCTGCTTATTATGCAGCGCAATCCTGATATTATTATCGAAATAGGCTCGCATACCGACAGCAAAGGCAAAGACGATTACAACCTTAAGTTATCGCAAAAACGGGCGCAAAGCGTTATTGATTATTTGGCTACCCAAGGTATAACCAACAACCGATTGCAGGCCACAGGCTATGGCGAATCGAAACCTATCGCTCCAAACGAAAATGCCGATGGCACGGACAATCCCGATGGCCGCACACTGAACCGAAGAACCGAGTTTCAGATTGTAGGGAAAGTAGATTTGGAGGAAATTGGGGATTAACTGAATATTTCTGGAGATTTTAGGCTTTCTAAAATAGATTTAGCCCAATCTCCTAAACCACGAGTGTTAAACCCATTTGGTTCTGGATTTATTAAACACCTATAAGTTTATCTCAAAAAAAAAAATTCGGTTTTTTTTAAACCTTCTACCCTCATTTCTGTTTACTCTTTATAACTAAAAACTAAACAAAAATGAAAAATTCAATTCTTGCGTCTGTGTTTGCCATTTCAAGTCTAACTGCTTTTGCTCAGAAAAGTGATATCGTTGATATTGCCATCAGTTCAAAAGACCACACCACCCTTGTAGCAGCTGTGAAAGCAGCCAGTTTAGTGGAAACATTAAAAAGTTCTGGACCATTCACGGTATTTGCACCAACAAATGCAGCTTTTGACAAATTGCCAAAGGGAACAGTAGAGAGCCTGTTGAAGCCAGAGGCAAAAGCCACGCTATCTGGAATTTTAACCTACCACGTAGTATCTGGAAGTTTGGATGCAACTGCTGTAGTAGGGGCCATTAAAGCAGGAAAAGGAAAAGCAGTTTTAACCACAGTTAATGGTGAGAAACTTACTGCATCACTGAAAGGTGATAAAGTAATCCTAACAGATGCTAAAGGTGGAACATCTACGGTGACAGCAACAGATTTGAAAGGTACAAACGGAATCATTCACGTAATTGATACCGTACTTATGCCATAGACTGAGCATCTGCTCAACTAAAGAAAGGCTCCGAAATTCGGAGCCTTTTTTGTTTATATCCATTTAAATAATATAGGAATCGTAAATAATCACACCCCAAATTGCCGCAAATGGTGGTTCAGATGCTTGTAGATAATGTGGCCCCATTCTTCTTTGTTCATTGTGCCAAAAATGGGATGGCCTGTAAGTGGGGCATCACCAGAAAGGCTAGTGAATTGGGCAATCGTTTTTAACAATGCCGCTTTTTCGGTAGCAAAATCCAGTCCATCGTTTTTGGTGCTCACCATAGCAGGTGCCGTTGGCAAATTTCGCGACCAAGGAATGCGAAAGCCAACAGTGTGCTTCACTATCCATTGAATGGGCGCGGGGTAAAGCTTTTTGGATTTTACCTCGCCCGTACCCAACTCAATTTGAAGGCGGCAATGCAGCAGCATTTGCGCGGGTGACATGGTGCCCCACTTTCGTGGACTATCATTCTGCAATGCTTCTATTCTGCGTTTTATTTCGGCAAGATGCGTTGGTTCAGCGATGTTTTTCATGGTCAAATTGGCGAATGGCGGTGTAGATAAGCTCCAACTCTGCATTGGTGATGCAGTAGGGCGGCAGGAGATAAATGATATTTCCCAAAGGGCGCAGCACAATGCCGCGTTCCATGAAATGAGCATACAGCGCATCGCGCAGGCTATTGAAATACCCAGAATGTTGCTGTGTGTGACACTCTATTGCAAGAATAACGCCCTTTTGGCGCACGGCAGCCACATCGGGGAAAAGCACAGCTTCGGAGGCAAATGCTTTGAGGCTAGTGGTTATCCGCTTAATGGCGGCCCACGTTTCTTCTTTTTCCAGCAGGTCTAAACTGGCCACTGCGGCAGCACACGCCATTGGGTTGGCGGTGTAGCTATGGCCATGCAAGAAGGTGCGCATACGTCCTTTGGCATCATCGCGAAGCCAAAAAGCCTTATAGATAGCCTCCGTACAGATGGTGACGCCCATAGGCAAAAATCCACCTGTGATGCCTTTGCTTAGGCAGATTAAATCTGGCTTATGCGTGCATTGGTCGGTGGCGAAAAGCGTTCCTGTTCTGCCAAAACCCGTCATTACTTCATCGGCAATGGTGAGCACGCCATAGTGACTGCAAAGGACCATCATTTTATCCAACACTTCGGCAGAATAGACCACCATTCCGGCAGTGCCTTGCACCAAAGGCTCGAAAATGAATGCGGCCACATCGCCCATTTTAAGTAGCGTTTCTAAGCGAAGTAGGGCTTCATCCTCCATATCCAAAACTGGAGTGGGCACAAAATCTACTTCGAACAAAAAGGGTTCGAAAGGCTCGGAAAAAACGCCTCTCCCTCCTACTGCCATTGCGCCAAATGTATCTCCGTGATAGCCGTTTTCTAGCGCAATCACCCGCTTTCGAGGAGTATCTTCGTTAAACCAATATTGAAACGCCATTTTGAGCGCTACCTCCACAGCCGTGCTCCCATTGTCGGAGTAGAATACTTTGGAATACTGCGCAGGAAGATGTGAAAGAAGTCGTGTAGCCAATTCCACCGCAGGTTGATGCGTGAATCCTGCGAACATCACGTGCTCTAATCTAGCGGCTTGCTCGGCCACGCACTGCGCGATGTAGGGATGGGCATGTCCGTGCAAATTGACCCACCAAGAAGAAATGGCATCCATATACCGCTTGCCATTTGTGGCATATAGCCACACGCCCTCGGCACGTTCGATAGCGATATTCTCCGAATCGTGGGTGATGGCGGTGAATGGGTGCCAAACAGCATCGCAATCGTGGGTGGTCCAGTCGCTCATAGATTCTTCAATAATTGCGAACGTAGATTGTCTGCTGCCGCTGCAACCGAAGTAGCATTCAGTTCTTGAATTACAGGAATTCTACCTAAAACTTTAACCCCCGAAAGTTCGAGAATAATTGATTCGGTAGCGGCATTTTCATCTCCATTAAAAAGCACTCCAGCTATCCCTATCCCTCGTTGTTTTAATAAATCCAACGTCAGTAGGGTGTGGTTGATGCTGCCCAAATAATGCCGAGAAACAACAATAACTGGAACATGGAGATGCGTGATGAGGTCGGCTACCGTTTGTAAATTATTTAAGGGAACTAATACACCGCCAGCACCTTCCACAATTAAATGTTTATTGGTTTGAGGGCGTAGAAACGAATCTAAAGCTACTTCTAATCCTTCAGCCGCAGCTGCTGCATGGGGCGACATGGGACGCTCCAATCGATATGCCTCAGGAAAAACGCGACAGCCCGTAAGATTTTGAACCTTCATACTGTCGGAGTTATCCAACTCACCACACTGAATAGGTTTCCAATAGTCAGCATCTAAGGCTTTGACAAGAATAGCTGATGCGACCGTTTTGCCAACATCTGTGCCTATACCCGTGATGAAATAACCTTTAGACATAGGGAATTTAGCGCTGTATTATTGGGGTGACTCAAAGCTCTACGAACGCGAATCAAGTGCTTAGAAACCTGCCGCAATCTTCCAATTTGTTATCGTTCCATCTATTGCAGACAGACGAATTACATACATTCCAGACGAAATCGGAGCAATCTCGTTAATGGATTCATGAATGGTTCTTTGAGCATAAATCCGACCATCCATTCCATACACCATATACTGCGCAGGAAGCAATTCTGCTGGAACCAGAAGTCGATTGCCCATCAATTCAGGGATGGATTTTAACACGTTTTCTTCTGCTATTCCCGTAACTACATCTGCAGCACACAAAACATAGGTTCCAGATAAATAGCGCGTATTGGCAGGAGTGGTATTGGCATTGACCGCTAGAGGATAGCCAATGTAAGGAAGCGAATTTTCCATATATGCTGGGTAAATTCCATCTCCGTAAATCAATGTTTCTTCAGTTATATCTTCGGTTCCAATTGGATTAGCTGCACCACGCACATAATTTCCATACGAGAAATGCCCAGCTCCATTGAGCGATAAATTTCCCATAAACAGACCCATGTTCGGAATTTCGTTGCCGATGACATTCATGGAATCCGTCACCGTGCTGTTGTCAGAGATAAAACCATAGAGTGCCACGCGGTTTCTGAAGAAGGTATTGAATGGACCATTGCTACCATGCGAAGCGTCTACTACAATGTTTTGCACGGTATTGCCTTCAAATAGGTTCATGTAAGGATAGTTGCCATGCATCACCACATCGCCAGCCGAATTCGCTGGAAATCCGCTTTGCACCCAGTTGGGGTCACGGCTAAAATTGTAGCCAAACACATTGCCATTGGCACCCCCTTGCAGTATCATGGAGTGGCGCAGACGGTCGAATATGTTGTTTTGAACGTGGCAAAAACTGCTGGATTCCTCCACCATTACACCATAGCCTTGTCCGCCACCACCATAGCCAATGGCTCGGTTGAAATAGCACCCTTCTACTGTAATGTGGGCACTAGTGGTGATATTTACATGGGCATAATCACATTTCGAACTGTACACATTTCGAACAACGCAATTGAAGCTTGCGCGAATGTTGATGTTGCTTACTTGGGCGGCAGCATTGTCTAGCCGCTGGATGCTGAGACACTCGACACCCGCAGCGCGCGTTGGTGTCATCTTAAAAACCTTGGGAGCACGACTCATAGGATAGAAGGTATTGAGCGGGTCGGACAACGTGAGTGTGTTGCCTTCTATAGCTGCAATGGCTACAATTTGTCCGAGCTGACCATAGGCCCAATCCGAGAATATCAGGTCGTTGTCCGTCATAGCAAGTCGAATCACATCGCCAACAACTAAGGTCGCAGCATCGTCAATTACCAATGTGGTAGTTCCTCTTTCGGCCGCTTGCGAAAGCATGATAGGAGTGGCACTGATGCTGCCCGCCATGCGAATAAGGTCACCCGTGTTGCCCAAATCGAAATTCAAGACGGAGGCAGCCGATTCACCTTGCAAGAAAACGCTATCTGGCACCAACAATTCTGAGGTGAAAAAATACTGCCCTTCGGGAAACAAAATAGTGCCAGCCGAACCATTCAAAGCCGCTATTGCAGCTGTGTATGCAGTATTGCTAGGCGCAACACCCGTGGCATCTGCACCATAATCCAAGATGCTAATTACATTATCCGAAGCAGAAATATCGGTGGTATTACCCGCCAATTCCCAAGCAGTAGAACGCTCGGGAGCGAGCAATTGCGCTTGGGCCGCAAATGATAAAAGAGCGAGCGATAAACACGAAATTATCCGAACCATGTGGTGATTATTTGAGTGAGAGCAGAACCCGCTTTCACGGTGAAAAAGATGACGATGCCGATGCAATAGGCCAGTTTGATGGATGTTCCTACCAAAAAACCAATTAAAGAACCCAAACCACTATTAAATGCGGCAGCAAATGTGCCGCCCGCAATCATATCGCCTGCAATTGTTCCAAGTAAAGGCCCAAGAATAATCCCTATAGGCGGAAAGAAAAATACACCTATCACAATGCCGATGGCCCCACCTATGACGCCTTGCCGGGATGCCCCAAATTGCTTGGCTCCTAGAATAGGTATGACCAAGTCAATGGCGCTAACCAAGAGCATAAGGGCAAATGTGATGCTTAGCGCCCAGAAGCCAACCTCATGATTGGGCAACAAGAAAAAAAGCAACAGCGAAGCCCAACTTAGCAATGGTCCAGGAAGCACTGGGAGTATGCACCCAATTATACCCAACCCGTTAAGGATTAGACCCAGTACTACAACAACTGCTATGCTAAGTTCCACTTAGGCTTTGGGCATAATGAGCGCCAAAATGATATACGGAATGAGCCCGAAACCAGCAAAAATGAAGCTGAACACAAAAGCTATTCGAATTATCGTGACATCAACATCGAGGTAATCGGCTAAGCCAGCGCATACACCTAAAAATTTACCGTCTTTGCGAAGGAGTTTCTTTTTTTCCATGATGGGTTTTGATTTAACAAAAGGTTACTAGTGGGATAATCAACTTTTCTTTTGAAAGATTAAACGCAAATCAACAGCCTAGTTGAACGTCAAAGCGCCAAAAACTTTGCTTATTAGAACGGCAAATCGTCTTCACCGATATCGTCAATACTTGAGGCAGGTGCTGGTGCAGATTGCATTTGCGCCATTGGATTTAACGGAGCAGGAATAGAAGCACCGCCAGAGGACGCTGCACCAATATTGTCAATTTTCCACGATTGCAGGCTTACATAATACTTGCCTTGATATTCGTTTCCACGTACGTTGAAGCTCACTTTCACTTGATCACCAACTTTGTATTGATCCAAAAGTGCGGTCTTCTCTTTTAACGCTTCAAATTTTACATCCTGAGGATATTGTTCTTCTGTGGTGATTACAAATTCGCGTTTGGTGAAGCCGCTACCAAAGGTTTGCACGTCCATAATCACCTTTATTTTTCCATTCAATTCGAGAGCCATGTCTACTTTATTTATTTCGTTAAGGAACAAATGTAGAACGCGGAAGACTTTTGGTGTTAGAAATAAAATGAAAAGTTCTTAACAGAATCGGCACCTTTTGGAGGGTTGAAGAGCCGCTTCAAAAGCGTTTAGTAGCCTGTCTGTTTGCAATGCCTTTCGAAAGACCGCTAGCCCAAACATTGCTTGCCTACTTTTGGCGGCCCATGGGAAAAATAGATTTTGAAAAATTCACGCTAAGCAACGGCCTCCGTGTGCTAGTGCACCAAGACACCACCACTCCATTGGTTTGCTTGAATGTGATGTATGATGTTGGATCGCGAGATGAAGACCCCAACCGCACTGGATTCGCCCATTTATTTGAGCATTTGATGTTTGGTGGCTCGGTAAATATTCCCAACTACGATGGCCCGTTGCAAGATGCGGCTGGAAGTAATAATGCTTTTACCAGCACAGATGTAACCAACTACTACGTTACCCTGCCTGAGCAGAATATTGAAACTGCATTTTGGCTAGAAAGCGATCGCATGCTCAGTTTGGCTTTTACCGAAAAAAGCTTGGAAGTACAGCGCAATGTGGTGATTGAAGAATTCAGACAACGCTATTTGAATCAACCGTATGGCGATGCTTGGCTGCTGATGCGACCACTTGCTTTTAAGGTGCATCCTTACAGTTGGGCCACTATTGGCAAGGAAGAAAAGCACATTGCCGAAGCTTCGATGGAAGAAGTGAAAGCATTTTTCCACAAGCATTATTTGCCTAAAAATGCGGTTTTGGTACTGACTGGCAACATCACGGTTGAGAAAACAAAAACGCTTTCAGAAAAGTGGTTTGGCCCGATTGTGAAAGGTGAAAAACCGAATCGTAATTTGAATCCAGAACCGATACAAACTGAAGGTAGACGGTTGGAAGTGAAACGTGATGTGCCTATGGATGCCATCTATATCTCCTTTCATTGCAGTGGAAAAAGTGAGCAAGATTTTGCTGCTTGGGATTTATTATCGGACATATTATCGAAAGGAAATTCCTCGCGATTGTACCAACGATTGGTAAAAGAAAGCGAAATTTTAAGTTCGGTTGGCGCGTTTGTGACAGGCGAAATGGATCCAGGACTTTTTACAGTTGCAGGTCATATTTCTCAGGGACAGCGTGTTGAAGATGCTGAAAAAGCAATTTGGGATGAATTGGAATTGCTTCGTTCCGAACTGGTTACTGCTTCAGAATTGGAAAAAGCAATTCATCAATCGGAATCGCAATCGGAGTTTTCTCAAATCAACATTCTTAACAGAGCTATGAATTTAGCCTACTACGAATTGATGGGCGATGCCAACCGCGTGAACACAGAAATAGAACGCTATAGGGCCACTACAACTGCCGACATTCAGAGCGTGGCGAAGGAAAATTTGTTGAAAGAAAAAAGCTCAACCTTAGTGTATTTGCGCAACACTAACGCCAAGTAAGTTTCCAAAATTCTAATCATAGTGCTTAATTACAATTGATGCTCGATAGAACAATTGCCCCTTCGTTTGGAAAAGTAGAAAACAGCGTTATGCTTCAGCCCGAAATCCATCATTTGGATAATGGATTGCCTGTTTACGTGATAAATGCTGGCCGCCAAGAACTTCTAAAAGTAGAGTTGGTTTTTCCCGCTGGAGATGCCTCTTCGGATAAGAAATTGGTAGCCGCAGCCACATCGGCATTGATGGAAGAAGGCACTACGACTCGCACAGGCGCTGCGCTGGCAGAAGCGGTGGACTACTTTGGGGCGCATTTGCAATCGGACATTGATGCTGATGAATCGGCCATAACGCTTTTTACTCTGAACAAGTATTTACAGGAAACTTTGCCTGTGTTGGCCGAGGTGTATCACGCACCATCATTTCCAGAAGAAGAACTGGAAGTTTATGCAAGAAATCAAAGTCAAAGTGCGGAAATTAACGAGCAAAAGGTGAGTCATTTAGCTTCGCGAGCTTTGAAAGGATTGCTTTATGGCACTGAGCATCCGTTGGGAAGAGGCGCAATGCCCGCTGACTATTTGGCTATTTCGAGGCAAGATGTTTCCCATCACTTTCAAACCAAAATGAATGGAAACATCCAACAAATTATAGTAGCAGGCAAACTCACTTCGACCACAATTCCATTGCTGAACAGTCATTTCGGAAAGTTTGCATTGCAACCTTCTCAGCAGTTTACGAGCGATGTTGTTTCAAATAGCACATCTCAATTGCATTTGGATAAGGCAGATGCGGTGCAAAACGCCATTCGTGTGGGGCGCGTTTTATTCAATAGAAACCATGCCGACTATGCGGGGATGCAATTTTTAACCACTGTGCTTGGAGGATATTTTGGTTCGAGATTGATGGCGAATATCCGGGAAGACAAAGGATATACATATGGCATTGGGGCTGGATTGGTAAGCATGCGCAACACGGGGCATTTAAACATTAGCACCGAAGTTGGGAAAGATGTAAGTAGCGCTGCACTGGCAGAAATCTTCTTTGAAATTGAGAAGTTACGCAACGAACTTGTGCCCCAAAAAGAGTTGGATACAGTACGCAATTATCTTCTTGGAGTGATGCTAAAAGGACTAGACGGCCCTTTTGCCTTAGCAACAAAATGGCGGAGCTATTTGAAATATGGCGTTGGAAGTGAGGCACATACAGACACCATTCGGCAAATAAATGAAATGACATCAACTCGGATACTGGAACTTGCCCAGCGCTATTTGCAGGAAGCTGATTTGAAAGTGGTTACAGCTGGCGCAAAACCTGCATAATACAGGCAACTTTTACCCAATTCGGGCGTTAGTTATTGTGGATTGCAAAGTAGGTCGGAATCTCAATATAACCTACCTTCGCAGATTGCATTTCGCGCGAGTTATATGCCTCAAATTGCCCGTTTTTTAGTGTTTCTAACCCTTTCCCTTACGTTCGTTTTGGGAAATGGAAAGCAAGCATCGGCCAACCACATCATTGGTGGTGAGGTTACTTGGGCTTGTCAAGGCAATGGAACCTATATTTTCTATTTAAAACTGTATAGAGATTGTACGGAGAATACTGCTATAACTGTGACGCAAACCCTAGTGGTGAGTAATCATCCCTCGATTTCAACCATTCCACTCACACTTCAATCTCAACAAGACATTACACAACCAGGATGCGGGGTAAGTTGCCTAGGCGCGGTGCCAGGCGATGTAGCTGTAGAGGAGTACATTTTCGCCTCTGCACCAATAACGCTTGGGGCGACTCCACCAACAAATGGATTCATTTTTACCTACAATCAATGTTGCCGAAATAGCGTGACCAATGTGGTGAATGCGCTGAATTATACCATCAATTATCGGGCAGTAATGTACCCATTGAGTGGGTTGGATACGGATCCGTGCTATGACAGCAGTCCTCAGTTTGCGGAAAAACCATCCGCACTTTTATGTTCAGGCTACCAGCTTAGCTACAACAGCAATGCAATTGATGTAGATGGAGATTCGTTGTCTTATTCATTTGCGCCAGCGGCTCATGAAAACGGAACTGTGCCTTATGCGGCAGGTTATAGCTTCGATGTGCCTTTGCCTGGCCCAACACTAGACCCATCGTACGATTTGGTAACCATTGACCCTATTACTGGGCAAATTGAATATAATGCACCGGGCGGATTGCAGGGCAAATGGAATATGGCCTATGTTGTTAGAGCGTTTCGTTGTGGTCAGCTTATTTCGGAAAATGTGCGCGAAATGCAGGTGTGGATTATTCCATGTTCGGAGCCCAATAACACGCCTGTTGTGAATGCGCCCATATGGATTGCTCCGGCAGGAACAAGTGGCTATAACATAACTGTGCAAGCTGGGGAATTAGTCAGTTTTACCTTGGATGGAATAGACAACGACATTGTGAATGGAGTGCCCCAAGTACTCACATTTGAAGCTGTAGGTTCGCAATTCGGGACCAATTTTAGCAATGCCAATGCGGGATGCCAAACGCCACCATGCGCCACATTATCCAACAGCACACCACCAATTAGCCTTGTTGGGAATATTGGAACCACTTTTACGTGGCAAACCAGTTGCGAACATGTTGCTGTTTTAGATCAATGCGCCAACTACTCGAATACGTACAACTTCATTTTCAAGTATTTGGATGATTATTGTCCTGCGCGCTCTACCAAATTCGTGAATGTCAGCATTACTGTAATTGGGGAAGATGTTCTTCCAAGTCCAGAACCGCATTGCGCAAGTGTATTGCCAGGAGGCGGGGTCACTATAAGCTGGGCAACAATTGTTGACAATGCTGTTCCGCCATCTTTTGTGGAATACGCCATACTTCATAGTCTAAACCCAAATGGTCCGTTTACAGAAGTTGGTACCGTTTCCAACATCAACACTGGAACTTACACGCATGCTGGGGCATCTTCTGCAGGACCCAATTATTACCAAATAAGAACTCGAAGCGGATGCAACGGAGCAGTGCTTTCTCCGGCAACCACAACTATCGCATCCATATTTCTAACGCTAACGAATAACACGCAAACTGCAGATTTAAGCTGGAATGGAGTTACTACTCCTCCATTACCCTCATCTAATGGCAATGGTCAAGGTCTGTATCAAATTTTCAGAGAATATCCTACGGGGACGTGGACTCAAATTGGAACCACGTTCGGATTCACATGGTCGGATCCAGTAACTGTTTGCAACGAACAAGTGAATTATTATGTGCAGCTAACGGATAACCTACCATGTATTTCCACATCGAATATCGCTGGTGATGTATTGAATAATCCTGCACAGCCAAGTCCGCAGTTCATCGATTCTGTAACTGTTGACCTAGCTACCCAAATGGCATTTGTGGGATGGAGTCCCAACACCCAATTGAACGTTATTGAATACGATATTGAACAAAATCCAAATTTGGTAGCTTGGACCGTGATATTCACTTCTCTAGGTTATGCAAATACGGGTTGGTTAAATCCAAGTTCCAATGCGCAAAATGAGTCAGAATATTACCGCATCAAGGCTCGAAATAATTGCCTAGTTACAGGATTGCCAGGCGATAATTACCAAAGAACCATATTTCTAGAAGTTCTGGTGGATACATGCAACCAAGCCACATCATTAACTTGGAATCCATATGAAATATGGCAAAATGGCGTTCGTGAGTATGAAATTTTAGTTTCTAAAGATGGTGGTTCAGAAGAAAAAATTGGAACAACTTCAGATACAGTCCGCACTTTTGTTCATACTGGATTAGATCAATTGGCTACGTATTGCTATCGCGTTAGAGCGGTGCAAAATGCTTCTTCGCGCATAACTTCCACTTCCAATCAGGCATGCGTATTTATGTATGTGCCCAAAAGACCCGATTACGCGTACCAATATAACGTGACCGTGAATAGCACAAGCGATGCTATTGAGCAATTCTTCTTTGTTGATAGCACTGCTGGCTATGTTGGTTTCGACATTTTACGCGGCACCACTCCAGATGACCTCAGCGCCATTGATTTTGTGGACTGGAATCCAAATAGCCGCTACTACCAATTTACCGACAACTTTTGCCGTCCTAAATCTCTTAGCTATTACTACGCTGCAGTAGGAATTGATAGCTGCGACCAAAATGCGGATACATTAAATCTGTCTCGCACCATTCTGCTTCGCGCCACAGCAAACTCTAATCGTACCAACGATTTGAGTTGGAATGCCTATGAAGGTTGGCTAGGAACCGTTGCGGCACAAAACATTTGGCGCAATTACGATGGCAATTACGAACTGATAGCAACCGTGCCACCATCGCAACTTACCTATACTGACCCAATTGAAGAATTCATAACAGGCGAGGGCGAGTTTTGCTATTACATTGAAGCCTTAGAAGGAAGTGGCCCGTTTATTAGTCCTGATGGCGTTCGTTTTATGGAGATAAGTCGTTCAAACGAGGATTGCGCACTTCAATTGCCTAATGTGTTTGTGCCCAATGCTTTTGCACCCGAAGGAGTAAATACGGTTTTCCTTCCCGTTACCGTATATGTGGATTACAGCGACTATGTGTTTGAAGTTTACAATCGCTGGGGCGAACTCATCTTCTCTACCACCAATCCATTGCGTGGATGGACAGGCATTATTAACGGAGAACTGGCTCCGCAAGGCGCTTATGGCTATCATATTCGATTTGTTTCTTCTACAGGTGGAGCTTATCAAAAAAGTGGAACGGTAACACTAATTCGATAATGAAGCACATTTACAAACCATCATTTAGAAAAGAAAAGCGATGAGAAACGTTATATTTTTCCTAATGCTGGTAATGGTTGGTGGCCAAGCATTTGCGCAACAACCGCATTGTTTTACTTCGGAGAAAATGCAAGAGCAACTCGCGGCCGACTTAAGATTAGCA
>Ga0247839_1006845_pt1 | contig 12891 bp, 23 predicted proteins | sample LaCruzMarch2015__6_FD_192405 | JGI IMG/M metagenome (GOLD analysis project Ga0247839, IMG submission 192405) | Freshwater microbial communities from meromictic Lake La Cruz, Castile-La Mancha, Spain - LaCruzMarch2015_16m | ecosystem: Environmental > Aquatic > Freshwater > Lake | place: Spain...
ATATCTTCAATGCATGACCAGTTTCATCGTTCACAACAGAGAAACTGTCGGCCAAGGGATTGGCACTGTCTTTGGGGAAGAACATGATCATGTCATTGAGATCGGTACCTAGAAATTCGTTGAACTGTTTGCGATCTGGAAACTTTGTGGCACCGGTCAACAGACCCAACACACCTAGATATTCTGATGCGTACAATTCTATGGCCTTGCGTTCTTCCTTGCTGAGTCCTGCCGGAAACTCCGGCACCTGTCCAGAATTGGCCTGCCGTGCCATGAGTATCACTGCGTCGCCAATCTGTCCCAACTGTTGCACCTTGGGATTGTCCGCGATCTTGCTGTACATGTCAGCAGCAGGAAATCCTCCGGCACGCAGCACATCGTTGATGCTGTTGCCAAAATCTTTGAGATCTTGCTTTTCCGTGTCAAATATATCGCTGCCCTTGAGGCGGATGGTCTGGCTTTCCTTGCTGCCAAATTCCACGGTCTTCAACATCTGTGTGTTTTTCACTGTGCCACCATCGGTGGTCTTCAGAGTGATGGCACCTTGAGGCCCCGTGGCTATCCAATCTCGCACCCGGCGTGCTTCTCGGGGGTCTACAACAACTTCTCCACCAGACACTAGGGTAAATGGACTGTTTGTGACAACCTTGTTGAGGAACAGTTCTGGACGGCTGAATGGACGACCTGTTTTAGGATTGATCACAGAACTGGGTTTTGTGGCAGGTATTTCGTTGGCACCTAGATTGGCTTCAATCAGCAAGGAATCAAGTTGGTCTAATATGTCACGCATGCTGTATTTACCGTGGTAAGTATCTGGTATGACTACGATTCCAGTGCAGATCTGCGGAGATCATTGGCTCAACCCTCAACAAGTACATGAACTGCTGAAACAGTCACATGACATGGTGATCATGGACATGGGCAGTGAAGGTGCCAGCATGACTGCCCTGGGCATCGCCGACATGATAAACCGCTACTATCAACCCGATCAGGTATGGATCCAGCACTGGCCCAACACTGTCGATCCTGTAGAGTATAACAGATGCGAGCGTCATTTTTACAGCCACTTTTTTTGGATGGCCCACAGGTACTGGCATCATCAACCACGGTCCAGCACACACGAACACAGGTTCGGTTTGTTTTTAGGACGCCGCACCTTACCACGGTTGCGTGTACTCCATGACATGATCACCCATCATGCTGACCACACCCTGTTCAGCATGATGACAGCCAGCCAACTGCCATCTGCAGTAGGACTGGATTTAGAACACATAGAAGAATGGAGTCTCGGGCCCGACTACGAACAATGGATGCAGGATCCCGGTGTTGGCAGCGTGGATGGTCATCGAGTGCGAGATCAATACCTGCCTGAATGCAATACCAATCTGTCATTGCTGAATCACTATCATCGCTTTGACATTGAAATAGTGTGCGAAGCCTATTGCCGTGGTCATTGCTTTTTTCCCACAGAAAAAACCGTGCGACCTTTGTTGTATCACAAACCCATGTTAGTGTATGGTCCCAAGAACTTCCTGCACAATCTAAGATCACAGGGTTTCCGCACCTGGCACTCAGTGTGGGATGAGTCATATGATGAGCTAGAGGGTCTTCCAAGATGGCAGGCCATGCGTGAACAAATCGATATGTTGGCGTGTCACACAGATTTCTCACAACTCATGGTAGAGATCCAAGACATCCTAGCACACAATCAACAACGGGCCCGAGAAATAGGCCGTAGACACGCCCCGCAATGATAACGCACACAGTGGATCATGGCTGGGGACCTGAATGGCCCGTCAAGAAGATCGAGCAAAAGATCCTGGATGCCTATCTTCTACCCTTGATCACAGATGCCAGTAGAACCGTGATCATAAACAGCACTTGGTACGGTGAAAAGGAACATGATAGCACACTGGCGTGGTTGCGGTCGCATGCGTGGGACCAACTGGTATTGGTATCCATGATTGACACTGCTATACCGCAGCCTGACTGGTACAGCGAATTTGATCGACCGGTGCTGGCCGTGGGGAACTATGCTGGAGAGCATGACATCACGTTCTGGGCCCAGGTGTTAGATCAATACTTCGTCTTGCCGGATGTCACTGCTGACATTGACACTGCCTTCATGTGTTTGAATCGTAAGCCGCATTGGCATCGTCAACGACTATATGACCGCATGGAAGCTCGAGGCCTGCTGGATCATGGCATGGTAAGCATGGGCAGTGATGGAGAATCGCCGGCCCGACGTAGGATCACAGAGTTCGTGGCAACGAATACTCTAGCACCTAATGGGCATGCACAATATCACGGCATTGTCAATGACATAGTAAGCCTAGGTGATCCTGCGAACTGGCGTCGTTGTTTTTTAAACGTGGTAACAGAAACAGTGTTTGACGTGAGCCAATGCCACTTCGTCAGCGAAAAAATATTCAAACCCATGCTGGGACACAGACCTTTCTTGGTGTACGCCGCTGATGGTGCTGTCTCATGGTTGGATCAACACGGATTCAAAAACTATACCAAAGACTTTGGAGATATCACAGAACTCGATCTCAGCGATCCTGAAAACATGGTACCGTTCCTTGAGATTCTGGTCACACAGCCTCGGTCCTATTTGCGACACAAGATCATTGACCTTCAGGACAAAATCGCATACAATTATGATAGATTCCGAGAGTGCGTGCAGGAACAACAGATCAAAATTGAAAAAGGAATAGCATGCCAAATCTAGTGCCCATAGTGTTGGAACAAACAGCCAAAGGTGAACGCAGTTACGACATCTACAGCCGCTTGCTGCGGGATAGAGTGATCATGCTGGACACTGAAGTCACCAGCCATTCGGCCAGTTTGATCGTGGCCCAGATGTTGTTCTTGGAATCAGAAGACCCTGATCGAGACATCTTTTTCTATATCAATTCACCCGGGGGATCAGTCACAGCAGGCATGAGCATCTATGATACCATGCAGTATATCAAGCCTGCCATCCAGACCATCGTCATGGGGCAAGCCGCGTCCATGGGTTCGCTGTTAGCTGCCGCGGGTGCTCCTGGCAAGCGAAGCATATTGCCCAATGCTCGACATATGATACATCAGCCCTTGGGCGGTGCTTCGGGCCAGGCCACGGACGTGGAGATCCAGGCTCGAGAATTACTAAGATGGAAAGAAGTGCTAACCACCATCTATGTTCGGCACACTGGACGCTCATTTGAAGAATTGAAGTCTGACATGGAACGCGACAACTTCATGACCGCCGAACAGAGCGTGGTCTATGGTCTGGCTGATCGAGTGATAACACAACGTGATATCTGATAAAAACATATTTTGCAACACCCCGTGGTATGAATTACACATCTACTGGGACGGTAGCTTGGGAATCTGCTGCCAAGAAGCCCATAAGTTGTATGATGAATCCAATAAACAGTACAATATCTCTACCATGACCATTCTAGACTGGTTCAATAGCCAACCTGTACGCAAGTTCAGAACAAACATATTGGACAACCAGAGGCTGACTGAATGTAGTCGTTGTTACACCGAAGAGGATCATGGTGGAAACAGTCGTAGACTAAAAAGCAATCAGAAAAGTGTTATTTTCACTCGAACCGCGTTCGATCAAAGTTTCCAACAAAGTCCTGGATACAAACACTTTATTAAAAGCCATGCTTATCAGGGTATGACTGATACTGTGCCCATAGACATGCACATAGATCTAGGAAATTTTTGTAATCTAGCCTGCAAGATGTGCAGTCCTCGAGCATCAAGCACTATCGCATCGCAACAGGTCCCATGGGGAATAGAAAGTAGCCGACAATATTTAGGAAATGACTGGACTAAAGACAATACAGTATGGGAAGGATTTCAAAAACAATTGTTGGATCTTCCTGGGCTTAACAACATACACTTCATGGGTGGTGAAACATTGTTGACCAGCAGATTAGAAGACTTGGTCGACACCATGATTGAACATAAACGATTTGATGTGTGTTTCAGTTTCGTTACCAATGGTACTGTGTTTCGTCCGGAGTTGCTTGATAAACTCAGCCGATTCCGTAGAGTAGGCATCGAAGTCAGCATAGAAACCGTGGATGAACACAATGCCTATCAACGCCAGGGTACTGATACAGCATTGGTCTTAAAAAATATTGACAGATATCTGGAACATTGCAATGGCACATCGATCACAGTGACACTGCGTCCAGCACCCAGCGTGTTAAGCATAGGATATTATGTTGGATTATTACAATATGCCATAGACCACAAACTTATCGTGAAAAGCAATTTATGTACCAGTCCAAGATTTTTGTCAGTTGAAATACTACCCGACTATGTCAAAACTCAGTACCAACAATCATACATCACTTTGTTGGATCAACTACGAGGTATATCAACTGGAACTGATTACAACGCCAGCGATCCTCACAATTATCTTCACGTCGTGAAAGAACAGGCCTTGATGTGCTTAGATGTTTTGAAAACCGCCACGCCAGATGACAGCGAACAACAACTCGAAGCCATGGTTAAACACTGTGAACGTTGGGATCGCGTGTATGGCTATGATGCTCGTAAACTCTATCCAGAATTCCAAGATATATTGGATCGATATGGCTATGACATATCCTGTTGAAATGTCAGTGACGATGCAACCACTGCATCACGATAGACCCTTGCCAATTCAGATTGGAATTGACGGTGATTTTGTTGATATTGATCTTGATAGAATTACTACCAAGGATTTCAGATTCGTTTCACAAGGCGTGTGTAGACTACAAGTAAAACTTCTTGACAAAAGAGATCAGGAAGCAGTGGTGATACAACAAGTAAGTTTTTTTGGAATCACAGATCCACGATTTGCCTGGGCCGGTGTGTATGAACCTGTTTATCCTGAACCCTGGGCCACAGAGCAATTTGATTCCGGCGTGATTTTACAACCGCAATTGAGTCCACACACCTATTTGAGTTGGCCTGGAATATGGACGCTGACTTTTGAACTACCGGTGTTTTCTTGGATCCACAACATCCAAGGTCTTGGCTGGCTTTACGATTGATGCAACATTGTTGATATCATAATATGAGTTCTTTGGTCTGCTCATAGTTGAGATAATACCACCGCCAACTTGATCCATATCGCCAATGACAGTATTGGAAAACCAAGTAATCTTGCCAAGCCCGGCACAAAGTTTCTACCAACTGATATCGCCTGTTTCTAGATAGCGTTGCCAGGCCTGCAGCCACCAGTCACCATATCTCTGCTGGAACCACTCTCTCAGCATGCCCTGATCATAGTCAGGATCTTCTAAGATAGCCCGCAGTTGTTCCTGATGATCAGTCACGATACAGGGCCTGTGCGTCTTGATAATTGCCGTTTCGTGCTAGGTAAGCCGCCGCTCGGGCACGACCCCACATTTCCAAAAAATCCTTGATACTATTAAAGATGCTTTTCATCGTATCCAACTCCGGTCACGCACCATCTGTTGGGCACGAGCCATGTGTGAATCCTGGATCACTTCGGCCCATCGCATCATGAAGTCCCAAAAACCACTGACGATTTTCATTTGTTTCTCCTGGTTTACCATGATATTTATTGTTGCATTGCCAGGTATATGTGAAAATATAATGGTTAGTGGGCACTAACCTAGCGTTTTTAGGGTGGTTGACCAGAAACAGTGATTTCGATTATAATATCAGTATAGTAAAAAAACAGGAGCAGATATGTCATATTACCTAGTACACCAAAACACCGGCAATATCATCACCGATCGTGGTGGCCGCTGGCAGGCCTACAAGACACAGGCCGCGGCCAAAGCATGCCGCACTCGCGTGGTAGCCAAGCAGGGCTTCCGTGAAGCAGACCTGGTGATCGTGAGCCAGGACAATCTCCAGAAGTTCCGCCACGCTCACAACCTACCAACCAAGGTAGAGCGTACCAATATCATGACGGGCAAGAAGTTCCAGGAAGATGTAGACACTCCTTACTTCTGCTCGCCTTCCAGCGAATCCTATTGGTCCATGTAAAAGGAGACATCATGCCTACAATCTCAGAAATCAATCACGAAATCATGCAGGGATCATTCACCAATGATCAACTCAATGCCATCGCTTCAGCCATCAAGTATCGCCGGGCCCAACTCACCCGCGAGGTGAAACGATCTATCACCCTGGGCACTTCGGTGAAGTTTTATCATCCCAAACTGGGCAAGGACATCTTTGGCACCGTTGATCGGGTCAAGCAGAAGTTCATCCTGGTGCAGACTCTAGATGGTCGCTACAATGTTCCTGCTAACCTCTTGGAGCCGGTTTGAAGATTCATGTCGACGAAGTGATCCAGTGGGTAGGAGCCGTGTTCATCATCGCGGGCCACAGCCTCAACGCCGTGGGCCCTACGGCCTATCCTTGGAACATCGTGACCTTTTTTGCGGGCACCGTGGCATTCCTGATCTGGACTCTGCGTGTGCGGAATCGTCCGCAGATGCTGGTCAATGTGGTGGCCTTGGGCATAGGTGCCACGGGCCTGATCCGTGCGTTTGGTTGATCACAAGGACAGCAACATGGCATTGAAAATCGTAGAAGAAGTCACTGAGTGGGACGTGCCCTATCGTCAGCCCAATCATGTGTATCTCATGAGTGGAGACCGGGCCTTGGCCTACAGTCGCTGGGGTAAAGACCGACCCGAATATTTCAGCCAACCACAGCGTATCGACCGTCGCGGTCGCCGGTTCATTGATGTGAAAAATAATCCATGGAAATTCGATCTCACTATCCGGACTGAATCAGAAGTGGTGGAGCAACCTAAGGGCCAGATCTGGAGAGTAGCCGGTTCCAAAGGTAACGAATACATCGTGTCATTGGATTCGGGAAGATGGTCATGTACTTGTCCGGGGCACAGTTTCCGTGGTCGTTGTCGTCATGTGGATGAACTCTCAGCATCAGTCCAGCCACAGGAATAAATTTCGGCGTCATCCGATATTTACCCAAAACAAAACCGCCTCATGGGCGGTTTTGTCTTATAAAAACCTTCTGGGCCAAGATTACTTCTTGGCTTCGGGCTTCTTTTCGTCCTTTTTTGCTGGTGCTGCCTTCTTGTCATCTTTCTTGGCTTCGGCTTTGGGTGCGTCTTTTTTTGCTTCTTCTTTCTTGGCAGGTGCTTGTGCAACAGCCAAAGAAGCTGCGAACATGCTTGCAACTACGAGTGCTAATGATTTCATTGAGATCTCCAATTGGAATGAAAATTTGATGCCGGACCTTCCGGCAACACTCTATTTAATGTTGCTGTGTTGGTGGATGTAGTAATTTACCGCCAATATCGCAGGATATGGCAAAACTCATGCCAAAAAAGCATTGATCATACCCAGAAGTTCATGTAATATACGAACACGATGTTGCAAAACATCTAACTTTTACTAAAGAAAGGTAATACTGTGAAACTTATCAATCCTGAAACCAAGACGTTCCGTGTTTTTTCCGCACTGCAAAAGGGCGAAGCAGTTACCGCTGCCAAGGCCAAAAAAATGGGCATTGGCAACCTCAACGCCGAAATCAGCCGCATCCGTTCACACGGATTCGCTGTGTACACCAACCGTCGCAAGGCTGGTAACGGTGTGGCTGTGACCGAATACGTTTTGGGCAAGCCCAGCCGTAACATGGTCGCTCTGGCATACAAAGCACAGAGCCTGGGCATCACTGTCTAATCAGTGTCCTTCGCTGGCTTGATCAAACAAGCCACTGTCAAAAAGGCTGCCTCCGGCAGCCTTTTTGTTTATATAATGCTATGATACCAAAAATCAAGGCCTTTCATATTGAAGCAACCAATATCTGCACACTCAAATGCTGCGGCTGTGCTCGAACAAGATTCATTGACAAATGGCCACAACATTGGAAAAATCACAGTTTAGACACAGAACAATTGTTGGCTTTTTTGGATATTGATATCACTGGTTTGGAATTCAGCTTGTGTGGAAATTATGGTGATCCAATTTATCATCCTCGGCTGCATCATTTGATACACGGAATAAAAAACCGTGGAGGCCTGATATCCATGACCACAAATGGCAGCCATAAGTCCACTGAATGGTGGCAAGATATCTGTGATCTTTTAACAGAGGACGATGAGGTCATATTCAGTATTGATGGACTACCTGAAAATTTTACTATGTATCGTGAAAATGGAGATTGGGCATCAATCAAACAGGCCATTGCTGTTTGTTCAAAATCCAAAGTGAAAACTGCCTGGAAATACATTCCTTTTCGATACAATCAACAGGATATTGCAGCCGCAGAAAATCTCAGCCAAGAACTCGGAATTGACAAATTCACAATTTCTCCCAGTGATCGATTTGACGAAGGCACCCAACACCTTATGCCAGATATCAGTAAACTAGGTATAAGATTCCAATCTCAACAGGAATTCAAACAGAATATCGCAAAACAAGTAGATTCAAAATGTCAAAAAGGTTCCGAACATTTTATTACAGCCACGGGACACTATGTTCCGTGCTGTTTTATTGCCGATCACAGATTTTACCACAAAAATATCTTTGGAAAAAATCTCGACTTATTTGACATAAGGACCACCAAATTGACTCAGATTTTGGATCGACCACAGGTGATAGAATTCTATGCAAAAATCGAGCATGATCCTATATCTGCTTGCCAATACAACTGTCCAAAGGTAAGTTGACCAATAATGTTATATTGTGTATACTAAGGTATGTTTGTAAATAAGCCAAAGGAACCCAGATGCCCAACTGGTGCTCGAATACCGCAGTGATACAAGGTCCTCGACCCGCGATCGATGAGATTCGAACAGTTCTGGCCAAAGAAGATCCGGAGTTGTTGGCCTGGATGCGGCCCATGCCCGCGGATCAACGAGACAACTGGTATAGTTGGTGCTGTAGCAACTGGGGAACCAAATGGGACATTACCCGCCCTTTCGTCAGCGATGATGTGGAAGAGGATAGCATCACTTTTTCCTTTGACACTGCCTGGGGCCCACCCATCGAAGCCTTCCGGTACTGGGCTGAACGGGATGGCCGTGTCACATACCGGTTGTCCTACATTGAGACCGGCATGCAGTTCGTGGGTTGGGATTCATTTGATGGTAAGTATTTTGATGAAGACCATGCGGAACACGGTCAGGATCCCGATCGATATTGGGAAATGGCTGGAGAAGAATTTGGCATAGAACCCGACGAAGAACCCGAGCCACTCACTGAGTGGTATGAACAAGGCGTCATAGACCGAGGACTGAATACATGATAGAATTCATAATAGGTGCAGCAGCAGGTGCGATCATTGGTTATGTGGTTTTCCGCGTGATGATTCATATCGCGGTATCACGTGCGGAACGCGAACTTGCACTGTTAGCCCGGGCCGTGGAAATCTACGAAGCATCTACCATACCAGCCAGGGTGGAACAGATCGACGGTGTGTTCTATGTGTATGACACACGAAACGGATCATTCCTGGCCCAAGGTGACACCGTGGCCGAATTGAAATCCAGGATCGAATCACGTGTGAAACACGCTCGAGTCTTGGTCACAGAAGGTGAAGAATCGGTGTTGAGCCTGCTCAAGGCCGATCTGGAGAGCAGCCGTGCTTAAATGGTTGATGTACTCTGGTGCCAGCGTGAGTATCACTGTAAACCCGTGGCACTGGGCCTGGACACCGAGATTTAGCAGTGATCGTCGTGGTGATTGGCAAGGACCCAATGAACAAACCTTCAGTGTATTCGTGCTGTTCCTGACCGTGAGGATATGGATCGATGATGGGGCTTGGTGAAGCCGCGGACATCCGGTGGTGGTATGAGTTTCTCACCGAAGAATGCGACATGATCATAGGGCGAGACTGGTCTTGGGCCTGGAAGGACAATGCCTGGGCCATAGAATTTTTGGATCCACGCCGGGAGACCGAAGTCAGGTTGCGACTGCGTGAATCATGACACGCAAGACCGTGCTCACCCGACAGGAACTGGAACGGGTGCTGATCTGGATGCAGCTTAACAAAAATTATGACAGGATAATGTTCGTGCAGAAAAACAACAATGGCATCGGCACCGTGACCTGGGCGAGATTTTTCAATGCTAGTACACCGGACCGGTTTGAAGAAATAGAAGTCACAGACACAGAGGTATGGTAGATGAAAGTTTATATCTCAAATTATAGAAGTCACTGGATCAGTCCCTACACTGTGCTGGATTGGGTGTTCTTCTGGACCGACTGGTCCCGGTGCAGCCGCTGGAGCCTGGAACAACGCCTGGCGGATGAAAAGCGTGAGAAGAGTCAGTGGGTGGATCATCCGGCATGGGCGGATCAGTGGGCAGACCGTTTAGAGCCTATTTCGCGGTTAGTCAACCGTGTGCTGGACACGATACATCCCAGAATCACCTACGTAAAAATAGATCGTTGGGACACATGGTCAATGGATTCGACCTTGGCCGCCATCGTGTTGCCCATGCTGCGGCAACTGCAGGCAACCAAGCATGGTGCCCCCAATGTGGCGGATGAGGATGTGCCCGAGCATCTGCGAAGCACAGCCGCTGAACCCCGAGAGAACGAATGGGACACTGACAGCAATCATTTTGCCCGTTGGGACTGGGTCTTGGCGGAAATGATCTATGCATTTGAGAAAAAGAACCAGGATGACTGGACCGCAGAATTCCATTCGGGCACGCCTGACATGACATGGACTCCCGTGGATGCTGAGGGCAATGAAGTGTGTCGAGGTGAGCACCGGTATTTCCGCATGGATCGCGGTGCCAACGACACCCATGTGTATGATGAACAAGGTGCGAAAAAGGTACAGGACCGTATGACCAATGGTTTCCGTCTGTTTGGCAAGTACTATGAGGGATTATGGGATTAGGATCTCGTACGTGAGTGGAAAAATCATCAGCATCCAGCCTGTGCCTGAATATTTCAGCATCACTTGGATGCTAGGGTCAAGGTGTAATTATGATTGCATGTATTGTCCCACGGAACTGCATGACAATACCAGCATGCCACATGATCTGGAAACCATGCAGACAGTCTGGCGTAATATCTACGAACAGGCCCGCACACGACAACTTGGATTCAAGATAAGTTTCACTGGTGGTGAGGTCACTGCCAATAAAAATTTCTTGCCCATGATTCGATGGTTGCGTGATGGTTACAAGGACATCAAACACATCGCAATTACCACCAATGGATCAGCAAGCCAAAATTATTATCTTAAACTGGCTGACAAGGTGGAAAGTATCTCTTTCAGCACGCACAGCGAGCACATGGATGAACAAGAATTTTTCAATAAATCTCTAGCTTTGAATCAAGTTATGATCCGACCTGGAAAAAGTTTTCATGTCAATATCATGGATGAACACTGGAACCAAAACAGGATTCCTATGTATAAAAAATGGTTGACCGAACACAATATCAGTCACAGCATCAACACAGTTGATCTTGGGCGAAAGACCCGAGATAATCCTATCTTAAAAGGTAGATACAATCTTGAAGTTTGAAAATCATGCCAACTACAACTGCGAAATACAGACCGACGACGGCGATCAATATCGTGTGTATGCCAACTGGTTACACAATCAACACTTGGATAACTGGCAAGACTGGACTTGTCATGCCGGAGACACAAGATTATACATTGACAAAGACCTCGAGATCTGGGGTGGAGAATGTAAAAATGATAACTTGGGATCTGCCTTGGATGGATTTGGATTGATCACCGATACTCGGTGCCGTAGACCCACATGTACCGGATGTACCGATGATCTTATGGTAAAAAAACAAGCACCACCCAGCAATCGGAGTAAAGGTCGAGAGTCGTTTGATGCACAAATAGGAACCGGCCTGGTGGAGTTTTTCAACAAAAACGTCACACCCTATCCCACTGATGTGGGTGCACCGGCTTTTGATCTAGTGCCCGTGGCTCAGCAAAAAGATATCATGCTCAATGTGGCCCGCTTGCATGCCCAGCAAGAGTATGATCGCATCATGTCTTTGGTCAAGATCCTGCAACAGCAGGCCAACAGCATACGCCGTAGACTAGAAATCACAGATGCTGTACACTCAGCAAAGTACGATTTTCAGATCTACCATAATCAGTGTTATTGGCTGGTGAACGATACGGCCAAGAACATGGTGAGATTGGTGCCCTTGGGTCCACAAGATTGGAGCACAGGAGCACCGGACCGGTATCAGTACATCGCCCGGGTGAAATGGTTGGGAGATTATTCCTGGATCGAAGTTGACGAAAACGGAGAGGTGGTAGCAGATGGTTATGGAACAGATGGTAAATGAACTCTTGCAGGACCGGCAACACAGCGAACGTCGCACAGTGTCACTGAAAGAATATCAACAGTGGACCCGAGGCTTCGTGTTTGAGGCCATGCGGAATCTCAGTTATGGCCAAAGTTTCTGTAACCACTTTGGTATCCGCGACAACATACTTTACTATGCCGGCACCATGGCTGACGCCGATGAATATATCAGGAAGAACTACGTGCGATGAAACTTTATTTCGCCTACGGTGCCAACTTAAATATAGAGAACATGGCACAGCGTTGTCCCTCAGCAGTGGCCATTGAACCGTTTTATCTGCATGATTATAGATTGATGTTTTCGGGCGTGGCCACCATCGAGCCCGCAGAGGGTGCTCGTGTGCCTGGTGCACTGTGGGCCATCACGGATGCGTGTGAACAGAGCCTGGATGTGTTCGAAGGCTATCCGTGGCTGTACCGCAAGCAGGAGATCACGGTAGATGGCATGCCTGTGATGTTCTACGTGATGAACTCGGCTGCACCCTCAGAGCCCGGAGCATCATATCTAGAGACCATAGCTCAAGGCTATGGTGACTTCGGCCTGGTGTTGGACGATCTCTGGGCCGCAGTGCAACAAACAAAGGAGA
>Ga0247839_1006855_pt1 | contig 12878 bp, 6 predicted proteins | sample LaCruzMarch2015__6_FD_192405 | JGI IMG/M metagenome (GOLD analysis project Ga0247839, IMG submission 192405) | Freshwater microbial communities from meromictic Lake La Cruz, Castile-La Mancha, Spain - LaCruzMarch2015_16m | ecosystem: Environmental > Aquatic > Freshwater > Lake | place: Spain...
AGCGAGGCACAGGTTTATATCGCGTCCGGCCGCTTGCTTCTACGACAGCTTTGCGATAATCAAATACCATATAAAATGGCAGACAACTAACGCTCTGTCACCTTCAGGTTCCTTGACAGCCTCTGAGTATTTTACGATTTTTAGTAGACCTTGAGCGGCCGCTTTTCCAAGCTCCTCGGAAAAACCATCCCAGAAGGGGCTTCGTTCCTCTTCACCGTAACTAGATGTTGTCATGGATATCAAGCTTAGAAAAAGGGCAGAAATAATTGCCTTATTGATTTTCAAAAAATGCCTTCTATCGGTGGTGGATTGGAACGAATTGTTTCTCTCGCCGCAATTTCGCCTAACGTGAAGGCTAACGCGGCGCGCGCCCCAATGACGCAGAGAATTAGCACAATGCCCGTGGCGCGCGCTCGCGGTTTAGCCGAAGGTTAGGCTTTCTTTGCCTCCCTGGCCGCGTAATTGAGCCCGGCCCCTTTTTCCCCCGTTCTGGACCCCATCTCCCGTTCTGCATCCCCTGTTCTGAGCTGCGTCACGTGAGCTAGAAAAGACGAATAGTCGTTACCTGAAGAAAATCTTCTTTCTTCAAAAAGTGCGCGGTACGGCCCTGCTCGGATCGTTAAGAGTTTTCTTCCGTTCACGTCCTGTTTTTCGTCAATCTTCCAAACCCGTCGAAGGTCGATACACCCAGACTCGGCATTAGACTCAACTTCGGATAAAGGGAACCGCAGCAAACCATCATTTTGCAAAATGACAGGGGTCGTCTTTGATGACATTCGCCCGAAAAGTGGTACCACCATGAGAATCGGACCCAGAAATAACCAGCCATACTCCATGCCGGCGAGTCCGTTCCAGCGCACTGTCGTATTTGTAAACACACAATAGATGCCCAAGGAAAACATTAAGCCGCCGAATACTAAGCCCAAGAAAACTGTACCTAGACCTTCTACTTTACCATCTGCACCATACTGCCAAGAAGACAACTCTCGGATTGCCTCAGCTATCCGGACTTTTGACCCTATTTCTTCTAGGTCCAGTGTCGCTGTTGTTGCCTCCTGCGTTCCGGGAAACTCAGAAATGACCTGAGCGTACAAGGACTCGGCTTCCCCGAAATTTCCAGTTCTTTCGGCTTTTCGAGCGGAATTCAGGAGCTTCTTCGCGGACTTCATGGTGACTTCAGTATCCTGTGTGCCTAACAAGCCGGTCGCCTGCAGTGATGCAACTGCCCGGTCGGTTGCCGCAGTGCGGATCTCGCGGACCGGGGAACTGGACGACGGCCGATTCACTTCCCCTACACGATTCGGTTTCATGACACGCCGCCCGCCGACCGCCGCGTTAATTGCCTGCCAGCGTTGAACTGCCATGACAGCGCAACCCAATGACGATCAGCGCGAACTCTTCACTTTGCCAAGAGCCTAACGTGTTCTTGCTCGAGACGGGCCGAAGCCAGCCTAGGCTGGTGCGGGCCGCTTGTGTGCTAGCTTGTATTAGGATATTAGTGTACTAGACTGGATCCGGTCTAGCACCCAAGCATCCTAATGCCCGAGCCATGCCGACCACTCCCCGCCGCCAAGACGACACCCCCTCCAACTGGGACCGCTACCTGTGATCCACCGCGGCGTGCCGGAGAAGATGCGCCCTGGTACATGCACCGGGTCGAGGCCTTCATGAAGGCGCTGCGCCCGGAGTCCCTGTCCCGGCTGACGGCCGAGCAGCGCGTAGGTCGGGTCAGGCGCGCGCGAGACCTTGCTGTCATCCACGATGTCGGACGCGCCGTAACCCGACAGCCGACAAGCCGAGCGTCGGGTTACTACGGACTGGCGTTAAGGTGTTTGAATTGAACCGGTATCGAAAAAAAGGGGACGGTGCAAAACCGCCGGGACGGCGATTTTGCACGTCGAACCTCCCTGTTCCCGATCTCCTTGTCCCGAACGTCCCTGCCCTGAGCGTCCCTGTCTCCAGCCTCCGTGTTTCCAGCCTCCTCGTCCTGAACGTCCCTGCTCCCGGCGGATAGACCTTGAACGTTGGTCGGTCCTTCTAAGCATCCAAGGTGGTCTGGGTGCGGTGCGCGGCCTGTCCCGGGCTCAACAGCATGGACAAATTGTCATGGAACCGCCGCTGCGCGTAAATCCCATATTCATGGGTGAGGGCACCCCATCGTGCCAGGTGCTGCGCGTCACGCCGGACGCTTGCCAGGCAATCACTGCCGTCCTATGATGAATAAGGTATGAGCCAGGCCCCGGCGGCTGATCAGCTACGACCCCAATAAACCGGTGATACGGTATCCGGCGAGCATACAACCATGCCTTCAGCGATCCCCCTTCCCGCGTTGCGACAGGTATTGATCGTCGAGGACGATCCTTACTTCCAACGCGCCGTCGGCGAGGCGGTGGTCCAGGTGGGGACCCCCTGGCTGGTGCATGGCTGCAGCACCGGGGCCGCGGCGCTGGCCTTCTGCAAGGCCCCCGCCGCGGGCCTGAACCTGGCCCTGGTCGATCTCGGGTTGCCGGATCTGGACGGCATCGAGGTCATCCGAGCCGTCCATGTCCGCTTTCCCACCGTGCCGATCATGGTGATTTCGAGTGTCTGCGCCGAGACGCGGGTGCTCAGCGCCATTCGTGCCGGGGCGCTCGGCTATCTCCTGAAGGGCGACTCGGGCATCTCGATGACGCGCGCCATCGAGCAGATCCTGGCCGGAAACTATCCGATCAGCCCGAAGCTGGCGCGTTGTCTGTTCAAGCTCGCCGGGCAGGGCCCGGCCGCCGACGCGACCGCGCTGCCCCGGCTGACGCGCAAGGAAACCGAACTGCTGGGTCTCCTCGCCGACGGCAAGTCCTATGGCCAGGCGGCGGAGCGTATGGGCGTGGCGCTGTCGACCGTCCAGTCCTATATCCGCAACCTCTATCGCAAACTCGATGTCCATTCGCAGACGCAGGCCCTGTTGCGGGCGCGCGAGCATGGACTCCTGTAGCAGGGTAACGAGTCAAGAACAAGTTAAACGCGCTCGTTGTCGTTGTCGTTGTCGTAACCGTAATCGGAGAGGTGATGCAATTCGGGCAGCGAGAGAATCCGGGGCACGACGATAGCCTCGATTACGACAACGACAACGACAACGATGCTGAGAGCATTGTCTAATGGACTTGTTTCACCTGTCGGCGAACCGTTCCTCAGCCAAGATCAAGGACACCCGCGTCCCCCGCGCCAGCCGGCTCACGCTGAGTTCGCCCCCCAGCTCGCGCGCACGGCTGTGCATGTTGCCCAGGCCGCGCCCCCGCGCCACTGATTCCGGGATGCCGATGCCATCATCCGTAACGGCGATATGCAATTGCCCGTCCGCGCGATAGACGGCCTGCAGCACGATATGACCGGCGCGGGCATGTTTGAGCCCATTGCTCAATGCCTCCTGCATGATGCGCAGGAGTTGCAGGATCAGCCGTTGCGCGAGCGGCGGACAGGCGTCCAGCTCGATCTGCCAGTCGATGCGAACGGGCTGCTCCGCCAGGCGCCTCTCGCAGCGATAGCGCCAATCGACGATGGCGTCGCGCAGGCTGCCAGCCTCGTTGCTCATGGTGTCGACGACCAGATAGAGGTCGTCGAGGCACTCTTGCAGCAGGATCGCGACTTGCCCTTGGGTCAGCTCGCCGTGCTCGATGCGCAGGCGCGCCCCGGCCAGTTGCGAGCCGAAGCCGTCGTGCATGTCCTGCAACAGGCGTTCGCGCTCGGCCGTGCGCGAACGCTCCACCTCGGCGGCGGTGAGCTGCTCATACGCCTGTTTCAATGCCTGCTCGCGCTCGGCGACCCGCTCTTCGAGCGACTGGTAGAGTCGGGCGCTGTCGATGGAGATCGCCAGTTGACCGCACAGCAGCGACAGGGTTTCTACCTGGCCGACGGGAAAGGCGGCGCGATACAACCGATTCTCCAGGATCAGGAAGGCGCCGATCCGACCGTGCAGCAGCACCGGCAGGCCCAGCAGCGAACACACGGGCAATGCAGCAAAGTGTGGATCAGTCTTGAACCGGCTGTCGATCACCGCGTCGTCGCAGATCACGGGCGCCTGGGTGCTGAGGCCCAACCGCAGGACGCCGGCGGCCAGCACCTGCCGCTCCTTGGCCGCGTGCAGCGTCATCCGTTCCAAGCGCTCGGCGCCCCGCAGCCCGCCTTCCAGATGCCAAGCGCCGGCTTCGTCTCGCAGCAGCAGTTGGACATCGGTGGCCCCGGTCAGTTGGCCCAAGAGTTCCATCACGCGGGCCACCAGTTGCGGCAGTGACCGTTCCGAGGCCAGCGCCTGTGAGGCCCGCAGCAACGCCTCCTGGTTCAGGGCGTCGTGGCGTCGCTCCCCGGCGCCGACCGCGCGGCTGGGCCCTAAGAAGGGCAACTCGTCCAGCATTGCCCGGGCCTTGCCGGTGGCGCCCCACGCGCGATAGAGGACCTGGGCGTGCGCGAGCAGGGCCCGCGCGGCGTGCTCCAGCCCGTGGCGCAGGTAGCAGTGTCCAGCCCGCTCGGTGATCAGGGCCAGGTGCCAGGGGCGCCGGTGGGCCTGCGCCTGGCGCATGGCCTGCTCGAAGGTCTCGAATGCCAAGGCGCCGTGCCCCAGCGCGTCCAGCCGTTCGGCCTCCACCAGGGCGTGAAGATGAACGAAATTCATCGGCGCCGCCGCGGCGCGGGCCGCCAGCCAGGCCTGGTTGATGGCGAGCCGCTCGAGCAGGGGCGCACGCGCGGCGGTGTTCGTCTCCCGGACCCGCCGGGCGAGCGTCAGGGAGTGCAACAGGTTGATCAGGGCCGTCGCATAATCAGGGTGGATCGCCAAACCGAGTTCCAGGGCCGTCTCCACATGGTGGGCCAGCGCCCCATGGTCATTGAACAGACAGGCCGCCAGCGCCCGGTGAATATGGAAATAGGCGAGCGGGATCGGATCGCCCCGCAAGGCCGTCTGGTGTGCCTGCTCATCGAACTCGGCGTCGTTGAAACTGCCCGGGGCACTGGTCTCGCCCCTGAGCGTGCGGACCAGTTGTCGGTAAGGCAGATAGGATTTCTCGGCCGTGGTACTCCCGGTCTTGCGCGTGAAGCGCAATGCGGCGGCGGTCTCGGCCGCGAGTTCGGCGAGCTGGGCGCCGGTGTCCAGTAAGGCCGCCTGCGACGGATAGAAGGTGAAAGAGGCAATTTCCAGGTCGCCGGCGCGCAGCAATTCCCCGAACGCCTGGTGGGCGTGGGCGATATCCTCTTCCAGCGGGTTGCGCCAATGCCCGATATGATTCGTATAGACGAACAGGCCGCGCGCCGTTTCGCGGCCGCGTTCGCGGGTCGCGCCCACCTGCAGGGCGATCCCGGCCAGGCGTTCGGCGGTCGTGAAATCCCCGCGCAGGATAATGATGACCACGCAGGCGCAGACCAGGCCGTAGATGTTCTCGGCACAATAGCCGTTCTCAATCCAAAGCCGCGCGACCCGCAGCGCCAACCAGGCCGTAAGGACCGGATGGCTGGAACTGCAGTGGGCCGCGGGGATCATGTGGTTCAAGAGTTTGGCGGCACCCGCCAGGCGTTGGTCCGTCAGGTCGCGGCCCTGCGGCAACTGCTCCAGCGCACCGGCGGCGACCTGCCGATAAAAGGACTCGAGCTCCCGCGTAAGCGCGCTCGCGGCGCCGGTGGGGGCGGGGGTTCCCGGGTCAGCGGTGCCCGCCCGGAAGACATCCGCTGGTAGGCCCCGATAGTCCCGGAGGCTCCGCTCGAGGTCAGCGCGCGGGACCGGCATCCCGAGTCGGTCCAGGAGTTCGCATCCCAGCAAGATGGCTTCATCGTAGAGTGTGCGATTGAGCAGATTCGCTATCTGGGTGGCGGTTGGATCGACCAGCAACAGCGGGGATGCGGTATTGGCGGCGAGTTGCGCATAGATTGCGTCGGCCTCGCGCTGACGGGCTTGACTGAACAGCACCAGGTGTAACTCGGCATGGAGGCCGAAGGCGGCGCCGTGCTCGCGCTGCCAGGCGTCCGCGGCCAGCAAGTCGACGCCTAAGCGCAGCAAGCGCTCCGCGGCGGCGTAGTCACCGGCCTGGCGGGACCCGACGGCCGCGGCGAGCAACAGGTCCCGGGCGTCGGCCCGCTCCGCCGGCGCGACGATCAGCGGCGCCGCGGCGGCATAGTGCAGGGCGGCGTCGAAGCGGCGGGGCGGGTCGTTGTCGGCCTGGGCGAAACGCCGGGCCATGGCCAGATGCAGGCGGCTGCGCCAGGCGTCGTCGCGCGTCTGCTGGACCGCCTGCTGCATCCGGTCGTGACAGAACCGCAGGGCCGCCGCGGGGTCGCCCCGCTGCAACTCGAGCGCGCCGGGCGTGATCAGAATCCCCCGTTCCAGCGCGGGCAGGAGGCGCCCGCTCAGGGTTTGCGGGTCGGTGCCGGTCGCGAGCGCCAGCAGGCCCAGGGTGCAATCGTGGCCCAGGCAGGCGGCGGCGACCAGCGACTCCGTGGTCGCGCTCGGCAAATCGCTCAACCCGGCGGCGAGGAGGTCTACCACATTGTCGCTGACCGGGCGGGCCAGGAGGGTCGCGGCGTCCCAGTGCCACCGGCCGCGGCGCGAGTCGGGACGCAGGGCCCCGCCGCGGTGCAATTCATTCACCAAGGCGATGGTAAAGCAGGGGTTACCGTCGGTCTTGGCGAACAGGGCGGTCGCCGGTGAGCGCGCCTGCGCGGGTGCGATGTGCAGCATGTCGGCGAGCAGCGCGTCGAGGTCCGACGGCGTCAGCCCGGCCAGGGTCAGCACCACCGGCGGCGTCCCCGCCGCGGTGGGTTGGCGCAGCCGGTGCAGGAGCGGATGGGCGCCATCCACCTCGTTGTCGCGATAGGCGCCGATCACGAGCAGGCCCGCCAGTGCCGCGTCTTCCAGCAGGGCCCCGAGGAAGTCCAGCGACGGCGCATCGGCCCATTGCAGGTCGTCGAGAAACAACACCAGTGGCCGCGCCGGTGCGGCCACCTGGCGCACCAGGGCCACCAGCAGGGCGCGCAGGCGCCCTTGCGCCTCCAGCGGGCCGATCCGCGGGGCGGGCGCTTGCGGACCAAGCAGGGCCTCCAGTTCCGGCAGGACCTCCAACAGCGCGCCCGCATCCGGGCCCAGGCCCGCCAGGATCCGCTCGCGCCACACCGCCACCGCCGTCTCGGACCCGGCCAACAGCAACTGACACAGGTGACGCAGGCACTGGGAGGGGGCCAGCAAGGGCCGGTCCCGCTGGAACTGCTCGCACTTGCCGCTGATGAAGAGGCCGTTGGCCAGGGTCACCGGGCGGTGCAACTCGCGGATCAGTGCCGTCTTGCCGACCCCCGCATAGCCCGCGACGAAGAGCCCCTGGGTGCCGCCGGCGCCGACCCGGGCGAGGGCCGCGGTCAGCGTCGCCAACTCCGCGTCGCGTCCGTGCAGGCGCCGGGGCGGGCGCGGCGCCAGCGGCAGGTCGCGCGCGCGCAACGGCACCGTGTCCAAGTCCGCCCGCTCGCGCAACGCCCGGCGCAACCGCGCCAGATCGTCGGCGAGGCCCGCCGCACTCTGGTAGCGCTCCTCGGGCTCCTTGGCGAGCAAGGCCAGGATCAGTTCGGACAGACGCGGCGGCAGCCAGGCCGCCCGATCCCGCGGCGGCGCCGGGGAGCGCGCCAACTGGGCATGGATCAGGCCCAGGGTGTCGGTATCCGCGAATGGCGGGGCGCCGGTCGCCAGGGCGTACAGGACGGCGCCAAGCGAATAGAGGTCGGTGCGGTAATCCACCGGCCGGTTCATCCGCCCGGTCTGCTCGGGCGACAGATAGGCCAGGGCGCCGGGCAGGCGATCCAAGGGATCGAACCCCGAGCGGTCCTCGGCAAAGGTGGCGGCCAACTCGAAGCCGATGATCTGCACCCGCAGGTCATCGGGCCGAATCAGGATCTTGGCGGGGTTCAGGTCATGATGGATGACACCGCGCCCGTGGCACCGCGCCACGGCGCGCGCCAGGGCCAGGGCCAGCGTGAGCAAACGCCCCAGGTCGGGGTTTCCCATGAGGCCGGACCTTCCCAGCGGTACGCCGCCGAAGTCCGCGACCCTGGGCTCCGGGGCACACGGGTCGCCGGGCAGCAGGCGTGGACAGCCGGCCAGGCCTTGCAGCCGCTCCAGGATGCGCCGCTCGTTCGGCCGTACCTTGTCGATCTCATCGACGATAGGGTCGCGCGTCACAACGAAGCCTCCAGGGGGAACAGGCGACAAACCATGTTGAATGGCTGGCCGACGCAGGCATTGGCCGCTCAGGTCGCAGGACAGGGACCCGGGGCAGGCTTCTTGAAATATCCGTAGACCGCCTCCCAGGCCGACTGCTTCAGGGTATCGTATCGCACAGCCAATGGCACCTCCCGCGGCCGCTGATCGTCTTGATCAGGTTGAACCGCAGCCAGGTGTCCAGCAGCTTGCGGAAGTCCATCTTCTGCATTTCCTGGTTCAGTTCTTCCGGGGTGTAGTCGAGGGCGCCGAACAGCGCGTTGATGGCCCCGGCCGAGGCACCCGCATAATTTTCGATGTGCTGCCGGAAGTGAAGCCCATCCAGCGCCATCATGGCCCCCACATAGGCGATACCCAGGATGCCGCCGCCGGAGAACACCAGGTTCGTGATCTGATCCTCCTTCAGCGGGTTCTCATACGGGAGCGGATCGGTCGTAGACATGACTTGAACCTCACTCGAAAACAAGGGGCCGTGATGCCGCAATGCCGAAATGCCCGGAGACAGGGTGAAAAGCCTCGGCGGGTCCCGCTGCGGGACAAGCATCGATCTTTCCGCACTGTTGCCTGACGGTCTCGGCCTGCGGGGGGATGCAATCGGCGCGCGCGTTTTTCTCCTGAGGCCAAGCGTCTGAATTGCCCTTGTAGTATAACAAAATGCGCGAGAATCTTCGTGATCCATCGCGTGTTTTTTACACGGGCGGGTTCAGATCCTCATGTCGCCCGTCCGCCTGCAGGGCGCGGCGCACCCCGTCAGGATCGCGCGCAATCACGGTCAAGTAGGCCCGTGCCGGTTGATCCGGTTCCGAGCGGCCTTGCTCCCAATCGCGCAAGGTTCCAAGCGGTACCTGATAACGGGCCGCAACTTCTTCCAGTCTTGTTCATGTTTTTCCGCCCTTCCGGCCGAAATCACGCGGGTGCGATTGTCGCGCTCGGTATAGGTCACATGGAGAAGAACGCCCTCACACGGATCGTCCTGCATGACGGTACTGATTACCCGTGTTTCCGTCGACCTGGAAAGAGCGTTTATCCACAGATGAACACAGATGAACACAGATTATTCATTGACTTACACTTAGCTGGGAACTCACTTTGTCGGTGATTGTGACATGAGCGATAAGCGCACGACAAATGAAAGAAAATCTGTGTTCATCTGTGTTCATCTGGGGATTCGTGTTCATCTGTGGATTTTCGGATCAATCACGCCGCACCCGCACCCGTACCCGGCGCCCCCAGCACGGTCCGATTGCGGCCCTGGGCCTTGGCGCGGTACAGGGCCTCGTCCGCCAGGCGCAGCAGCGTCTCGGGCCGCGTCTCGGGCGTAGGCGCCAGCGCGGCGACCCCGATGCTGACGCTGACCCGGCCCAACGGCGCTGCAGCATGGGGCAGGGCCAGCGCCTCCAGGGCGGTGTGGATCGACTCGGCGAGGCGCAGCATGCCCGCGGCGTCGGTGTCCGGGGCGATGACCGCGAATTCCTCGCCCCCGTAGCGCGCGGCCAGGTCGCTGATCCGCTGGACCTGGGCACCCAGCACACCGGCGAGTGCGCGCAGACATTCGTCGCCGGCCTGGTGGCCGTAGCGGTCGTTGTAGTTCTTGAACCAATCCACGTCCAGCATCGCGAGCCCCAGGGGCCGCCGCGCGCGTGAGGCACGCCGCCACTCGGCCGGCAGCGCCTCATCGAAGCGGCGGCGATTGGCGATGCCGGTCAGGCTGTCGGTGGTGCTCAGGGCCGCGAGTTGGCGGTTGGCGGCCTCGGCCAGGGCCCGGGCGCGGTGCAGTTCCTCGCGCGCGCGCCGGTTCGCGGTGATGTCCTGGGCGCTGGTGCGAAAACCGAGCGAACGGCCATCGGCATCGAGGATGGGTCGCCAGGAGACGGTCACCCAGAATCGCGAGCCGTCTTTGCGCAGACAGCGGATCTCCAGGTTGTCGCCGCGGCTACCCTGGAGCGCCTCGCGAAATCTCCGCAACACCGGGGGCCGGTCCTGCGGCGCGGTGAGCATGGCCAGGAAGTCGTCCGCGGCCAGATACTCTTGCGGCGTGAACCCGGTGAGTTCCAGCGAAAAGGAATTCATCCACAGCAGCCGTCCCTGCGGACTGAACCAGGCCTCCCAACTGGCCGCGTAATTGGCGATGGCCTTGAATCTGGTCTCGCTCTCGCGCAGCGCCTCTTCTGCGCGCGCACGCTCGTCCAGGGTGCGCGCGAGCTTGAGATTGCTGTAGCTCAGCGTCGAGATGAGCATGGCGAACCTTGAATAGAAGGTCATCACCCGCTCGATGGTCGCGCGGCTGAAGCGCGGCACCTGCTCCAGGGCGGCCAGGTAAGCGTCCTCGTCGAATCCGAAGGCCCGCGCCTGGCGGCGGAAGGTCTCATAATCGGGCACCTCCCCCTCATAAAAGAATTGCCCGAGGAGGATGTTGCCCAGGAGCTTGCCGCCCACCACGATCGGCGTGGCAATATCCCAGAGATGGTTCTTGCAATTGTAGGCCTGGAAGCTCCCCGGCTGGCCCCCCAGGGACAGCAGGGTATCGCTCTCGATACAATTGCGGCGGGTGTCCGGATGAACCCGATGATACCTGACACAGATGTCCTGCCAGCCGGTGGCGACCAGCACCTTGCCGCCGCGGTCGATCACGCCGACGCCGATCCCGGTCAACTGGAAGAAATCGTCCATCAACGCCTGAATCGCTTGCGTATCGATGATATCGGCCAGTTCCAGCGTGCCGATGTCGCCCTCCGGCAAGAGGATCGCGGACAATTTTTCCCTCACCGCGGCCTCGCTCTCGCGCAGCGCCTCTTCCGCCCGTCGGCGCTCGGCGATTTCCGCCTCGGAACGGCGGATCGCCTCGGAGAGCAGCCGGTTGGCCTCCGACAACTCGCCGGTGCGCTGCGCGACCTTGTGTTCGAGTGACTGGTAGAGCCGGGCGTTTTCGAGCGAAATCGCCAACTGCCCGCACAGCATGGACAGGGCCTCGATGCGCCCGGCGGAAAAGGCGGCGCGCAACAGCCGATTCTCCAGGATCAGAAAGGCCGTGGCCCGCCCCTGGACGGACACCGGCAGGGCCAGCAGCGAACAAAGCGCGAGACCGGCGAAGTGCGGATCGGCCGCAAAGCGGCTGTCGCAAACCGCATCGTCGGACACCACGGGCGCCAGCGTCTTCAGGCCGAGTCGCAGCACCGTCGCCGCAATGCCGCATTGCGCCTCAGCCGCGGTGCGCGTCATGCGCGCCAGCGGTTCGTCCCCCCGCAGTCCGCCCTCCAGCACCCAGCCGTCCGCCTCGTCCAGCACCATCAGTTGCACATCGGTGGCGCCGGTCAATTGGCCCATCAGGTCCACCACCCGCGCCCGCAAACTGGCCTCGGAGGTCTCCGCGGCGAGCGCCTGGGAGGCGCGCAGCAGGGCCTCGTGGTCCAAGGCATCGCCCAGGCCCGCGCCGCGGCCCTCCGGCCCGCCCGCCGCACCGGGCTCGATGAAGGGCAGGGCCGAGCGCATGGCCCGCGCCTTGCCTGCGGCGCCCCAGTGCCGATAGAGGTCGTGGGCGCGCGCCAGGAGCGCCCGGCCGGCGTGCTCCTGCCCGTGCTGCATGGCGCACTGCCCGGCGCGTTCGGTGATGAGTGCATGGTGCCAGGGGCGCTGATGGGCCTGGGCGGCGCGCATCGCCTGCTCGAAGGTCTGGAGCGCGGCCCAGGGCTGGCCCAGGGCGTCCAGCCGCTCGGCCGCCACCAGATCATGCAGATGACTGAAGTTCATGGGCGCATCGGCGGCGCGCCCGGCGAGCCAGGTCTGGTTCTGGTCCAACTGCCCGAGGAGCACTGAGCGCGCCGCCGCGTCGGCCGTCCGCAGGTGCGCGATCAAGGCGAGCGAGTGCAGCAGGTTGGCCAGGGCGGTCGGGTAGAAACCGCTGATGTGCCGGGAGAGCGCGACCGCCGCCTCGGCATGATGCGACAGCGCCGCCTCATCGTTGAAAAGACAGGCACCCAGGGCTCGGTAGGTATGGTAATAGGCCAGCGCCATGGCGTTGCCCTGGCTGGCCGCCAGGTGTGCCTGATCGTCGAAATCGGCATCCGCGAAGCCCCCGCGGTCGCGGGTTTGGCCCGCCAGTGCCCGCACCAACTGGCGATAGGGCAGGTACGCCTGCTCCGAATGGGTGCTCGCGCTCTTGTGCGCAAAGCCGATGGCGGTCGCGGTCTCGGTGTCCATCTGCGAGAGTTGCGTACAGGTATCGAACAGGGCCCCCAGCGTGGTGAAGGCGGTGAAATTGGCGAATTCCAGATCGCCGGCCCGCACGAGCCCGGCGAACGCCGCCTGGGCGTGTTCCAGGTCGTCCTCGAGCGGCTGAAACCAATGACAGGCGAAGAGCCCGAAACTGTGCTGGGCGCGGGCCGCCTCAAGGCTGCCGTGGTGGCGTGCGAGTGCGGTCTGAAGCGCCGCGCGGGCCGCCCGGTAACCGGTGGCATAGTCGTCGCGCAGGGCCACGGTCACCATCGTGATACAACACATCGGGTAGCTCAGGAACTCGCAGTAGCCGGCCTCGATCCACAGGCGGCTCATGCGCGCCATCATCCAGAAGCCGAGCAGCGAACCGGAAAACAGTGCGGCCGGGATCAGGCGGTTGAGCAATTGCGCGACCATCAGCAGGCGCTCGTCGTCCATGTCGGGC
>Ga0247839_1006862_pt1 | contig 12857 bp, 19 predicted proteins | sample LaCruzMarch2015__6_FD_192405 | JGI IMG/M metagenome (GOLD analysis project Ga0247839, IMG submission 192405) | Freshwater microbial communities from meromictic Lake La Cruz, Castile-La Mancha, Spain - LaCruzMarch2015_16m | ecosystem: Environmental > Aquatic > Freshwater > Lake | place: Spain...
GGATCACGGCGAGTATCGCTAACAAATCTGCAGCAATCACTAATACCAAAACGGCCTCAAGATCAACGACTTTCGTCAAGTTCAGCCAAATGGCAGTGCTGGTTAAAAACACAGCAGCCGTAGTGAAGGCTCGCGTATGCCATATCCGCTGGTTTTCGAACAGCGCTCGCATCTCAACATCATCCCCAAAATCCATGACAACATCGCACATTATGGCCTATTGACGAATAAACGTAGAATTTAAATATATAAAATCGCTCTTAGCTGTCACTGCCCTGATATATTGAGCCTGTTTTTGTGTTGAGCCGCTTACGATGGCTTCTTTTTTGGGTAATTGGGGTCCTAAAATCTTTGACGCAGACGCCTTGACTAAAATCTTTATTGAAAATGCAGTCGCCAAAGCTTTGGACCCAAGCCGCTTCAGCGGTGAAGCCAGGATCATTCGCATTCGTCACATACTGCTCAATGCCTGGAAGGGTATCGGCATCACAAGTGTCCTTCACGCCGACGATGTGTTGGCTAGGACCCTAGTTTTTTTTGATAACATAAGAACGGCTCACGTGACAGGGCCTGCTGATGCGCTTGTCAGTGAGCCTGGTAGCGATGCGGCTGACCAGCCACGTCAAACAGTGGCTCAGTATCAAAAAATGTCAGCGATTGATTTGCTTTTTGGTATTATCAAGGACAAGGCTATCGACAGGCAAAACAATGAAGACAGGGCAGTGCTAGGTAGATGCTTAGAGTATATAGTTTATTATCGAGCCAATACTGTTTCTAGCCATGCTAGGCTAACTTTGGCCTTATTGAAATTGCATACGATTGACGATCTCAACGAGCTGGGGCATTATAGCGGTTGGGATGTGATTATGCATGCTGTCCTACCATTGTTGGAAGAAAAAAGAATAAAGCTTGAAGATCCCTTTTTCGCCGGATTGGTGCGCGACATCATAGTAGCCGGCATAGACTACATGGTGAGCCCTGAAAAATATGCATCGGAAAGCCAAACACGCTTGCTTGCTTTTGTGCCCCAGTTAGAGGCTATGCCAACAGATCCCAAGGCAAAGAATCTACTCAATAACATCTCGAATGTCGTGGCCTATGGCGTCTGTGTTGATAACGATGAGCTCATGGAGAGCACACTGAATCGGGTTATTCAAAGTATCAAGGACCAAGTGGGCGGCAAGGGCCTTTTCATCGCCGCCGCCAAAAACCTATTTTCCACCAAAAACATTTTGGCCATGAGCACCGCCACTTTCGCTGAATACTCCTGCTATAACTCTCGCGTATTGCCCGGACCTGTCAAATGGATAGGCTACTCCATGTACCCAAAGCTCTTTTTCTTGACTAGACAGGCCCTTGCAAATGTTGAGGATTTGTTTTCGTTCAAAACTGCAGAACTTTAGGCTGTTTCTATTGCTGCATATCCTGCATGCATTGAAGCACAGTGCATAGTCCAAAACACGCTGGCGACAACAACCACTGCAGCGCCGGTGCCAACGCTAATAATTATCACGGGTTTTTCGAACCATTTTATTGTTGCTAAAGTTGTTGTTGTGTCTATAGCCAAAGCTGTCGTGGTTATAGCCAAAGCTGTCGTGGTTATAGCCAAAGCTGTTGTGTCTATAGCCAAAGCTGTGGTTGTCGTGGCTGAAGTGGTGACTGCAGGTAAGGTAGGGCTGCTGTCTATACCAAAGCACATTTCAACACTTTGGGCAGTTAGCATTAAGAGCTGAAGCGCTGATGTTTGCCCGACAGCGAGAGCCGAAGTAGCAGACCCCCAGTACGTGCCTTCCATAAAGCCCCGCCTTCCAGGCCCCCTGCGTGTGCATCCCATACGGTTCAGTGTTTTCAAGCTTATCCCATTCGCTATCAAAAACTTGAGTGCCTTGTCCAACGCCGGATTCGCACGCTTCGATGATCTCAATGAGCTCATTGGGCTTTATGACCTGCTTGATCAGTGCAACGTCGAGGCTTGCCGCCTCAAACTCTAAGACCAAACGTCTCCCATACTGATTGTGAATCTTGGCTATAGACCCGAATTGCCACGGCTTTTGAGCCTGTTCGCGTTCAAAAAAAGTGACTATGACACGGTGCTGCTCTGTCGCTGCTACCAACACAAATAGCAAATAAACATATCCAGTCATTTTTTATGTTAAATCGCACAGGCCAGCATGTGCAATTATAGTCTGCCTAGCGCCAAGCCACTGCATCGAGCGTTTCATCGTTATCGCTACTATGATCTATAAATATATGCAGGTAATAAATTAGATTCAATTTAATAATTACCAATATGATGCTCAGACTGTCAATTAGATTGTGCGTACTTTTTACTGCCATTGCGCAATGCTGCTCCACGCCAAAGTTACTCTTTTGCGTAATCACTGCGCACCGGCCCACAAACTACCTGCCAGCGCTACTTGCAGAGCTCCAAGCGCAGCACGCCCTTTTCAAGGTGGTTGATACCGACAATAGCACCCTACCTTCTCTCAAAGCGCTCAAGCTGGCAAAGAGACCTGAAGAGCAAAATTGTATGTTGCCAGCAAATGTGATTTCGTGCCCCGTGCAGAAGCAGGCCCTGGATGTGCTCGATGGCTTGCAACTGTGCCTTTCAAATTTGCAGTCAGGTCCAAGGTGGATCGCCCTGCTAGAGGACGACATGCTGCCGTGTGAGGGCGCAGTGACAAAAATGGAACAATTTTTGAATTCCAGTTCCGAAGGCGAATGGCACAGCTTTAAAACTGCACGCTTTGCCAAATATTCGAGAGCGGTGGTGTTCCCCCTGGAAAATATCCAGCCGTATTCAAATTATGTTAGGGCTCATTTGAGGGAGACGCCGTATGACAGCTTGCTGAGCCACAGGGAGTGGTCTTTGGGAAACCCTGATTATGTCCACAGCGTCTCACTTTTCGCGCACGCTGGCAAGGTGTCGACGATTCAGGAGCGGAATGATCCTGCGTTTATGGCCACGTATGCTGCCTGGCGGGATGAGGCCTGTGGTATGCCCTTGAATTAATCACATGGCCTTTCTATCAATGGGCTTTCTATCTGGCACTCATGTCATCAAGGCAAGAGCATAAACACGTTTAGGGCTATCAATACATTCTGTGATAGTCGCTTCCTCCTATAATTCATCCCTAGCTTTGGGCTTATGCTCACTGGCGTTTGGCTTGGGTTTGCAACAGCGCCTACAGCTACACGGAAAGCCGATGCCAAGCAAAGAGCAAACCCTTATGGGATGGCTGTAGACTGCGTTGTTGGTTATGGGGTCTATACTGGGCAGCATTTTGGCATGCTCAACACAAGGCAATATGCGAAAGTAAATAGCTATCTATATATATGCAGCCACTTTATGGCCAGATAAGGCCAAAGATAAGGCCAAAGATAAGGCCAAAGATAAAAGCCAAAGATAAAAGCCAAAGATAAAAACCAAAGATAAAAGCCAATGAGACCCCAGCTCTATCAGGGTGAAGGCTTCGCCGATTTTAAGGACCGCAAGCGCGTCAGCGCGCAAAAGGCTAAGAAATATGTCACCGCCCAGGCTGAGCTCATAGCCTTCAACATAGAAAAGGAACTAAAGTTGAAATCCCTGCGCTCAAGGCGACAGGCTATAAGTTATCTGCTTGAGCAGTGTCTGTTGCTTTGCTCTATCAATAAAAGCGAGCGTAGAATGAGATGGGTGCGACGCTTGGTCACTAGAGCGAGAAACGCTGTGCGAAAATAAATACCGTGTGTTGTTTAGCGGTAGATGCATTTTTAGGTATAAAATGAAAGTCAAATGATTTCCCAGCGGTCCGTATCGACAGCGTAGTCGTTGTGATCGAGCGTCCTGCCAAATATCTCAAACTCTATGCGAAACTAAATACCGTGTGTTGTTTAGCGGTAGATGCATTTTTAGGTATAAAATGAAAGTCAAATGATTTCCCAGCGGTCCGTATCGACAGCGTAGTCGTTGTGATCGAGCGTCCTGCCAAATATCTCAAACTCTATGCGAAACTAAATACCGTGTATTTTTAGCGCGGTAAATGCATTTTTAGGTGTAAAATAAAAATCAATTTATTTCCCAGCGGTCCGTATCGACAGCGTAGTCGTTGTGATCGAGCGTCCTGCCAAATATCTCAAACAGGCCCCATGCCCCGTCCATGGGAACGTCCAAAATTATTCGGACCTCATTCTTTTTGATGGTTAGGATGCTAATAAAGCAGCTTTCAATGATCCTGCCGAGGTGCTCGCCGAGCTTCGCTGTGGCCACAAGGTCTTCGTTTTCGTCGCGACAACAGGTGACGCGAAATCGGCAGCCCATACCCTGACTGTTGACATTGCCAATAAGTGTCTCTTCGTCAATTTCTAGCCAAAGCGTCTTGTTCGAGCTGGAATCTTCGACCCTGGTTCGCCGCACCATTTGTGTCAAGACAAGCCCTTTACGCCTTACGCCTCCACGCCTCATGCTTTAATACCCAAAAACTGTTGGCCTTGCTGGCTTGCTTAGAAACGAGCTCATGCTTTGACTGCTGGCTTGCTTAGAATCGAGCTCATGCTTTGACTGCTGGCTTGCTTAGAATCGAGCTCATGCTTTGACTGCTGGCTTGGTTAGAATCGAGCACATGCTTAGAATCGAGCTCATGCTTTGACTGCTGGCTTGGTTAGAATCGAGCACATGCTTAGAATCGAGCTCATGCTTTGACTGCTGGCTTGGTTAGAATCGAGCACATGCTTAGAATAGAGCTCATGCTAAAACAATTGATATTGATTAGAATCGAGCACACGCTTAGAAAAGCATAAGCCAGGCTAGGCCAAAGCTGCCAAAAGCGACAATGAGGCCTTCCTGCACTTTGATCGTGCCCAGGCACGTCGAAAATAAAAATAAACAACCCTCTAGCATGTACGAGACTAGCCCGCAGGTGAGATTGGCAGAGGGGTCAACAACAGCAGCGAGCCGCGCTAACCCGAACGTGAGAACGAGCCATGCCATGAGCGTGCAGGCCGCTGGGTTTGTTCTGTCTTCCGCGTTCACCCAAAGGTCAGTGTGCCACGACGCAACGGCTTCATACTTGAGCGCAATCGCCGCGGCTGAAATTAGGTCCCAAATCACATTCACACACAGGAAGCAGTGAATTGTCGGCAGCATAGGCTGCCCTTAAACATTGAAGGCGTTTATAGCTACACGCTGCGTCTCCGTTCATTCACATCACCCAAGGGCAAGCTGAAATGTATGCTTTGCGTTTTCTGCAAAATGCTGTGACGACGTTTAGCGCTGCGTCTTAGTTCATTCACATCACCCAAGGGCAAAGTCAAGCTGAAATGTATGCTTTGCGTTTTCTGCAAAATGCTGTGACGACGTTTAGCGCTGCGCTGCACAGCTTCGTTATATGTTATTTCGAGCTCATCAAACGCCCTGTTTAGGCATACATTTTCAAGCGAAAAGCCATCGCGAGCGTATGTCGCGTCGATTTGGAAGGCGAGATCGCGCATCTGGGCCTCTACCACATGCGCGTCTCTTTCTCTTTGCATAGTCCGATAATCGCAAACCGTGCATAAAACATAATCAAACTATATATACACGAGCTACTTTTTTAAACTGAAAAAGTTTTGACATGAGTTTTCGCTCAAAGCAGTCGGATTCAGATTCGGATGACAGCGATGCATCTTACGATTTTAAGCACAAGGGTGTACGCTATTATCCAGGCGGCCCTCTGGATCCCCCCCATCAAAGCTCGCGGCCAGAACGAAAGCACTTAGAGCCAAAGCACCCAGAGTCAAAGCACTTAGAAGACAATGAGACACCGTATATAATAATCAAAGGTCAGAAGTTATATCAAGGCGGACCCGCGAGTGCAGTCGACTACTATGCCAGGCCAGTTGACATAGACCTGAATGAGGACATGCGTCCAAGGCACTCTATTATAACCGCACAGGCCGTTAAAGAGACTTTTCATGCTATTAACACGCATGATCCGTATCTCCATTGCACTATACCATCATGGGTGCAGAATGATGGCCCTGATGAGCGTGTGCTAAATTCGCCGGCTTTTGTTAGGGCATGGCACGCATTCCGGTATCACTATGACACAATGTGGGCGACGCTTGAGCCACATAATCACACAGAGCAGATTCGTAGTCTTGAGCGCCAAATACTAAAGCTGGACCGGGTCTATCGCAGGGCTCTTGAGCATGCATTCGGATCTAGACACGTATAGACACAAACAGGCTATATATACAAGTGCCTAAACCCTAAACAGCTAAGATGGCACAGGAAGACAAGAGAAGGGAGTTGGAGGGCGCACACGCTACACGTTGAAGGATTTGAAACATTCGCAGGAAGATATAGCATACAATGTCTCCAAAGTGGCTTGGGGTGAGCATTCAATAGCTATGCTAGAGGGCAAGCTGTCAACAGAAGGTCAACACTTGCAAGAGCAGCAGGAACTGCACAGATTGCATAATTATTTTTTACCAGCCGTCAAGCGCAGGTTGGAACGCGCGATATTTGACAAGTCCAACTACTTAGATGAAGTGGCAAAGTGTTTAACATTGCTGAGACCAGCCCTGCGTGCCATGAAAGAAGACATGGCGGCTGAGCAGTTGGTCTATGCTGGAAAGATGATGCGGCTCTATGGCCGCCGTGAGCTTCTTCATGAATCAATAGAAAACTGGAAGAAGCAGTTTCCCGAGAAAGCTGATGATTTCATGACGTATATGCCACTGAAGACTAGGCGGATGCTAACGGATCCGGATTATGAGCATAGTGACTCGGACAATGAGCTCTATTAAACAAGCGTGTATGCTACTAACATCATTTTTCCCCGCAAGCATAATATATGGTATATAAAGGGGTATAAAAAGGACTAGGCTATATTATTGTGATGGATAATATATCATTTCATGCGCTGTGGATGCGCTTGAATGCAGAGAAATTTCAACGTAAAGAGTTATGGGAAAATTTGTCTGAGGAAGATCATAAAAGGCAGCGCGATGATAATGTGATTGAAAACATTGAAAGGGAGTTTGATGAATGCCGGAATATGATTGCCAAATTAGAACAGGAGAAAACGTCCATGTTAAAAACATGGCCTATAGACCGTGTCTTTGTCGAGGCAGAAAACGTACACGATGAGAAGTTTAGGGAATGGTTGTTGATGGGGCTTAAGAAAGAACGCATTCGGGATGGATTGCTTGAACCCACTGCAGTTCTAAATAACATGAAAACCTTTAGAGAACTGCAACAGATACACAGAGATATGGTAGATATAATAGAGTTTAAACTCAACTACCGAGAAAACCTCATGCTGGCTCATGGCACAATAAATGTTCTTGAGCTGCCACCTGCGCGATTTAAAAGCCAAATAATTTCCATGTTAGATAATTATTTTCCCACAGACGAGCTACAGCAAAGGCTGCCAGAAATTGAAGCGTTGCTGAATGAAAAAGATAATGAACGACGGCTGGCCTTTATGATGGGGACACATCCTAGACTTGGTGGAGCAAGTCCACAGTTGGACAATGAAATGTTTCGGTCCTTTATTTTGAATAATAAACCATATTGACGCATGCTGCTTAAGACTAAAACCCCATAACATTAAGGATGGCCCAATGGTTCCTTGATGTGTTTTAGGTGTAAAATAACGTGTATTTTCACTTGTGGGATATACCACAGCCACGGTTCAGGTGTAAACTAACGTGCATTTTTACTTGTGGGATATCTCACAGCCACGGTTCAGGTGTAAAATCAACTGTGTGTTTTTAGGTATGGGATATCTCACAGCCACGTTTCAGGTGTAAAATAACGTGTGTTTTTAGGTATGGGATATCTCACAGCCACGTTTCAGGTGTAAAATCAACTGTGTGTTTAGTGTGGGGCTATAGACACGGCTACTGTGCGGGGACTATAGCCACGGCTATGGTGTCGGCTATAGCCACGGCTATGGTGTCGGCTATAGCCACGGCTATGGTGTCGGCTATGGGCTATAGCCATGACTGCTATGTGGACTATGGGCTATAGCCATGGCTACCGTGTGGACTATGGGCTATAGGCTCCTCTTCACTCCCTTTTCATAGGCAAGAGGCTAAACCCCAGTCTGCAGGCCAGATGGGACCCTAAAGCCTCTATCGAAAGTCACTCAGTGCACTCTCTTTTCATAGGCAAGAGCCCTAAAGCCTCGTTGATAGCCATTATAGGGTTCCCTTAAGTCAATTTCATAAATATCTTCTATATTTGTTGATCGCCTCGGGCTCGCCATCATGTCCCCTAATTGCGTTTGGGGCGCAGCAGCTTATTGTCATCTGAGTCATAAGAGTATTCATCCATGCCATTATGAACCGTTTTTAAATATCTTGGGCGCAGGGGCTCATCTAAGTCATCTGAGTCATCTGATTCTTCGTCTATGACTTTATGAACTATTTTTGTTTTTCTTGGGGGCAGGGGCTCATCTGAATCATCTGAATCATAATCCATATCTTTGTGAACTGTTTTTGATTTTTTGGGGCGCAGGGGCTGATCATCGTCATCTGAGTCATCTGAATCATCTGACTCTTGATCCATGCCATTATGAACTGTTTTTTCATCCATGCCATTATGAACTGTTTTTAAATATCTTGGAGCCAGGGGCTCATCAGAGTCATATGAATCATCATCCATGGCTTTATCTTCCTCTCCTGGCTGCATAACAAAGTCCATTTCTTTGGTGTTGTGAATGGCCATTGATGATTTGTGTATTCTTTATATATGATACGCGCTAGGGCAATGGCAACACTAAACTAAAAAAAAAGAGGTAAATGCCAAGCTGTTTATTACTAAGACCTCAAATGAAAAAATATAACAAACGACATCACGATGAACTCATACAAGCACACGATCAACCATTCCTACTGCGCACTGACAACACTTGTGACAGAGCTGGGCAAGGCCACCACCGAGGACCAACGCGATACTGTCATGGAGCACTGGAAGACATCAAGCGCGATCATGGACAGATCGCTGCATAACACTATGAACTTTGTGTATGCAAAATCTTACGACCGCAAGATGTCTTCCATCGAGAAGGCCATCGCGCTCGACATGAAATGTCTGGCCAAGAGACTTGAGGCCGAGAAGGCAAGCCTCGCACGCTGCACGGAATTGCAGTCGTCGCTTGAGGCCTTGTTGGAATAAAAAAATAAAACAAATGCCCTATAGCCAAAACCCTGTCACGGTGTCACTACACCATCACACTAGTAAACGAAGCAACTAAACTAAAAAAAAGAGGTAAATGGCAAGCTGTCTTCAGGTCACAGCCTTCAGGCCTACCGTAAGTGACGATCACCATAAAATGATTGAAGGCGTTGAAATGATTGCAGAGGGCGGCACTTTGACCACACTGCGCTTCACCAAAAATACGGGTGTTGCTGATTACTCTTTGTGCGTCACTATCCTGATCCCTTCTCTGTTTGCGGAATGCAAGACTCGCGTGGACATAGAAACGGTTGTGACGAATTTTGGGGAAACCTACAAGAACGATTTGATGGACCTTTACTATGATGAAATGCTGGCGGTTGATGGCAGATACGAATGCATGCTTGGCCTTGGTGACGACCAAGGCTACGAGTGCTTTGTGGACAATGTCTCGCCTTTGGTGCAGTTGCCAGGCCCTCTTAACACGGCCTATATCTTCAAGATTATGGACTATTCCTTTGAAAGAAGCTCGGAATAAGCAGTGCATTTTTTAATCAGCCAATCGCGCAGCAAGTGAACAGCATTGTGTGCACAGACTCATGCCCATCATCGCTTCAAAACAAGAGTCAGTAGAAGGCGGATGCTTGCAAAACCAAACGCAAGCCAATAAAATGAAAACGATAGCAAGCGCGATCATGGCGATGCCTGCATTTAATAAAATTTGATTGTTTTTGCCTTGCAGCATGCAATAAAGTCCTGCCGCTGCTAATAGTATAGGGCCACCTAGCCCAATGACTGAGGCTATGACTGAGCTGAAATTTTGCTTGTTTTGTGCTTGTTGTTGGCTTGAATCTGTCATGGGAGCCGAGTATAGCTGTTGCACGCCATATTGCCCTTGCCCTTGCCCTTGCATAGTGAACTGCTGCTGCACAGGGCCTTGCATATTGTATTGCTGCTGATATGGGGCTTGCATATTATATTGCTGCTGATATGGGCCAGGGCCTTGCCCATTGTATTGCTGCTGATATGGCCCAGGGGCTTGCATATTGTTTTACTGCTGATATAGGCTTGACATTTATACCCTATTTCATCAGCCATTACGGAACACGGCCAGACACGTCTATAGGCCCGTACGGAAGAGCCACAGGGGCTTCAAGTGACCAAGGGCCTTGCCAACATATTGCACCCCCCCTCCCTCAGGAAATTAGTCTCAAATAATCAAGAGCCCCTCTTGTTATGTCTATAGGCCCGTACGGAAGAGCCAGGGGCTTCAAGTGACCAAGGGCCTTGCCAACATATTGCACCCCCCCTCCCTCAGGAAATTAGTTTCTGGTCACGCCTAGACATGTCTATAGGCCCGTACGGAAGAGCCACAGGGGCTTCAAGTGACCAAGGGCCTTGCCAACATATTGCACCCCCCCTCCCTCAGGAAATTAGTCTCAAATAATCAAGAGCCCCCTCTATATATCACTGACCCGGTAGATATATCTATACATATAGGCCTATATCTTAGTATATTCCTAATTATAATAAATATAAAAATAAAAACTCTATAATATAATTAGGAATATATTGAGATATAGGCCTAGATATATAGATATGTCTACCGGGTCAGTGAGATATAGAGGGGGCTCTTAATTATTTGAGACTAATTTCTTGAGGGAGGGGGGGTGCAATATGTTGGCAAGGGGGGTGGTCACTTGAAGCCCCTGACTCTTCCGTGCGGGCCTATAGACATGTTTTGACATGTCTAGGCGTGACCAGAGACTAATTTCTTGAGGGAGGGGGGGTGCAATATGTTGACAAGGCCCTTGGTCACTTGAAGCCCCTGACTCTTCCGTGCGGGCCTATAGACATGTTTTAAATTTAAAATAAACTAATTATTATTAGCTCGAATCGTTTTAAAAACCGCAACGTTTCAACATTTCAACGTTTATTGTTTTTTCATTTCGTAAAAGGCAAACGCATCTTGGGCTCAATGAGCAAAGGCTCAGAGGTCAATTAAATCAAACTGACGTTTGCCAAGCAAGGGCTGAATCAAAGACAGCATTGAGGCCTTGTCTTTGATATCACCCAAGGTTTTGGCTTTTGCTTCTTCCAAGACAAGGCGAGCTTTGAGTTCCTTAATCTCCAGCAAGCAATCCGTATGCTTGCGGACGACACGCGAAAACAAAGCAATAGCGCCCTCGCCAGCAGTCGCGTCCAGATTGAAACGATGCTCACACATCGAAAGGCAAACGCATCTTGGGCTCAATGAGCAAAGGCTCAGAGGTCAATTAAATCAAACTGACGTTTGCCAAGCAAGGGCTGAATCAAAGACAGCATTGAGGCCTTGTCTTTGATATCACCCAAGGTTTTGGCTTTTGCTTCTTCCAAGACAAGGCGAGCTTTGAGTTCCTTAATCTCCAGCAAGCAATCCGTATGCTTGCGGACGACACGCGAAAACAAAGCAATAGCGCCCTCGCCAGCAGTCGCGTCCAGATTGAAACGATGCTCACACATCGAAAGAACAGAGTCAAACTCCGGCGCGCTGTTGGCAATATCAGTTTCGAGAGCCAAGCGAGCTGCTTTGAACAAGACATCAACAGAAGTGCCCCACATGTCACCTATCGCATCCAACTCAGCACCAATATGAGCATTGCAGTGAGTGCCTATAGTGAGGCTATAACATTTGCCAAAGGGCTCAATGAAAGCTTTCACTGCAGGCGTCTGAACTCGGCGAAGCTCAAAATACAAGTAATCAAACAGGGGAACAACAGCATTGGCGCGCTCAAACAAAACTGAATAGCCAGGATTCGAGGGCTCGCGCTCAATCATGGAGTTGACTTCATAACCACCATAGCCACGCTTCAGCTTGCTTGGGTCTCTCTCATAGTTCAAGAGTTCGCGATACGTGTTGGCTAAAGTGAGAAGCATGGTCTTTATGCTTCATAGTTTCTAATCTATCCATAAAAGCCATGAGCCACTTTCCTCTTTTTTTTTAAGCTAGTGCTTTAGACATGGCCTTAGACCAAAGACATGGCTTTAGACCAAAGACAAGGCTTTAGACATGGCCTTAGACCAAAGACATGGCTTTAGACCAAAGACAAGGCTTTAGACATGGCTTTAGACATGGCTTTAGACCAAAGACAAGGCCGTAGACAAGGCTTTAGACATGGCCGTAGACAAGGCTTTAGACATGGCCAGGACAAGGACAAAGACAAGGCCTTAGACAAGGTTTTAGACATGGCCAAGGACATGGCCAGGACAAGGACAAAGACAAGGCAATAGCCAAGGCCAGGCTATAAAAACATCTAATACCTAAACAACATTAGCAGGCTAAAAGATGAAAACAAAACATAATGGGCTGTTCATAGCACTAAAGTATGGAGCTGCTGCCATGGCTGGAGCTTCGGGTTCTTATGTCTATCTTAAGAGAAAATTTGACTTGAAGGAAAAAGCTTGGCTAAATGCACACACTGGACATAGCAATGAATTGAAAAATGATAGACCATTGACAGAACCAGGCCAGATGCAGTATTATGGTCTATAATAACAAACAATAAAAAAAGAGGAAAGTGCTAGCCTGAAGCTAGCATCAGGCTCAGGCTGAAGCTAGCATCAGGCTCAGGCTGAAGCTAGCATCAGGCTCAGGCTGAAGCTAGCATCAGGCTCAGGCTGAAGCTATTAAGACAAATGTCAAATCACAAAAGGCCATTGAGTCCAGCTGCTT
>Ga0247839_1006865_pt1 | contig 12850 bp, 11 predicted proteins | sample LaCruzMarch2015__6_FD_192405 | JGI IMG/M metagenome (GOLD analysis project Ga0247839, IMG submission 192405) | Freshwater microbial communities from meromictic Lake La Cruz, Castile-La Mancha, Spain - LaCruzMarch2015_16m | ecosystem: Environmental > Aquatic > Freshwater > Lake | place: Spain...
CCGACACCGAGACCCGCTTCCGCGTCATGGCCGCACAGGGCTCGGTAGCGCAGGGGTTGGCGGTGCTGGATCGACTCGATGCGGCGCAGCGGTCGCCAGTAGCGCCTGACTGAAGACCGCGCGATGGACCAGATCGCGGCCATCGTCGCAGAGCGGGGCTGGACCCAGAACGAGGCGGCCACGGAAAAGGGGTCACGGAAAAGGGGTCAGGCTCGAATGGCACTGACTTAAGCCGCAAGCATCATATAAACAAGCGGTTGCGATGCGGCGAAGCGAGCGAAAAACCGTTCCGGACCGGGCAGAAGCCGGGAAACAGCGCGGAAAATGCCGCTTCCAGTCAAGTGACTGCTTGTCGCACCTCCTGTAACTGGCTGATTTATATGTGCCGTGGCTTAAGTCAGTGCCATTCGGGTCAGGCTCAATTATTTCTTGCCGCCGGCCGAAATGAATTGAGCCTGGCCCCTTTTTCTCTAGAATTTTATTCTAATTCCACATGATGGATGTTGCCGTGCTTTATCCAAACTGAAGTAATGGTCATAAGTTTTCCCCCTAGAAATCGTAATGGTCAACATCCCATTTTCAATGTTTAGCTCATTATCATGTGACTTATCATCGCAACTTAATCCGGTGCCTAGTTGGTTGCACTCAAATTCCATGTTCATTACCTTAGCTGCTTGCGCCACCAACTCTTCTTGTTCGCTACTGCTTTGAACCTCTGGGTATGGGGCCCTTATTGTTGTTAAGCTATAACTTGAAGTGCCATCTTCCGCAGTCATTGGTGTATAAAATAAGAGAATTTCTTTTCCGTTATTTGCTATTACTTTCACACTTACAAAGTCCGCCACTTTACCACAAATTGTTTTTATGTTTTTCAGTGCATTTAGCGTTTCTTGTGAAATTAAGAACACGCCTTTATCTACAATCCCTTGCCTTGCCAATAATTCTATTTCTGGTTTTCCGCCTATTAAAAGTTTTTCTGCCTGCTTAAGTGTTTCAGGGTCGAACTTTCCAGAAGGGGCGGTATGCTTAAAACTGGAAACTGTATACGGCAACTTACGAATGGAGTCTTTCAGGCATAGTTTTTGGTAGCAAAAAGATGAATTAGAAGCGTGACCGCCTGGTTCCTCTGCGTTGGCGTACTTTTCGGTGATTAAAAACATGATCAGAAAATTCAATAAGCAGATTGAGATTGTTTTGATCTTCATGTCTTTATTTCCAATGTCACTTTGGTCATAGTCGAGCTAAAGGTGGCACCCTGTTTGCTCATTATTTACTATTACTGTCGCCCAGTGATTCGTTATGGCTAGGCTGATTGACATTATTTGCCATTATTTTATCATATATGGACACAGAAGCTAATACCGCTTTTGTAGTTTCTGGGAACCATATTGGAGCATAATGACTAAATAATACAATAGCGGCAAAGATGAGAGCGTAAAGCTTTTTAAGTGGTTTTAATGAAATGAGGTAAGCTAGTATTTTCCCCCACCGCTTTGGTGGATAGTAACCATAGTAGTCATCATTTAAGCCCAAGCGACTTCTCATTCTAGATATAACCATATCTTTTGTTGGTTCCTTGTATCCGTAGAGACTTTTAGTCCACCAAATAAGCATTTTTCTACGCCATAAGTTTATCTTTTTCATAATTTAGATCGAAACGTGAAGGCTGTGGTCCGATGTAACCTATTATAAAACCATTCAAACTACAATCGTTAGTTAAACCATAAGAGTAATTATTATGAGTAAAAGCAAACCAAATACATATGATACCCAGATTTCATGGCGCATGACGGAATCAATGTATCATCAGTTAAAGGAAAAGGCGGCTAATACTGGAGTTCGAATTAGCGCCATCATCAGGTAATGTGTGGAAAGGCAATTGGGTACATTTCGGGATAACGAATAAGCGTTTATCCGGCGTGCGCGCCGCACTGACCCCGCGTCGGAGCGCGACGCCGCGCGCGCACGACGGATAAACGTTTGTTGAACTAATCCGCTCCTGGCACGACGCCTGCTGCGGCCGCGGTCCTCTTTAGGAGAGGGGATTGTATCCCGGAGGCCGGGACGCCGGTCGGTGTCGGACCGGGTTGCCGCGCCCGCGCAGCGCCCGGTGCGGCACCAAGCGGGCGTCCGTGTGGCGCTGCAGGACGGTTCAGCTGCGTCTTGGAGATGAAGTGTAGACGATTTTCCAGCGGTTGGGCGAGCGCGAGCGCAGGCCGCGGACGGCCTGTCCCGGACGGCGGGTGGGCGCTGGCGCCTAGCAGGTGGCAGGCATCAGCGAAACCCCCTGACCACGCCGCAGCGGGGCCAGGTGCGCGGTGACGTGCAAGCGCCCGATGCGGCACGTGGGACAGGGATAGCCGTCAAAGGGCGCCGTCGCCGCCGGTTCCGTGGCGGGTTCTGGCGCCGGCGGCGGGGCCGCGAGGGCGGCACGGATCAGCTCCAGACAGCGCGCCCGGCAGCGGTTCGCCAGGAAGCCGAAGTGACGGACCCGCATGAAGCCTTTGGGCAGCACATGCATCGAGGATGGGGTCACATCGAGGATGGGGTCCATCGAGCGATGGGGTCAGGTCTTGACTTATGCCTCGCAGTGACGCCGGTGCAGAAACCGCAGGGTCAACGAGCGATGGGGTCAAACGAGCGATGGGGTCAGGTCTTGACTTATGCCTCGCAGTGACGCCGGTGCAGAAACCGCAGGGTCAAGAAACGGCAGGATCAGGTCTTGACTTGTGCCACAGGGAGAACTCAAGACCTGACCCCATCCGTTCTGGGGGACTACGACCTTTTCGCGGTTCTTTTCCAGCCTGCTGACAAGGTACTCGACGCGCTCCCTGACGCGGGGCACCGGTAGCCCGGTTTGGGGATCAGTCGGCGCCTTGGCATCCGCGTCCAGCAGATAAAACAGCGAGGGGATACCAGGGACAGACAGGGGATACCAGGGACAGACCACGGAATAGCAAAACGTCCGACTACTCGCTACAGCCCCACAAGGCGCATAAGCCGGTGGAGAACGACCTCGATCTCGGACTCGGTCAACCGCGCGATCGGGGGGCCGCAGAGTCGGGTACGGCTGATGGCGCGGCAGTGCTCCACCAGCGCGAAACTCGCTGCCTTCAGGTCGTCGCGCGGCGGCAAGGCGACGTGCAGGGACGCATAGCGGGGCTCGGATCGGCTGCTTAAGGGGCAGACGAACAACAGCGGGGAGTCGATCTCCAGGATCTCCGGCGCGGACAGCAAGGCCACCGGACGGAGTTTGCCGATCTCCGCGCCCTTGGCCGGGTCGAGCCGCGCCAGGTAGATGCCGCCGCGGATCAGGCTTTCCACCAGCCTTCCCGCGCCAAAGGCAGCGGTTCGCCAAGCGCCGCGTCGAGGTCTTGCGCGAAGCGGCGGGCCACGGGGTCGCAAGCCATGGCCCGCAAGTCCTCGGCCATGGTGCGGCGCTCCGCCGCCGCGCGGGCTTGTGCGATCTCGTGCTCCAATGCCCGGCAGATCAGTTCGGACCTGGACACGCCGAGACCGCGCGCGACATCCAGGCTTGCAGCCGCCAACTCCTCGGGCAATTCGATGGAAAGGGCTACCACTGGAATCTCCGGTTATATCGCCGATCAGGCCACAATATAGCCCGTCGATCCTTCGCGAACAACTCCGCGATGGTGCGGATGCGGTGCGCGGACCGAGCTTGATCCCGACTGGCATAAGGGGCCGGGGGTCAAATACTGCGCTCAGGAGACTCCCGTGGGACGCAGGAACCCCCAGAGAGAAAGGAGATTATGACCAACACGCAAGATGAAGACCTGTTGCCGGAATACGAATTCGACTATGGCAAGGCCCAGCCGAACCGCTTCGCCGAGCGGATCGCCGTCGCGGTAGCGCTCCAAGCCGATATTGGCGCTTATCTCCAGGCGCGCGCTCAGGCCAAGGGCCTGCCGCTCGGGGATCTGGTGAATAGTATGCTTAAGCGAGACGTTGAACTCATCGAATCGCAGACACTCGCAGAGAGTTGATATTTGGCCGTCGGGGTTATACAAACGTTTTCGGCAGGCTCACCCAAGGCTTCGGCGATGGCCTCCGCCTGATTCTCCGGGATGCCGGAATCCTTGATGGTGCGGATGAACTTGTGGGTATCGAAGGGAATGGCGGTCATGGTGCTCACTGTCCTCGCTGGTTACGCGGTGCGCCGGGGCTCCACCACGTTTGAGCCGGTCTCAACCCGGTCCAGAAAATCCCTCCCCAGGCGGGACGGGGCATGGGCCCCGTCCCGGGCCTTTGCTTGGCCCACCGGTGAACGAAGCTGCCCAAGCGCCCGCGCTTGCGGTCGGTGCGGCTACAACCATGGCGAGCAGAAATGTTCAATGTTTAGCGGCGCACCCACGAACCCTGAGGCACACAACACCGCCGCCGCGCCGCTAAACATTGAAGCGGAAGTGGATGATGTCGCCGTCCTTCACCACATATTCCTTGCCCTCGGAACGCAGTTTGCCGGCCTCCTTGGCCCCCTGCTCACCCTTGCAGGCGACGAAGTCGGCGTAGGCAATGACCTCGGCACGGATGAAGCCGCGCTCGAAGTCGGAGTGGATGACCCCGGCCGCCTGGGGCGCCCGCGAGCGGGCGGGGATGGTCCAGGCGCGGACCTCCTTGGGTCCGGCGGTGAAATAGGTCTCCAGCCCCAGCAGTTCGTAGCCGGCCCGCACCACCCGGTTCAGGCCCGGCTCGTCCAGCCCCAGTTCGGCCAGGAACTCGCCGCGCTCATCATCGGGCAGTTCCACGATCTCGGCCTCGATGGCGGCGCACACCGGGACCACCAGGGCACCCTCCGCGCGCGCGTGCTCACGCACGGCGTCCAGCAGGGGGTTGGCGGTGAAGCCGTCCTCGGCGACGTTGGCGATGTACATGGCGGGCTTGTTGGTCAGCAGGAAGAGGTCGCGCAGTTCGGCGCGCTCCTCGTCGCTCAGATCCAGGGTGCGCACCGGGCGCGCCTGGTCGAGTTGGACGCGCACCCGCTCCAGCAGGTCGCGGCGCACCGCGGCCTTCTTGTCCCCGACCTTGGCGGCACGGCCGGCGCGGTCCAGGGCCTTCTCCACCGATTCGAGGTCCGCCAGGGCCAGTTCGGTGTCGATGATCTCGATGTCGCGCAGGGGGTCGACGCCGCCGGAGACGTGGATCACGTCGTCGTTCTCGAAGCAGCGCACCACATGCGCGATGGCGTCGGTCTCGCGGATGTTGGCGAGAAACTTGTTGCCCAGGCCTTCGCCCTTGGAGGCCCCGGCCACCAGTCCGGCAATGTCCACGAACTGCATGGTGGTGGGGAGAATGGCCTGGGGCTTGGCGATGGCGGCGATGACGTCGAGCCGCGGGTCGGGCAGCAGGACGACCCCCACGTTGGGGTCGATGGTGCAGAAGGGGTAGTTCGCGGCCGCGATGGCGGCCCTGGTCAGGGCATTGAACAGCGTGGACTTGCCCACGTTGGGCAGGCCCACGATCCCGCATTTGAATCCCATGGTGAGGTCCCGGGCGGCAAAACCGCTAATCTTAGTCCGCAAATGAACGCAAATAAACGCAAATAAATCACTTATCGCGAGAAACCTGTGGCAACCCAGGCCCGGGGATCAAGCCGACGCTGGCAGGATCGGACTATTTGCGTTCATTTGCGTTCATTTGCGGACAAAATCCGCGCCCCGCGGCTCAACTGTCCTTGCTGCCCCGCGCGTAGACATCCTCGAAGCGCACGATGTCGTCCTCGCCCAGGTAGCTGCCGGACTGGACCTCGATGATCTCCAGCGGGATGGTCCCCGGGTTCTCCAGCCGGTGGGCACTGCCGACCGGGATGTAGGTCGACTGGTTCTCGGTGATCAGGAAGGACTTGTCGTCACAGGTCACGCGGGCGGTGCCGGAGACCACGACCCAGTGCTCGGCCCGATGGTGGTGCATCTGCAGCGACAGGGACTCACCGGGTTTCACGGACAGGCGTTTGACCTGATAGCGTCCGCCATGCCCGATGGACTCATAGGCGCCCCAGGGGCGATGCACCCGCTGGTGGTGGCGGAACTCGTGGCGCCCCGCGTGCTCCAGGAATTGCGTGACGACCTTGACGTCCTGGGCGCGGTCCTTCTTCACCACCAGCACCGCGTCCGGGGTTTCGACCACGATCAGGTCATCCACCCCCACCACGGCCACCATCCGATGGCGGGCGATCAGCAGGTTGTTGTTGGCGTCATGGACGAAGGCGTCGCCGTCGAGCACGTTGCCGGCGGCGTCCTGTGCCCGGACCTCCCACAGGGCGGACCAGGCGCCCACGTCGGACCAGCCGGCGTCCAGGGGGATGACGATGGTCGCCGGCGCCTCGCGGCGGGCCTCGCCGGCGATATGCTCCATCACCGCATAGTCGATCGAGTCGCTGGGGCAGGCGGCGAAGGCGACGGCATCGAGGCCAAAGAACTGCCCGGCCTCGTGCCCGTCCGTAAAGGCGTGGGCCGCGGCCTGGGCGATGTCGGGGCGCAGGCGCTCGATCAGGCTCAGCCACAGGGACGCCCTGAGGACAAAGATGCCGCTGTTCCACAGGTACCGGCCGTCGGCAAGATACCCCTGGGCCGTCTCCAGATCGGGCTTCTCGACGAAGGCGCTGAGTCGGTAGGCATGGCCGGCCAGGCCCTCGAGCGGACCCTCACCCCGGGCCTCGCCGACATAGGGCTCGCCTTGACGAATGTACCCGTAGCCCACCTCGGGCTTGCTGGGGACTATCCCGAAGGTCACCACCGCGCCCTGGTCGGCCAGGGTGACGCCATCGGCGACGGCGGCGCGAAAGGCCGGTTCATTGCGGATCATATGGTCCGCCGGCATGACCAGCAGGACCGGGTCCAGGCCGCCCCGGAGCGCCGCCAGGGCCGCGACGGTGAGCGCCGGGGCGGTGTTGCGGCCCTTGGGCTCCAGGATGATGGCACCCGGGCGGCGCCCCAGGACGCGGAACTGCTCGGCGACCAGAAAGCGGTGGGCCTCGTTGCATACCACCAGTGGCTCGAGCAGGCCGATGGCATGACGCGGGTGCTCCTGGTCCAGCCCATCCAGGCGCCGGACCGTCTCCTGGAGCATGGTGTGCTCACTGGTCAGGGGCAGGAATTGCTTGGGATAGGCCTCCCGCGACAGGGGCCACAGACGGGTGCCGGAACCGCCGGAGAGGATGACGGGTTGCAGGAGCATGGTCGCGATCTTCCTGGGCGGGTGCCCGCGGGACTGGGCCGCTGATTACAGCAACCGCGACCGCGCCGCGTCAACCTCTGGTAGGATCTTAGCCCCGTGAGGATAATTGTCGCTTGCGCGCGCCGCCGGGGTGATCGGCCGCGCCCGAACATCGGCCAACCGCCGCGGCGGCAGGCCCCGCCAGGCCGCCCGGCCACACCCTCCGGCCCACCCGACCCGTCACACAAGAGGTACCCGCACCGATGGACCTATCCCCAGGCGATCAACCCCCGTCCATCCCCGGGATCGACAGTCCTGAGCTCTTCGAGCGCGTCGGCGAAGACCTGGACCTGTTCTGGGAGGTCTTGAGCGAGTTCAGCGACTCCTACCGCGACACCCCGGCGCAGCTCGCCGCGGCCCTGGACCAGGACCTCGCCGCCGCCCGGCAGTTGGCCCATACCCTCAAGGGCGTCCTGGGTAACCTGGCGGCCACCGAGTTGTTCGCGGCCTGCGCGGCACTCCACGAGGCGATCCGCGAGAATCAGCCGGAGCGCTACCCGGCGCTGCTCGCGACGCTGATCCAGGGCATCCCGGCCTTGTGCGATGCCATCGCCGGTGCCCGCACGGCCACGGCGCCGGACGCGCCCAACCCCGTAGCCGGCATCGACGAAGGCTGGCTGGAGGAACGCTATGCGGCGCTGCGGCTCGCCCTGGAGGGGCACCGGGCGCGCGACTGCAAGACCCTGGCCGAGGAGTTGGCCGCCGCCGGCGTCCCCGCCGCGGACCGGCCCTTCTTCGATGAACTGCATGGCCTGATCCGCACCTATCGCTTCAAGGAGGCCCAGACCCTGCTCGAACACTACCTTGCTCAAAAGACCGCTTGATGCTTGACCCCAGACCCAAGGTCCTGGTGGTCGAAGACAGCAGGACCAACGTCGGCATCCTCGTGGGCCTGCTCCAGGACTATGACGTGATGGTCGCCCTGGACGGGAAGACGGCACTGGAGCTGCTCGCACGCGAGACCCCCGACGTGATCCTCCTGGACATCGTCATGCCGGGGATGGACGGCTTCGAGGTCTGCCGGCGCATCAAGGAGCGGGACGACTTGAGTGCCATCCCCATCCTCTTCATCACCGCCCGTACCGATGAGGCCAGCATCATCCGGGCCTTCGATATCGGCGGCAGCGACTACGTGACCAAGCCCTTCCGCAGCAAAGAGTTGCTGGCACGGGTGCGGATCCAGGTGGAATACCGGCGCGCCATGGACCAACTGCGCACCATGGCCGTCACCGATGGCCTGACCGGACTGGCCAACCGCCGCGCCTTCTTCGCCGACGGTCTGCGCCTGCTCAACGAGGCGCGCGCCCGCGCCCTGCCCCTGGCGGCCATGATGCTCGACATCGATCACTTCAAGCGCGTCAATGACCAGTACGGTCACGCCCGCGGCGACGAGGTCCTGAGACGGGTGGCGGACGCCCTGCGCGACCAGACCGACGGCCGCGACCTGTGCGCGCGGGTCGGCGGCGAGGAGTTCGCCCTGTTGCTCGCCGTGGCCGACGACAGCCAGGCCGCGGCGCGGGCGGAGCGCCTGCGTCGATACCTGGCGGGCGTCGTCCTCGACACCCCGCGCGGCCCCCTGTCGGTTACCGTCAGCATCGGCGTATCCGCCCTGACGGCCGATTGCGACAGCCTGGACGCGCTGCTGGCCCAGGCCGATGACCGCCTCTACACCGCCAAACGCGGCGGGCGCAACCGGGTCTGTGCCGGCGCGTAAAAGGAGCAGGGGCGTCCCGCCCCTGCGATCGTCGTTATCGTCGTCGTTGTCGTAATCGAAAAAGCGATACACTTTGGGGTACGAGAGAATCCGGGGCGCGACGATAGCCTCGATTACGACAACGACAACGCCGTTCCTAATCGCCTTTCAGTCTGCCTCTCGGACCCGGATTGGTTCTCGGGCTTGCTGCATGCGGCGGCCTTGATCGCCGTTCCGGCCACCGGAGGTCGAGGCTTTAGCCGGTCCGGCGTGCCGACACCACTGATTTCTCTTGGATATGTCAGCAACCGCCACCGGCTAAAGCCTCGACCTCCGGTTGCGGACGGACCGCTGTCGGCCGCAACGATGATCAAGGCCCTTGCGGCAATGACGCCGGGGCGGGACGCCCCGACTCCTCTAGCGCACCGGTGCCGGCGGCACCGGCTCCATATGCCAGATATCGCGGTTGTACTCCCCGATAGTGCGGTCGGAGGAGAAATGCCCGCTATGGGCGGTATTGAGGATACTCATGCGCAACCAGCGCTCGCGATTGCGATAGGCCGCCGCGGCCCGTTCCTGGGCATCGACATAGGCGCGGAAATCGGCCGCCGTCATCCAGGGGTCGTAGGGGTTGCGGATGCTGTTGATGACGGCGTCGAAGATCCCGCCCTCGAATTGATTGAAGTGGGCCGCATCCAGCAGGTTCATCACCTCCAGCAGCGCCGGGTCATGGGCGATGATGCTGTTGGGGTCGTAGCCGTGCCGACGGTATTCCACCTCGGCCGCGGTGAGGCCGAAGAGGAAGAAATTCTCATCGCCGACCTGTTCCCGGATCTCGATGTTGGCCCCATCCAGGGTGCCGATGGTGACGGCCCCGTTCATCATGAACTTCATGTTGCCGGTGCCGGACGCCTCCTTGCCAGCGGTGGAGATCTGCTCCGAGAGATCCGTCCCGGGGGCGATCACCTCCATCAGTGACACCCGATAGTCGGGGATGAAGGCGACCCGCAACTTCCCCTCGGTGGCCGGATCACGATTGACCACCGCGGCCACGTTGTTGATCAACTTGATGATCTGCTTGGCCATGTAATAGCCGGGGGCGGCCTTGCCGCCGAACAGCACGCACCGCGGGGTCCAGTTCTGCGTATCGCCGTGTTTGATGCGGTTATACAGGTGGATCACATGCAGGATGTTCAGCAGTTGGCGCTTGTATTCGTGGATGCGCTTGACCTGGACGTCGAACATGGCGTCCAGCGGAAAGTCCACATGGCACAATTGCTCGACGGTCTGCGCCAGGCGCGCCTTGTTCGCCTGCTTGATCTCATGCCAGCGCGCCCGGAACGCGGCATTCTCGGCATAGGGGGCCAGCCGTTCCAGCCGGTCCAGGTCACGCACCCAGCCGTCATTGATGGTCTCGTCCAACAGTGCCCGCAACCCGGGGTTGCACAGCGCGAGCCAGCGCCGCGGCGTGACCCCGTTGGTCTTGTTGTTGAACTTGCCGGGCCACAGTTCGTAGAAGTCCTTGAACAGCCCCTCGACCAAGAGCCGGGAGTGCAGGGCCGCCACACCGTTGACCGAGATACTGCCGACAATGGCCAGATAGGCCATCCGCACCTGTTTGACATCGCCTTCTTCGATCAACGACATGCGCCGCTGGCGCTCGCTGTCGCCGGGCCAGCGGGTGGCCACCTCGGCGAGGAAGAGGGCATTGATCTTATAGATGATCTCCAGCGGCCGGGGCAGCAGTTGCTCGAACAACCAGACCGGCCAACGCTCCAGGGCCTCGGGCAGCAGGGTGTGATTGGTATAGGCCATGGTCTTGCCGGTGATGGCCCAGGCGGCCTCCCAGTCCAGCCCGTGATCGTCCATCAGTTGGCGCATCAGTTCCGCCACCGAGACGGCCGGATGGGTGTCGTTCAACTGAAAACAGTTTTTCGCCGCGAATTGCGTGAAGTCCTTGCCGTTGAGCCGGACCCATTCGCGCAGCACGTCCTTGATGCTGGCGCTCGCCAGGAAAAACTGTTGCCGCAGGCGCAGTTCCTTGCCGTTCTCGCTCGCGTCATTGGGGTAGAGCACCATGGTGATGTGCTCGGCGGCGTTCTTCTGGGCCACCGACTCCGGATAGCTGCCGGCATTGAATTCGCCCAGGTCGAACTCATCGGTCGCGGCCGCCTTCCACAGGCGCAAGGTGTTGATGGTGTCGTTCTCATACCCCGGGATCGGGATGTCGTAGGGCACCGCCAGCACGTCGTGGGTATTCACCCAGCGCACCGCGGGGCGCCCGTCGTGATCCTTGTAGCGCTCGGTATGGCCGCCGAACTGGATGCGCTGGGTATACTCGGGGCGGCGCAGTTCCCAGGGATTGTCGTCGCGCATCCAATGGTCCGGCTCCTCCAACTGGGCGCCGTCCTCGATCAACTGGCGGAACATGCCGTATTCGTAGCGCAGGCCATAGCCCTTGACCGGCAGTTGCAGGGTGGCGCAGGAGTCCAGGAAGCAGGCGGCCAGCCGGCCCAGGCCCCCGTTGCCGAGCCCGGCGTCCGGCTCGCAGGCGGCGAGTTCCTCCAGGTGCAGGCCCATCAGGCTGAGCCCCTCCTCGGTGACCGCGTCCACCCCAAGGTTGAGCAGGGCGTTGGACAGGGTGCGCCCCATCAGGAACTCCAGCGACAGATAATGGGTGCGCTTGCAGCCCGCCTCGTCGTGGGCCTGGCGGGTGCGCTTCCAGCGCTCCATCAGACGATCGCGAAGCGTGTTCGCGAGCGCCTTGTAGGTGTAGTAGGCGGAGCGACAATCACGGTCGCGGCCCAAGGTGTGGGAGTAATAGCGGCGGAAATCCTCCGCGATCCCCGCGGTGTCCATCGCCAGGGGCGGGGTCGCGAAGAGTTGCTCGTTCGGCTCGCTGCGGCGCAGTTGGGTGTGGGCAGAGGTGGGCATCCGGTGATCCTGTGGTGGCCTTAAGACAAGGTGGAGTGGGAAAGTGGAAGCAAATTCTACAAGCAAATATTGCGCCGCGGTAAGGGGGCCGCGGCGGCGTTCAGGCCAGCGGGGCATTTCCGGTTGCCAGGCCGTGCGACTGTGCAAGAATGGCGCGAAGTGTCCCCTCCCCCGCCCCCACAGGTAACACAGACGATGCAATGGGAAACCGTCATCGGTCTCGAGATCCACACCCAGCTCGCGACCCAGTCCAAGATCTTCTCGGGCTCGCCCACCCGCTTCGGGGCCGCGCCCAACACCCAGGCGTGCGCCGTCGACCTGGGCCTGCCCGGCGTGCTGCCGGTCCTCAACCGCGAGGCGGTGCGGCTCGCGGTGCGCTTCGCCACGGCGATCGGCGCGGAGTTGGCCCCGCGCTCGGTCTTCGCCCGCAAGAACTATTTTTATCCTGACCTGCCCAAGGGCTATCAGATCAGCCAGTACGAGTCCCCCATCGTCGGCGAGGGCCGGGTCGAGATCCTGCTCACGGACGGTACGGTGCGCGAGATCGGGGTCACCCGCGCGCACCTGGAGGAGGACGCCGGCAAATCGCTGCACGAGGACTTCCACGGCTGCACCGGCATCGATCTCAACCGCGCCGGCACCCCGCTCCTGGAGATCGTCTCCGAGCCCGACCTGCGCTCCGCGGCCGAGGCCGTGGCCTACGCCAGGAAGATCCACCAGATCGTGCGCTGGAACGGGATCAGCGACGGCAACATGCAGGAGGGGTCCTTCCGGGTGGATGCCAATGTCTCGGTGCGGCCAACTGGCCAGACCACCCTGGGCACCCGGGCCGAGATCAAGAACATCAACTCCTTCCGCTTCCTGGAGCGGGCGATCCAGTTCGAGGTGGAGCGTCAGATCGATCTTATCACGGCCGGCGGCCGGGTCATCCAGGAGACCCGCCTCTACGACCCCGACCGGGACGAGACCCGCACCATGCGCGTCAAGGAG
>Ga0247839_1006866_pt1 | contig 12849 bp, 15 predicted proteins | sample LaCruzMarch2015__6_FD_192405 | JGI IMG/M metagenome (GOLD analysis project Ga0247839, IMG submission 192405) | Freshwater microbial communities from meromictic Lake La Cruz, Castile-La Mancha, Spain - LaCruzMarch2015_16m | ecosystem: Environmental > Aquatic > Freshwater > Lake | place: Spain...
CTGACAAGAAAAGGGACAATAAGCTAAATGTCCCGCGAAGGGAAGGGGGGCCATCTGTGGATTACGCCCGGGTTTGGGGACAGTTCACCCGGGTTTGGGGACAGTTCACCCGGGTTTGGGGACATTTGGCGCTGTAACTCTATGTTTTTAAATACGTTTTCCGCTCTACAAACAGGTACAAACAAGTTACAAAAGCGCGCCCTGTGGATAACTTGCTGTTTTCGTTGGACGAAATCGCCGAGGGGAGAGTTTACGGGGATGCGGCCCGAGCGCTGGAGCGCGCCAAGATCCTCGCTTCGCCTGAGGCGCCTAAGTTGCTGAGAGGTATAAGAAAAGAGGTTCTGCAGGGGGATGTTCGGCAAGCACAGAGCAAGCAATAAGCGCTTAAGGTGCTGATATGAAAGAAGAAAAAGAAAGAGGCAGTAGGAAAAGAAGATCGCTGGGGGAGACCGCCCAACACTCAAAGTGTCGACACTGTTACAGCAAAAGGAGCGTTTTTAGACCTGGCGCCAGCCCGGCCGGGCCTGTGCCGGCGGGGCTTTTGTCTACAGTCAGACGATGACAACGCGCGCCGGGGCGTCGGGCTCATCGTCCGGCCGCCCGCCTGCGGCGATCAGGGCGGCGGCAACCTCCACGCGCGCTGTAGCCGCTGCCTTGGCACGCGCTGGGGCATCGGGGTACATCCGCCCGGCCGGCTCGCCCAGGTCGCCGAGCAGGTGCGCCAGGCCCACCAGGTCAACCCGGCCCAGGCTGGCGTACTGGCTCCACAACAGCAGGCGCCGGCAGACCCAACAGCACCCCACCCTGTTCGGCTCCGCGCCTTCGAGCGCCGCGAGTCCCTCGCGCAGCAAGACAAGATCCCCACCGTTTTGCATCGCTTTCCCCTAGTTTCTGGAGTGAACTTAGCTACCGATTTGTATTGTAATGTATCGTTTCGTACTGTATCATATTTATTACGTTACGATACAGTACAAATGCAGAGGAACACGAAATGGCAAGACCCGGAATTACCCGCGAGCAGGTCACCCAAGCCGCTGATTCGTTAGTCGCAGAGGGGCAAAATCCCTCAATCGAAGCGATAAGAAAGCGACTCGGAACGGGCAGCCCCAACACGGTACACAAGCACTTGACCGAGTGGCGCGCCGCGCGCCCCCAGACACCCGCCGCCGCGCCCGAACTCCCGGCCAGCTTGGCGGCAAGCATCGCGGCTGAGATTGAGCGCGCCACCGCGGCAGCCCGGGCCGAAATCGAGGGCCGGCTTGTTGAGGCGCAAGCCGAAGCCGCCGCCTTGGCCGATGTCGGCGAGGGCCTGGAGGCCGATCGGGAGACACTGACAGACCAGGTTGCAGATCTGACCCGCGAGCGTGACACCCTCGCCGGCAAGGCCGCCCAGCAGGCCGCCGACCTTGACGCCCAGGCGCAGCGCATCGAGCGCGAGCAGAGCGCCGCCGAGTCCGCGCGGGTCGAGTTGGCGACCGCCCGGCTGCGCATCGAGGGGGACGCCGAGCGCCGCGCCGAGCAGACCCAGGAGATCCAGCGCCTACGGGCCGCACTGGAGGCCGAGAGCAAGGCCCGCGTTGCCGGTGAACAGTCGGCCGCCGTGCTGGCCGCCCAGCTTGAGGCCCTGCGCACCCAGGTTGCCGACCACCGCGAAGCCCGGGACCGGATCGAGGCCGAGAGGAACCAGGCCAGAGACCAGGCGAGCCGGGCGGAGGGCGAAGCCCGCGAGCAGACCCGGCGCCTCCAGGAGCAGGCCGCCATCGTGGAGGGTCTACGCGGTCAGGTCGAGGAGCTGTGCGAAGCCCGCGGCCGGATCGAGGCCGAACGGGACCAGGCCAGGGAGCAGGCGCACCAGGCACAGGGCGAGGCCCGCGAGCAGGCAGCAGAGATCCAGCGCCTACGCACCACCCTCGAGCCTACCGCGCCGACGGCCGGGCCGATCGGCACCCAGGCGCCAGCGCCAACGCCGGCCCTGCTCCTGGCGCCCGCCGCCGCCCCGATCGGCACCAAGGCCGACTCCGCGCCGGTGAAGAAGGCCCCTCGGCGCCGGACCCCGCCGCCGCCGCCCGCCTGATCTTTCACATGTGAAAAAAAAGGGCGGCCCCTCGCGGAACCGCCCCCCCTTTCCCGACCTGGCCGACCCCCTTCTTTTCCTACTGCCCTTCTTCCTGGTCCCGACGCGGTAGCAGCCGCACGACGTTGGAAGGCACGCCGCCCGGCGGCGCCTCGCTCCTGTGCGCCCACCACCAAGCAGCCCAGCCGCCGCCCTGGGGCGCCGGCTCGGTCCTGTGCGCCCACCACCACGCAGCCCACGCGCGGGCGTGCGCAGGACTGATAAAAACGTATGCAGTAACAGCGCAAACAAACCACCAGACTGCGCCAATTGCCAGAACGATTAGCACATACGCTAATTCCACAATTGTTTGTCCCAAACCGGTTAGCAGGCCCACCCCGCACACGCCCGCCGGTGCTGTTTGCGGCGACGTGCGCGGCATCCACCACCCCCCATTGTTATTACCATCGTTCATTTCGGTTTGCCCTCCTTATTTATTTCGTCTTGCATTTTTTTAAACGCCGCCGCAGTTGCAGGCGACTGCGGCGCATCTTTCTGCTTTTGCGCCGCTGCTTCCCGACCTTGCTGCACTTGAAGGCGTTGATATGCCGACGTTCCGCTTGCGCCGCCCTGCGTGACTGAGTTACTGCCACCACCGCGGATACTGATACTACTCCCGGCATTGCCCAACTTTTTAAATCCCTTTCCAATTGCGCCCGCCACCGCGCCTGCACCCGCCGCGGCGCCCGCACCCGCAGCAGTCACGCCTGACCAGGCCGCATTACCCGTCGTTATTCCAATGCCGCCGCCCAACGATGACGCCATGCTCGGTAATTGCCAAAAAATGTACGCGAGTACAAGCATAATGATTGCGGGCGAGAGTGCGCCCACTGGATTGTTGACTAATGACGATGTTGTACTCGTAAGCTCTGTTGCATACGTGTCGAGCACTGTTTTAGCCATCAATATCACTGCGCCGATGAGCAATTGCAGTATTGCCATGGAGAAGGCATAGCTTAGCCACTTCGTAAACCAGTCTTTTAGTCCCGGTATCGCCAGCGTCATGATAAAGAGCGGCCCCAGGCCGACAACAAGCGCAATAGTGACTTTGCCGACAATGATGCTTATCATTGCCGCTGCGCCCATGCACACAAGCAGCACGAGTAAAACAATGCTAAGCATGACGGGCGCGATTACACCGCTCCCGCCCGCAAATTCAAACCCGGCTGATCCCCAGATTCTACCGATTCCTTCACCCATCGCCGACACTGTTTCATCGAGATACCCACCAATACCCGCTGTGTCAGAAAATCCGGATGGATTCATCGCCTGCAGAAACTCATCGGGCAGATCCATGAGATTGTTGCCGATGTAGCTATTGTAGTTGTCGGCATTGATCGCGAATATAGAAACAAACGCGATCATAAAAGCTGTTCCAACAACTTTCTTTACGTTTATCACGCCGCCGAACATGCTCTCGATCGCCAGCAGAACGAATGCGACGATCCCTGCAACGCGCAATGCGTCGCGGATGTAATCCGCAAGATTTGCTGACGCCGCAATACGAAACGCATCAAGCGTCGTGTCGAGCGTTGCAAAAAGATCCGTAAAAAGCGTCATTTGCCGCCACCCCCGCTTGTCACGACCCAGGGCGCAAAATACTTCGCGCGCCAAGCCTCGTATGCCATGTCCTCATATTTTATGCGTCCGCCCGAGCGCAGTCGTATCGCCTTGGCAAACGCCTGCGTGCACGCGTTCCACGGCCTGACTGCACTCGTAATTTGTGTCGTCCACCGCTTAAACGACGTTTCTTCAAGTTGACAGTCGGGTGCAGGCGGCGCGGGTTGAGTCCCCCCATAATCCACCCATTCGCGCAGCATGTCTGATGCGGGATGCACAATCTTGCATGTCACCCCCGCACGCGTCCATTGCACTGGTTCGACGCTTGGACATAGCGTTTGCCAGTCGATTGCGTTCATGTCTATTCCGCCCTCGATATAACTTCTTTGGGGGGCGGCATTGACAAGCGTCGTGCATGTCAACGCGAATACAATCAAAACACCTTTCATTTTCTTTTCCTCTATCTTATCGCTGCGGTTGGGTTGCTTGGTTTGATAGCGCGCCCTGGCTATTCAGTGAGTTGATGGCGAAGTCTGCGCGCTCGCTCAATTGCAGCGCCATCATTTGCGCCATGTCATTAAGTAGTAGCACGATTTCCGCATTTCCTTTTGCGATAAGATCGAGCTTCGCCCCGGGCGTTGACGCAGTAGCGCCGGCGCCGTTTAGCGACTCCAGTTGCGCCCGACGCTCAGCAAACTTGTCATACGCCGCTTTCGCGTTTGCTTTGTACGAAAACGCGTAGTTCGACGCCGCCTCGTATTGCTCGCGTTCGCGGACTTGATTAGCGTTTGGAAAAAGCGCGTTAGCCGTAAACTTTTGCTGAGCGCTTTTCAATTGAGCGACAATCCCCGCGAGTTCGCCGCTTGCCATTCCGGCAGGATCGAGCAACTGAGCGGGAATGAATGAATGTAGCGCTTGCACGGGATTCGCGAGCATATTCGCGTGCCCGCTGATGCCGCTCAAGTCGTCATACATCCCTTTCATCGTTTCAGCTTGCTCTTTCAGCGAGTTTAATTGCTCTATCGCAGTATCGTATTGCTGTTTCAATGTCGCCAGTTGCTCGCCGAGGGTAGTGTACTGGGCGACTGCTTGAGCCAGCCCCGCAACGTCAACAACCGGGATGCCGCTCGCTGCGGCCTGGCCGCCGCCGAGGACCAGGACCACGCCGAGGACCAGGGCACGGGCGCGGGTGATTTGGGTAGTGTTAAACATGATAACTCCAGTGTCGTGTTGTGTGTTGTGTGTTGGTGGGTTTGGGCATGATCTACATACCCACCCGGGCCGGCAACGCCGGCCGGGCGGGGTGCGCGCGTGTTAGTGCGCAATCCCCGCGGTTTGCGCAGGATGGGCACTTGCCACGGCGAACTTTCCGACAGACGGTCATTTTCACGGCAGATCGCAAGTCTGAGGGGAATAGAGACTGTGCCCCCCCGATCCCCACACGCGCACCGACCGGGGCGAAGCTGCGCCGCTGGGATCGCACACGATAAACAACACGCCATCGTCATTTCTTATTGTGCCATCCGACTTGTATGTCACCGACCATTTATTAGCTTCGCGCGTGATCGGGGCTTTAATAGCTTCCCACCGCTGCGCAATACGCTCCCCCGCTTCCCTTGTGCCGTTGCTGTTATTATCTTCAAACAGCATAAAGTCGTTCGCCCAAGCTCCCAGCGTATCGCATTCATCGGGGCCGTAATTGGGGCAAATAGTGACCGCGCCACGGCCGTTGCGCACAGCTAATGACCGGGCAGACGTTATTGCATGAACAAGCTCATTAGCTGCGACAGTTACACGAGTGCGCGCAATCATTGCACTGAAAGACGGCGCAGCTATGGCAATTAGAATTGCGAACGCAACTAACGTCACTAGCAAATCAATTAGCGTAAAACCGTTATGCCCGCGCATGTTATGCCCGCGCATATCGCCCCCTGGACGCTGCCGCCAGGTAGAGGCCCAGGAGCATCAACGCGGCCGTTGCGGGCGCCGGGGTCGGAGTCGGATCGGCGACAGCAGTAAACGTCAGTGCGCCCGGCCCAGTGTCTGCAATGCTCCAATTCCACCCGATTACCAGATTTTTCCCAGCGCCCACATTGCCCCCAAATAGATGCGGGCGGGTTGTGTCGCTTGTAGTCCCGAGGTCGAGCTTCGACCCGGCCGCGAGCACATCAACCCCGGCGCGGGTGTCGAGCGTAATGCGAAGCGTGTTGTATTGCACAACCCCGGCCATTATTTCAACCCACGCGCCTTTTAACAGCCCCGTGCTATCAAAAATCGAAAGGTCGAGGTATTCGATACCATTTGAAAACTCACCCCACGACACCCCTGCGGCGGCAGGGTACATAATAGAGTCGTCATACCGAATAGCCCCGCTCGCAGTCCAGCCCTTGGCGCCAGACCACGAATAAGAAGCATTGATTAGCGAAGCGGACGCGGTAGCGCATTGCAGAGCAATAGCGAACGCAAGATAGAGAGAGAGGCGTTTAGCAGACATGAGAGCACCCCCAAACCGAATGATGGTTGTGTGTATGGGGTCTCTTTAGACCGGTGCGCAAGCGCACAAGTGATATAAACATAAAAGCACCCCAGCGTAATAAGCTGAACTTGGGTGCCTCTCTAGGCGTGCGGGTTTGCTTTCACCCGCGATTTAGAGCGCTTAGCGCTATAGCGTTATCACCCCCTTAATTAATTGACTTGCAGGTAAAGAGCAAGCGTCACGCCCGCGGAAATGCAGATCACCACGGCCAGGCCAATGCCCACGCCTATCACCGCATTTACCAGCGTCCTATTGTCCGCCCGCGGAACCGACGCGACAGCCGACTTAACTTCTTTCTGTATCGCTTCCACAGTCAACAGCCCCGTGCGCAGCAACACGCTTTCAAACGCCGTGTTTTGTACAGCGATCAACGCTTTCATCGCCGCCGCGTGCGAGTCATTGACTTCTTTCTGGCGCGAAAGAAAGCCGTCGCGGTCTTTCAGTGTTTCTTGCTCAATCCAATACGCTTGAGCTTCTGAGCACTTCTCTATATTCGCAATCGCGTTGTCCATTGCGGTGCGAATAGCGGCGGGCACGTCGCCCACTGCTGCGTGTATTGCCGCCGGTAACGCTTCCATTTCGTGTTGCAGGCGTTCGATGTTCTCGCGCGCGTCATGTATCAGTGCGTCGCGCGATGTTTTGTGCGGCCGATGAGGCCCGTCTTGCCGTGCTTCATCGATCATGCGAACACCGCGTTAAACACTTCATCGAGATTACGATTCACACTCCGCGCAAGCGCTTTCAGGCCGAGCATTTCCCGCCACCGCGCTTTGTCGTCTTCTTGCGCGTCGCGATTCTCGCGCAACAGCGCTTTATAGTCATTCTCATCTGAGAGCAACACGTCAATCGTCATCTTTTCCAATTCGAGTAATGAAAACAGTTCAGTCGTATAAATCGCCGCGCCCAGGTTGACAATCGCATTGCGTTTTTGCGTGACCTCGGCGATTACTTCAGCAAACTCTAACGCCGCATCTTCCTCCACCTGGTTAAACACGATTCGTATTCTGTCGGGAGGAACGCCGACGGCAGACAAAATGTTGATCATCTTAATACATTCAATCTCCCCTCGCGTACCGCCTTTCGCTGGTATAATGTAATAGTCAATTTCCATGTGCGACTCATCAAACTTAACGAGCCCCGTCAAAAACTCATTTATATTTGATGCGCCAACATCGAGAATGACATCATCAACGTCGGACAGCACAGCGTGAATGCGCTGAAACTTCTTCGCACTCACTTTTTCAGATTCGACGCCAAACAGTGCGGCAGATTCGTTGGTGGTTTCCACCGAAAGAATCGGGGCATGTAAGCGCGGCCCGAGCAGTTGCGTGGCAACTATCGTTTTTCCGCAAACACCGACATTAGAGACAACTGCGACTTTCATATTAATTAACCTTTTTCTGTGGTTTCTGGGGGTGTGTGCTTTGCATTGCGACTGATCGCCTTTAGATCAACTTCAACCTCGCGCGCGCGTTTTAGATCATTCGGATTCCTCGCGCGCTGCGGTTCGTCCGGGTTTTGTCCGACCCGCGGTGAGGGGGCCGTAAGTCTCGCTCCAGCGGCCGGGGCCGGGGGTTGGGCCGGTGCGGGCGATTGCTGGCCGTGTCCGCCTTCTTCTTTCCTACTGCCCTCGCCCTTCTTCTTTTTTCGCAATCGATGAAGCGCACTCTCGAATGACTTCATATTCATTCGGAAGCCTGATTCATTCAGCGTCTTTAGTATAGCGGACCGATGCACGCCCGCTTTCAATGCGTTTTCTACTTCATTCAAAATATCTCCCAGTCGCGCAGTTTCCGAACGATTCGCATTGCTTAAAGCGAGCGCGCGTAGCTTGTCGGCTACGCTGTTATCTACCATTTTCTTTACCTACCTTACCTTATCGCAATGATTTAGCCCTGAGTCTGCCACGCCACCGCCGCCAAGTCAACATCGACGCGCAGTCAATCAAGCGTGTAAGCGCCATTAAACAGCAATGTGACGCAGTTAACACGCCGTGGTGGCGCAGTGTAGGTGCAATTTATCTAAAGGTCCCTCAGTTGACCGCCCGGAAGAATCGAAAACCGCCAACCGCACTAAAATAATGGAAGAAGGCAGGATAGGCATATTGTATAACAATATGCCGGGGGAGACCCCCTTTCCCCCCTCACCGACCACCCGAACCGCCTGGAGGACTTGAACATGCCCGACGACCAGACCGACCACCCGACCCGCCGGCCGCCGTCGAAGCTCTGCGCGTTTCGGATTTCGCCGCGCCTGGTGCGCCGTATCGAGGCAACCCGAGGCGAGGCTAAATTTTCGGCGTGGGTGCGCGAAGCCTGCACCCGCCGGCTGGAGTCAGACGCGGGCCTGGGTCCCGAGTTCGCTGCGGAACTCAAAGGGCTTAACGTGCAGCTTGCCGCCCTGGGCTCCAACCTAAACCAACTCGCGCGCGCAGCTAACGAGGGGCGTCCCGTGGTTGTGGAAAGACAATTGCTTGACAGTATTCGCGACGCTATTAACGCATCAACGGCAATTATGAGCGACGTTAAGCGGTGCATTAAGTGAGCGTGAATAATGAATAACACATTTGAGGATGACTTCAATTTTGTATTTGCCAAGACCGGCAAAGCCCGCGCGCCGCGCGCTTCCCGCCCTGGCACCAGCACCGCGGCGGGTGGCAGTGGCGGTAAGCGGACCCTGACCCCGGATGACCAGCGCCGCGCATTGCTCGCGGTGACGAAGCGCAAGCCGCAGGTAATGGTAAAAATTACATCATTCGGCAAGTCTGCAAAAGCTGTTGCCGATCATCTTGACTACATATCGAGAAAGGGCGAAATAGAGGTATTTGACAATACAGGTGACGAGCTTAGTTCACTTGCCGAACGCTCAGGCCGGGAGCCTCGCGACGCGCTCGAGGATTTTGCCGAACGCTTAAGCGATCCGCCAGGCGAGGATGACACAGCAGCCAAGCGCAGGCCCCGCGCGCGGGTAACGATGAATCTCATGTTGTCGATGCCTGAAGGCACAGATACGGGCGCGTTTGAGCTTGCTGTACGGGATTTTCTATCAGACACGTTTGAAAAAAACGATCACGTCTTTGCATTCCACGACGACCGCAATCATTATCATGCACATATCGCAGTCAGCTTGCAGGGTGCAGATGGGACATGGTTAAACCCGCGCAAGGCTGACTTGCAGCAGTGGCGTGAGAGCTTTGCCGAGGCTCTGGAGCACCGCGGCATTGCGGCGCAGGCAACCCCTGCATATAGCCGTGGCAGGGGCAAAGGCAGTTATCGCCGCGATAAGGACGAGACTCTGAAGCGCGGCACCAACCGCCGGCCGGAGCGCTCGCCGACTTACGACGCCGACGCTGAGGCCGGCGCGATCCAGAAGCGCGCCGCGGCCTGGTCGCGGATCGGCGACCACTACGCCCGCGCCGGAGACAGGGAAGCCGCGGACGCTATAAACGAGTATGTAGCGGATCGGTTCGACTACCACGCCCCGGCCGGGAAGCCGGTCGAGGACCTGGAGCGGTCCGAGGTCGCCGAGGTCCCGACCCAGCCCCCGGCGCCGAAGGCCCTGGAGGAGACCAAGGCGCAGCCCGAGGCGCCCCCGGTCGAGGCCCTGGAGCCGGGCCGCCCGGCCACCGCTCCAGCGCCGACCAAGCCCGACGCCCCGGCGCCCGAGGGCCTGGAGCCGGGCCGCCCGGCCCCGGCGCCCAAGGTCAGGCAGAGGAGCAGAGACAACGACCGCGAGCGGTGAGTTGTCCCCTGCACTCTTTCACATGTGAAAGAGTGCGCGACCGGGCCGGCGAGCTGGGCAAGCGTCACGGGATGGTGACAACATCGCACTCGTCATCTTCCGCCGGCATAAGAACGCGCCCGGCTTGGTTGGTTGGCTCGCCGAAGGCTGCGGCGAGATAGCCAAGCGCCGCGGAGTGTGCCCCGGTGCTTGTCTGTTGGTATCCGTCGGCCCTGGGGACGCCGGGCGCTTGTGCGATCCCGCAGGCATCCGCAACAAACGCGTGTAAGAGCTTGGACACCGGGACGCGATGCAGCGCAGCGACGGTGACAAACTCGGGCGGTACTCGCACTTTGAACGTTTCTGTTTCGTCGTCTACAAACGCCCCCTGTACGCCCGGCAGGATGCCCCTGGGCGCGGTCCAGCCGCCCGGCCGGCTGGCGTTGCTCCAGCCCATCCGCTGGGGGCTGTCGAGTTCCGCACGGCGCTTTAAGCTCGGGTCTTGGTACCCGTCAAAAATCCACGCGCCCGCGCCTGGGTCCCAAGTCGTCACCCCAACCCCGCCGGCCAGGGCGCCGGGCGGCACTTGGACGCCCGGCAGGGTCCGGCCCTGGTACTCCACCGCCAGGCCGCCGGCCGTCTGGATTAACGTACAGTCAAAGTAAGTCGCGTGCTGATTCATTTTCTTATGTCCTGCGTCATGTGCTCAAAGCTATGATGTACAATCAACCGGGGATGAGCAACAACGCCAAGCGGAACGAGATTTGAATTACTGCGCAATCGTCGTTTTTTGCGCAGTATTCTCCGCGGAGGCGAGGGCCTTGATCATAACTCCGCCCACCCCCGTCACGCCGCCACCAGCGTCAGCGCCGGGCGCGTGACCGGTCGCGGTCGCCGCCGCCGCGCTGGCGGCGGCAGACCGACGTGCGCCAGCACTTGGTCAAACAGCGCCGGGTGAGCCCGCCCGAAGAAGCGTTCGGCGGCGGTGGTGCCATCGGGGCGGCGGACATAATAGTTGTGCATGGCCGTCAGGGCCGCCAGCTTGCGGTCACTGAGGCGGTGACTGCCGTGATGATAAAGCGACAGGTGGCCGTTGCGCCCTTCCACACAAGAGCTACTGCGCTGGAACAGATCGGCGCAACCGCCGGCGACCGCCTCGATCTGTGCGCGGCGCGTGGGCGCCAGGGCCTGCAGCGGATGCGTCGGCTGGCGCAAGGGTTCGAGCAACTGTGCGCTCAGCGCCGTGAGTCGATGGCGGGTGTCGGCGTGGCTGCTGCGCCCCGCCACCCGCGCCAGGTAGAGGGCCGGAATCAACTGGGTCAGAACCGCCTGCTCCACGTCGGGCGCCAGGTCCAGGGCGTCGACCCGGGTCTGGACGCGCGCCCAGAAGAACGCCAGGGTGGCCAACCACGGCACGGTCAGGCGCTGCGCCTTGGCGAGGTGTGCGCGGGCGCGTGCGGGCAAGTCGGCCGCGTCGGCGAGGTGTGCAAGGCGTGCCCAGACGTCGGCGAAGCGGGCGGCGACCTGCGCCACGGATTGCACCTGTCCGCTCACGAGGTCGTACGGGTGATACAGCAGGCCCAGTTCACGGATCTGCTCACGGGCTTGCGTTTGGCGTGTCAGGGCCTGGGTCTGCTCGGCTTCGGCCGCGACCAGTTCAGTTAAGGCCGCGTCGCTGCGGGCCGCGAAGGCCGGTGGTCGGCCGCGCGGATGAGGGACTTGCGCGTCATACGCCCGTTGCGCGGCCTGCGCCGCGTCCAGCGGCGCCTGGGCCGCCGCGACGGCGGCGCTGGCCTGTCTGACCTGGCGGTCCAGGTGCAGACTGGTCCCCTTGGACACCTCATACTGAGCATGGAACAGGTCCGGGGAATGCTGGGCGCCGAGGTCTTGCTCGTGGTGGTGCCGTAACGCCTTGGCTTCATCACTGGTGCCTTGGATGACGGTCACCGGCATCCCCGCCAGCGCCGTCTCCAGGGCCTGCGTCCAGGTCGCCGCCGTGCGATCGGGCGCGTACTGTTCCAGCAGAATGAAATTCGACACCGGCTCAATGGCGACCAGGCAGACGTCGGGGTGAAAGGTTTCATCCTCAGCGACCGTCAACTCCTGCGGCGGCATGCCGACAGCGAGGGCGACCCGCTGTTCCTGCGCCTGGTTGGCCACGGCCTCCTGCACCTGCACCGTCAGCGCATACTGGCTGCCATAGGAGGCCCCGACGAGCGCCGACAAGCCGCTCAGCTCCAGGAACTCACACACCATCCGCACCCCGGCGCCGGCCCGCAGGGTGATGATCAGATGCATCACCACGACCAGTTGGTGCAGCCACTGCGCCCCCGCCGGGGTCGCCAGGCACGCCGCCACCTCCACCGGCAACCCCGCCAACGGCTCCGCCGCGCACCAGCCGCGCAATGTGCTGCGCGCCACCCCCAACTCCACCGCCACCTGCCGCAGCGGGTGTCCCTGCGCCAACTGGCTCGCGGCGCGCCCGCGTTGCTCCGCCCGCTCCAAGCGGGTGCGGTGCTTCACCGTGCACCGCCGCGCGCCGGCCAGGCACGGCCGGGTGGCGAACGCCTGGCATCTGGGCTAAAGTCAGTGGCGGCAGGATCTTCGGACATTTTCGGCTACCCCGGGTTAGTTTGCACTTCCAAGGGTATGAAAGTTCCGAGGTCCTGCCAACCTCCCCGACACCGATGGCTGAGTTCAGCGCTTGGTCTTGGGCGGATTTATGATCAAGGCCGAGGCGAGCAATTTTCCGACAAGCGGTAATGGGGGGTGAGATGAATAGAGTAGAACGGCCGATGAAAGACGGCGGAACGATAGCAGTCACGGGCGAGGGCATCGAGCAAGGGGACGTGCTGATTGCTGAGTTGCTGTTAGAACTCGCGGGCGAGCGCGGCGGCGGTGCGTTGGAACTGACGCCGCC
>Ga0247839_1006870_pt1 | contig 12847 bp, 1 predicted proteins | sample LaCruzMarch2015__6_FD_192405 | JGI IMG/M metagenome (GOLD analysis project Ga0247839, IMG submission 192405) | Freshwater microbial communities from meromictic Lake La Cruz, Castile-La Mancha, Spain - LaCruzMarch2015_16m | ecosystem: Environmental > Aquatic > Freshwater > Lake | place: Spain...
CAAATTTAACCAGCAGATAACACAGAAAAACATATATGTATCTGCACTTATTCTGAATCAGATTCTATTAATCGTAGTAAAGGATTAATGGAATTATAGGATTCTGCTTTGGTTTATTGTTACTTTATTTACAACTAATTATAGCTTGTATTTTTAACCCAAATTCCGCATTATAAACCTACTCAACTTCATTTTTCTTCAATCTCAAGTACTTACTACCATTTTGAATTTCTAAATAACTCGCTATTCATTCAATCCAAAATAGTCCGTGAGCACTTGATATTATTGAAAAATTTTGTTGACTAACGTTTTCTACTAAGTAATTTGGGTTTAATAGAAAAACGAGTTTACTCAATTTTTCGCCCAGTAATCTCAAAATGATAACATCCAAATAGAATTTGATTGCTTAGTGATTAAGGGTTTTTGCTTAAACCCAGAATACGCATTAGAACTTCGTTATGAGAGTTAAATGTACAATAAATCAGTTCCTTAAATTTTAAAATCATAGCAGAGCTACGTTTTTAAAATTTAAGGAAACGCTGATTTGAAGTAGATTTGACTCGTAATAGATTTTCTAATTCGTATTCTGGGTTAAATAAACATTCAGGTATTATTCAGTAGGTTTCCTACAATGAAATTCTTCTTTGATTATATTGAATAGTTTTACTTTATATATATGCAAAAAAATTATGTGTAATGTTTTTTATGAAATACGATGCTATAGTTTTATAATTTACAAAAAATATTTTTTGATTTTTTTAAAATATTGAAACAATGAACCTAAAATGGCTAGTAAGTATCAAAGTTGTTAACTATTCAATTGCATTTATTTAATATTTAACATAAAATTCGATAACATAACAACGGTTTATTTGTCGCACCAATTTTATAAAAAAATGAAAAAAACAATTTACAAATTTTTATGTGTAATGCTATTGTTAATAGCAGGAACACAAATTAGGGCGCAAATTAACCCTGTGTTTTTAGGGCGCTACTCTACTGGCTTTTACGATAAAGCTGCAGCAGAAATTTCTGCTTACCATGCCAAAACCAAACAAATGTTTGTGTTAAACGCTGCCGATACTACTGTTAAAGTGGTAAACATCAGTAATCCAACCTCACCTACTTTGGTTAATTCTATTTCTATTAAACCTTATGGAATTGATTTAACTTCAATTGCTTGCTTTGGCAATGTAATAGCAGTTACTGTCATTGATTCTTTAGGAAAAACTGAAAATGGGAAAGTTGTATTTTTTAATGCAAATACCTTAGCTTACATTAATCAAGTAGATGTAGGGGCAAATCCTGATATGGTTTGCTTTTCGCCTAATGGCACTAAAGTATTAGTAGCTAACGAAGGTGAGCCAAATAGTGATTACACTATCGACCGTGAAGGTTCAATAAGTGTAATAAGCCTTGTTCCTATTGTTCCTGAATGTTTAGAGTGCTCAGTGGCTAATTTAACCCAAGCCGATGTAGCTACTGCAGGTTTTACTTCATTTAATGGTACTACTTTAGACCCTAAAATTAAAATAACTGGTAAAATTCAATCAGGTGGCTCGTTTTCAAGAAATTCAACCATTGCTGAAGATTTAGAACCAGAATACATTACTATTTCAGAAGATAATACTACCGCTTGGGCAACTTGCCAAGAAAATAATTGTATAGCTGAAATTAATATTGCTACAGCTACTGTAACTCGTTTAATTCCTTTGGGCTACAAAAACCACAGTTTAACAGGAAATGGAATTGATGCTTCAAACCAAGGTTCAACTATTAACATTGCAACTAATACTGTTTTTGGTATGTATATGCCTGATGCTATTTCGAACTACAAAGTAGGTACTACTACATATTTAGTTACTGCTAACGAAGGTGATGTAAGAGCTGATTGGGGATCTGCAAATAATGAAGAAACTGATGTTAGAAATGCTAGTTATGTTTTAGATACTACTAAATTTGTAAATGCTGCAAATGTTGCATTTTTAAAATCAGATGCTGGTATAGGTCGCTTAAAAGTATCAAATAAATATGGTGATTTTAACAACGATGGTAAATTTGATAGTATTTTCTGTTTTGGTGGTCGCTCATTCTCTATTTGGAATGCAAGCACAGGTGCAATAGTTTGGGATAGTAAAGACGATTTTGAACAACGTACTGCTTTATTGTTTCCAAGCAATTTTAATGCAAGCCATACCAACAATACTAAGAAAAACAGAAGTGATGACAAAGGCCCAGAACCAGAAGCAATTACTATTGGTAAAATTTTAGATTCAACATACGCCTTTATTGGTTTAGAAAGAATTGGTGGTGTAATGATATACAATATCACTAATCCTTCTAATGCTTATTTTGTTAATTATATTAATACACGTAATTTTTCACAAACACCTGGAACTAATTCAGGTGGTGATTTAGGTCCTGAGGGATTAGTTTTTGTTCCAAGAAATCAAAGTCCTAATGGAAAAGATATGTTAATTGTTTCGAACGAAATAAGCGGAACTGTTTCATTAATACAAATAAACTCTCGTAGTGCATTCCAAATGCAAGTATTACATGCATCAGACATGGAAAGTGGAATAGATGCTCCAATAGATGCTCCAAATTTTGCAGCTGTATTAGATACTTTAGAAGGTACTTACCCTAACACAGTAAAATTAGCTTCTGGCGATTGTTATATTCCTAGCCCATTTTTAAGTGCTGGTGAAGATGCATCAATGGCAACTCCATTAAGAAGTACTGCTTCTAGCTATTATGCAGGAACCACTTCTGGCTTAAGAGCTGCAATTGGAAGAACTGATATTGCCATGATGAATATTATGGGTTTCCAAGGTTCGGCTTTTGGTAACCACGAGTTTGATTTAGGAACTCCTGAGGTAAATAGCATTATAGGTGTGGATATTAGAAGTAACGGTGCCGACAAACGTTGGATTGGTGCTCAATTCCCTTATTTAAGTGCTAATTTAAACTTTAGCAACGATGTAAACTTAAGCTATTTAACTACCAACCAACGTTTATCGGTTGATAGTTTTAAAACTTCACCAACCATTACTGCAAATAGCCAAAAGAAAGGTATTGCTCCTTCGGCAATTATTGAAATGAATGGCGAAAAAGTAGGTATAGTAGGTGCTACTACTCAAGTTTTAGCTTCTATTTCATCTCCAGGTGCTACAACTGTTATTGGTGGTAATGTAAATGATATGCCAGCTTTAGCTGCGGTTTTACAGCCAGTTATTGACTCGTTAAGAGCAATGGGAATTAACAAAATTATTGTAATGAGTCATTTACAACAATTGGCTAACGAAAAAGCTTTAGCTCCTTTGTTAAAAGGTGTTGATATAATAATAGCTGGTGGTTCTCATTCATTATGTGCCGATGGCAATGATAGATTAAGAGCTGGTATTCCAGTTTCAGACAGATATCCAATTTTAACTGTAAACAACGATAATGAGCCATTGGCTATTTTAAATACTACTGCTGAATGGAAATATGTTGGTCGTTTTGTTTGCGATTTTGATTCGAATGGTGTTTTATTAACTAACTTTTTAGATTCAACAATTAATGGTGCTTATGCTGCCGATACAGCAATGGTAACTTCATTGTATGGTTCATACTCTGCTGGTTTTTTAACTGGAAGCAAAGGTGCAAATGTTAGAACTTTAACAACTGCAATTGGAACTGTTATTAACAATAAAGATGGTAACAAATTTGGTAAAGCAAATGTATTTTTAGAAGGACGTAGAAACTTAGTAAGAACAGAAGAAACTAACTTTGGTAATTTATCATCGGATGCTAATTTATGGTATGCTCGTTTGTACGACAGCGAAGTAAAAGTATCAATTAAAAATGGTGGTGGAATTCGTTCTGCTATTGGAAATGTAAATGCAGTTGGAAATACAACTTTATTAGAAAATACTTTAGCTAACCCAAGTGCTGGTAAAGCACGTGGCGATATTTCACAGTTAGATATTGAAAACTCTTTGCGTTTTAACAACGGTTTAGTAATAGGTAGAGTAACAACTGCTGGTTTAAAAAGAATTTTAGAACATGGAATTTCAGCAACAAAACCAAATGCAACTCCTGGTCAGTTTCCTCAAGTTGGTGGTGTTGCATTTAGCTATGATACTACTAAGGTTGCTGGTAGCAAAATTCAATCATTGGTAATTACCGATTCGTTAGGAAATATTCAAGATACTATAGTAAGAAATGGTGTTTTACATGGTGATACTACTAGAATGATTAAGTTTGTTACTTTAGACTTTTTATATACTGGTGGTGATAGTTATCCTTTCTTAGCTAACTCTAATTTACGTGTAAATTTAGATACAGCTTTAAAAACTACTGGTTTAGCTACTTTTACTACTACTGGTAAAGAGCAAGATGCATTTGCCGAATACATGGCAGCAAGTTATACTTCTAATCCTTATAGTTTAAGAGATTCTTCTATTTATGCTGATAAAAGAATTCAATTATTAAACGCACGCAGAGAAGGTATTTTCTCTTATGGTGCTGGTATTAGCAGTACACAAACTCCTTATTTAACTACCAACAGAAACGATGTTAGTTTTACCTCTATTTTAACTGTTGGCGATTCAGTAGGTTCATATAAAATGGCTGGTATTCCTGATGGAGTAGGAGCTTATGATAATAATAATGGTACATTTACTACTTTAATAGCTCACGAAATAAATAGCAGTTTAGGCATAAACAGAGCACATGGTAATAAAGGTGCTTTTGTATCGAAATGGGTTATTAATAAATCTGATTTGTCGGTAATTAGTGGAGCTGATTTGATTACAACTGCTAAATTATGGAACAAAACTACTAAAGTTTTTGATACTTTTAATTCTAGCAATCCTATGGCTATAGGTTTTAGTCGTTTTTGTTCGGCTGATTTACCTTCAACTACTGCTTTTTTAAATGGTACAGTTGGAACTGCTGAGCGTTTATTCTTAAATGGAGAAGAAAGTGGTGCTGAAGGAAGAGCTTTTGCGCATATTGCAACTGGTCCAAATGCTGGTACTACTTACGAATTACCTTATTTGGGTAAATTCTCATGGGAAAATTCAGTAGCAAGTCCTGTAAAATCTAACAAAACCATTGTAGCAGGCTTAGATGATGGAACAGGCGGACAAGTATATTTTTATATTGGAACAAAAACCAAAACTGGAACAGAAATAGACAAAGCTGGTTTAAATAATGGTAAATTGTATGGAGTAAAAGTTACAGGTTTAACAACCGAAGTTAGCGGAAGCATTCCTGCTGCAAACACTCCATTTACTTTATTTGATTTGGGTAATGTTCGCGATACGACTGGTGCTTATTTAGAAAGCCAAAGTGTTGCAAATGGAGTAACTACTTTTTTACGCCCAGAAGATGGCGCTTGGAATCCAAGAAAAACCAACGAGTTTTATTTCTTAACTACCAATAATATTACTTCACCTAGTCGTTTATGGAAATTAGCTTTTAAATCGATTGCTAATCCTGAGCAAGGTGGAACTATTACAGCAGTATTAGATGGAACTGAAGGTGCTAAAATGATGGATAATATGGCTATTGATAGCTTTGGAAATATATTTATTCAAGAAGATGTTGGAAACAATGTTCATATAGGAAAAATGTGGGTTTACAATATTGAAAACGATAGATTGGTTCAAATTGCACAACATGATACTAGCAGATTTTTATTAGGAGCTTCTAAATATTTAACACAAGACGAAGAGGCATCAGGAATTATTGATGTGAGAAACATTTTAGGTAAAGGTAAATACTTATTGGTTAACCAAGCACATTATTCAACAAACACTGAATTGGTAGAAGGTGGACAATTTTTGGCAATGACTGTATCTGATTTGTCATTAGGTAATGTAGCTATTGTTCAAGATTCTATAGAAATTGGAACCATTGATTCAAATACTTTGGTAAATGTAACAGCAACTGCAGTTCCAAATGCCGATACCTACAAATGGACAGTTCCAACTGGAGTAGTTATAGTTTCGGGTCAAGGTACAACCAACTTAGTGGTTAGGTTTACTAATCCTGTTAAATTCTCGAGCCCAGTTACTAAGCCAGCTAAAATTACTTGCCAAGCTATGATAGTGTTAAGCGGTATAAAATCGGCTGTTGATACAGTTAAAATTGTAAAAAACAAACCAGGATTTTTTATTAATGCACTTATTTCTAATTCTAACAATAACCTTGCAAAAGGAACTTGGACATCTAATGTGCTTGTTGGTTCAAATGCAAATAGAGTTGAAATTTTTAGTACTACTGGCTTAAAATTGGGTAGTTTAGTTAAATCAGTTTCTGGAATAGGTAATATTGGTTTAAATAATGTAGTAGATTCTATCATCAATCCGCATAGTTTCCGTTTAAGAAACAACATGGAAGTAAATGCAGGATTTGGTGCTATATTAAATGCATATCATGTTCCTCAAAATTCATTTACCATATATAATTCTGCTGCTGGTGCTACCAATGTGGCAACATTAGTAACAGTTGCTTCTACTGCTGGTTTAGCTGAAGGTATGTTATTATGGAAAACTTCTGGTGATGGCTTTTTAAGAACAGGAACGGTGGTTGCTAAAGTGATTGATGCTACAACGTTTGTAATGTCTCAAACTCCTTTAGTTGATTTATCAAATAATGCTGTAATAACAGGATATCCTGTAGTAACCAATATTTGTCCAATTGCAGTTTCAAATGGTTTAACTTCTGAAGTAGACTACACAGTAATAGCTAATCCTGTAAACAACATTGGTTATAGATTTTCATTACCTAGAGGTGCTCGAGTTTCTAGAATAGGAAATATTTTAGTAACAGGTTATGATACAATGGTAACTCCTATTACAGTAGTTAATACTGTAAACAATATTAGTTCAATTGGTGTAGTTTTTGATTCGGCTTTTGTAAGTGGAACTTTAAGAGTAACTCCATATAACAATGCTGGATTAGCCCGTATTTCTTATACATTAGCAATTAAAAACACCAAAGCAGCTATTTATAAAGTTACTAGTTCTGCCCCTGCTATAGTAAACACTACAGTAACATACAAAGCAAGTGTAACAAATGGTAGTGAAGTAACAGGTTATAAATGGACATTACCCACTAATTCAACGGCTTTATCTGGTACAGTTGGAGGATTAGGAATGCGAGAAGTTACAACTAGTACTGATACCTTATCAATTAGATTTGATAGTACTTCTAGATTAGCTTACTTTAGAAGTGGTTTATTGACTGTACAGGCTTTAAACAATTGCGGAGAAGGTACTGCAAAAAGATTCCTTTTAAATGGTATTACTACTTTATCTAAATTCCAACAAGAGTTTGATTTAGAAGAAGTAATTGAAAACAATGTAACAACAACTGCAACTGAAGTAAAAGTTTATCCTAATCCTAACCAAGGAAACTTTACAGTTTCTATTATTTCTAACGAAAAAGAAGCTCCTGCTCAAGTAACTATCATTAATATGATGGGTAAAGTAGTTGCTGATTTTACTGTTGAAAATAACAATGGAACAATTGAAACAAATATTAACCAAGGCTTAGCCGATGGATTGTATTTTGTAAAAGTACAAATTGGTAATGAATTGAATACAGTTAAAATAATTGTAACTAAATAAGTTTATTCTCTCTATTTTATTAAGCCCTCAACGCAAGTTGGGGGCTTTTTTTTGTTTGAAAAAACACAAAAGGATATAGCTACCACACTAACTTTATTTGGCAGATTGTTAATAATTAAATAATAGTATCATACAAAACAATAGCAAATTATTTTTAATATTTGACATTCAAAATTTTGACACCCAATCAAGTATTTTATTTATAAACAATTATGAAACATTTTTTACAAAAAAACGCACTACATTTAACCATGTTGTGCTTAGCCTTTTTAGTTTTTCAAGTAAAGAAAACCAACGCCCAATGCGGAAATACTAACTACACTTTCCTACTTTCAGGTTCAAACAGCTATGATGAAACCTATTGTGAAATAAGAAATGCAGCAGGAAATGTAGTTCATTCTTTTGGTCCTGATGTTACTGCCTCGGCCCATACTTTAAGTGGTATTTCACCAAACAATGGTCCTTTTACCTTTTGGGTAAGCACAAATGGAATTGCAAATGACAATACCCCTTCATGGACAATATTAGCTTCTGGAGGAGGTGGAACATTAATTTCTGGTTCAGTTGGAGGCGGAACAGCTATGTCTAACCAAGGTACTTTTTGTTATACACAATTATCTTCGAATGCAAATTTGCTCGCATTGACACTTAGTTCTGGAACTTTGTCACCAAATTTTGTAAGAAGCCGTTTAACATATACAGCTTATGTTTCTAGTTCTACGAACAGTATTACAATTACTCCTTTTAAACAAGATTCAAATGCCACCATTCAAGTTAGGGTAAATGGTGGAAGTTATGCCACTGTAAACAGTGGTAGTGCTTCTGGCTCATTGGCCTTAAATTATGGAAATAATACTATTGATGTAAAAGTTACTGCTCAAAATGGAACAACCTTGAAAACCTATTCTGTTACTGCAATTAGACTTAATGCTTTAGACAGTGTTGGACTAGCAGAAACAACATTTCCTCAAGGTTCGTATTCATTGAGATTATTATCGACAAATTATACAGGACCGCTTGTTCGTGTAAATATTGATGGCGATTATTACGATGTGTATCCAGATAATTCCAATAAAGATTTTTCATTATCATCCAAAATTTCGGCAGTTATTGGAACTTATAATGCTGCTATTGCGCCAGCAACAACCAATAACTTAAATTCTATTGTTGATGGCAGTACAGATGCAACTGTTGCTGTTTGGTACGACCAAAGTGCAAATTCAGGTAGAAATGCCACACAAGCAACAACTGGAAATCAACCTTCTATTATAAGTTTAGGAAATATTGAATTGGCTAATAGTTTACCAACTGTTAATTTTGGTGGAAATGATTTTTTAGTAATAACATCAACCGAATTTAATACCAACTTGAGTGGAACAGTGGTTTATACTTCTTCATCTTCAAATAATTCAATTGGAGCTAGTTCGGCTTGGGGCAATATGAATGGAATATTAGGAGCCAATCAAACTGGAAATACAACCGATTTTGCTTATGGTATTTATAACAATAAGTTTTCTGCTGGCAATGGCGGTTTAAGTAATGTATTGTTGGCTGGAAGTATTGATTGTGACATTGCTTCAACTAAAGCTCATTCATGGAATAGAAATAGCGCTTCTGGTGCAATTTCTTTATATGCTGCTAAAAACGAAACAGAAGGTACCTCAACTTTAGATACTGGTTCAAGATTGGCTGTAACAAGCATTGCCGTTGGAGCCAATCAAACTGCTGCTAGTGGCCAGGTGTTTTATACAGGTACAATTAGTGAATTACTTTTATTTACCCATATTTATAGTAATACCGAAATTAGAACCATTGAAAACAATCAAACTAATTATTATAGTTTACTTTCGGCCAATGCCAGCCTAACTAATATTGCTGTAAATAAAGGAACATTGAATCCTGCATTTTCAAGTTTAAAAACCAGTTATATTGATACGGTAATGTTTTCAAATATTGTAATTACACCAACCATTGCCGATACCAATGGAAATATTGAAATAAGTATAGATGGTGGTTTAAATTACGATCCAATTATAAGTGGCGAAAACTCAGATACTATAGCTTTAAGTTTAGGTAATAATGAAATAAGGGTAAGGGTAAATGCCGAAGATGGTGTTACTGTTAAAAACTACACGATTATAGTTACAAGGATTTTATCAACTGATGCTAATTTAACCAATTTAATTCCTAATAGTTTAAATCTTTCAGGGAGTTTTTCTGCTAACACTACTTCATACACATGTTCGGTTCCTAATGCTTTTAAAAGTTTTAAAGTTACTCCATTTTTATCTGACAACAGGGCTTTGGTTCAAGCAAGAATAAATGGTGGAGTTTACTTTAACGTTGCTGATCAAACCGAATCGAATGCCATGATTTTAAATGTGGGAACTAATACTGTAAATGTAAAAGTTACAGCCGAAGATGGCACTACAGTTAAAACATATACCATTACAGTTACCAGAAACGCAACTATTTCTAACTATTTAACAGCTACCAATTCACAAGTTAGCCTTTCTTCAATATTAACTGTAGGCGAAGCAATAACTGGTTTTAAAATGGTTGGAATTCCTGATGGTTTGGGAGCTTTTGATAACAATGATGGTACATTTACATTAGTAATGAATCATAAATTAACCAACTTGCAAGGCATTACCAGAACTCATGGTTCTGCAGGTTCTTTTGTTTCGAAATGGGTTTTAAACAAATTTGATTTAACAATAGAAAGTGCGGGCGATTTAATTCAAAATGTAAAACTTTGGAATAAAAATACACAAGAGTATGATTTATACAATTCGTTAAACCCTATGCCAACAGGTTTTAGCAAATTTAGTTCTGCCGATTTACCTCTTTCATCTTCCGTTTATATTCCTGCAAATAGATTAGGTACAACCGATAAAATACTTTTAAATGGTGAAGAAAATGGCACTGAAGGCAGAGCATTTGCACATGTTATAACTGGCAACAATGCCGATACAACCATAGAACTGCCAAGCTTAGGTAAAATGTCGTGGGGAAATATTGTAACTTGTCCAAATAGATATCCAAAATCAATAGTTGCTGAGTTGGATAATGTAAATGGAGGTCAGGTTTATTTTTATGTAGGATATAAGTTAGACACTGGTTCGGCTGTTGAAAAGCTAGGTTTATCAATTGGAAAGCTATACGGAGTAAAAGTTACCGGTTTAAGTGAAGAAGTAAGTGGAAGTTTTCCTGCACCAAATACTCCTTTCACTTTGGTTGATTTAGGAAATGTGAAAGATTCGAGTGGTGTTGCATTAGAAAGTAAAAGCAATAGCCTTGGTGTTACTACTTTTTTACGTCCCGAAGATGGTGCTTGGGATCCTAAAAACCCATCTGATTTTTATTTTGTAACTACCAATTCGTTTAATAGCCCAAGTAGATTATGGAAACTAAAATTCACTAATATTAGAAATCCAGAAATTGGAGGAACAATTACTTCGGTTTTAGACGGAACTGAAGGAATAATGATGATGAATAATATAACAATTGACACATTGGGTCATATTGTTATTCAAGAAGATGCTGGTAATAATGCTCATAACGGAAAAATGTGGTTGTATAATATTGCAAATGATAATTTGTTCCAAATTGCAAAACACGATACAGCAAGATTTGTAACAGGTGGAGTTAACTATTTAACCCAAAATGAAGCATCGAAGGGAGTTATTGATATAAGCAATATTTTAGGTAACGGTAAGTATTTATTGGTAAATCAAGCACATTATTCAACTACCAATGAGTTGGTTGAAGGAGGTCAATTGCTTGCCATGTCTGTTTCAAATATTTCTGTAAATTCACTTGCAATTACACAAGATTCAATTGAAATAGGAACAGTAACGCCTACAACTAATTTAAACATTACTTGCGCAAGTGTAACCAATGCCGATTATTACAAATGGACTGTACCAACAGGTGTAACCATTGTTTCTGGACAAGGAACTACAAGTTTAACTGTTAAGTTTACTGATCCTGTTAAGTTTGCATCTCCAATTAATAATCCAAAATACATTTATTGTCAAGCAAGTAATTCGTTATCGAATGATTTATCAGTAAAAGATTCTGTTAGAATTTCCAAAACAATACCAAGTTTTTTGGTGAGCTCTATGATTTCGAATCCAAACAATAACTTAGGAAAATCAGCTTGGACATCCACTACCAATGTAGGTTCAAATGGTAAAACGGTAAATGTAGCAAGCACATTAGGTTTAAAAGTAGGTAATTTAATTAAGTTAACATCTGGTTCTGGAAATATTGGAACTTCAAATACAGTAGCATCTATTACTAGCGCCACTCAGTTTCAATTAAAAAACAACATGATTGTAAACATTGGAAGTGGTGCTGTTTTAAAAGCATATTTTGTTCCTCAAAACACTTTTGATGCTTACACATCGGCTTCAGGAGCAACTAATTTGGCAACATTGGTAACTGTAAGTTCAACAACTGGTTTAGCTGAAGGAATGTTGTTAAGAAAAATATCGGGAACAGGTACTTTAAAGGAAGGAACGGTAGTTTCTAAAATAATAGATGGACAAAATTTTACCATATCGCAAACTCCATTGGTTAATTTAAGTAATAGTGCTGTTTTGGGTGCAAATCCGGTATTAACCAATGCATGTGCAATAGATGTAAGCACTGGAATAACTTCCGAAATTGATTATTCAGTAGTGGCAACACCTGTAAGAAATATTGGATATCAATACACATTGCCAAAAGGTGCAAGAATATCGCGCATTGGCGATTCTACAATAATTGGGTACGATACTGCAAGAACAACTGCTTTAAAGGTTGTATCAACTACTGCTACCAACATAGGAATTGTGTTTGACTCTTCGTTTATATCGGGTGTGTTATTAGTTAAACCTTATAATAATGCAGGCTTAGGAATAGCTTACAAATTAAACATTAAAACCGAAAAAGCTTCCATTTTTAAAGTAACCAGTACAGCAGCAGCTATAAAAAACACTTCTGTAAGATATAAAGCAAGTGTTACCAATGGAAGCGAAGTAACTTCCTTTAAATGGACTGTTTCGAACGCTAATATAATTCCATTATCAGGTTCGGTTTTATTGAACGATATAACAACCAATACCGACACACTTTCGTTTTCATTTACCAATAGTTTTAAAACTGGTACACTTAAAGTAGTGGCATTAAACAATTGCGGAACAGGAAGTTCTAAAACATTTGTATTAAACGGAACTACT
>Ga0247839_1006875_pt1 | contig 12834 bp, 8 predicted proteins | sample LaCruzMarch2015__6_FD_192405 | JGI IMG/M metagenome (GOLD analysis project Ga0247839, IMG submission 192405) | Freshwater microbial communities from meromictic Lake La Cruz, Castile-La Mancha, Spain - LaCruzMarch2015_16m | ecosystem: Environmental > Aquatic > Freshwater > Lake | place: Spain...
ATACAAAAAAGACCAAGTTTTTCTTACAAAACTTTTGGTCTTTTTTATTGCTTGATTTTAGGCTTTAAATACAATAGAAACTGGTATTGAAAATCGTGTTTTTTTCACGTTGGAAAGAAAAGAGCCGCAATTTTTTGTGTTTTAGAAATATATATGTTAAACTATTTTTATTAATATTAACATCAAAAATTATGTGAAATGATTTTGTTACATCTATATTTGATTATGCAATAAATAATAATGCATCAGATATTCACATTTCTGATTGAGTAATGGTAACTTATAGGATTGATTGAGTTTTAAAAACAGTTGAGTCTTTTTGAGAAATTGATTTACCAAAAATTAGAGAAATCTTAGTTATTTTACTCAAATCTAATAAAGAAAATATAAATAAATTTCTTACTAATTATGATTTAGATTTTGCATATGTTCATGATGCTAAAAATTCATTTAGAGTAAATGCATTTTTAAGACTGTGAAAAATTTCTTTTGTTATGAGAAAAATATCAAATGAGGTAATGGATATGGATACTTTATTATTACCACCCGCTACCAAGCTTTTTACTGAATTAAAAAGTTGATTAGTTTTGATTACATGACCCACTTGAGCATGAAAATCAACATCAATGGTTTCTATATTGGATAAGATTAATAGTGAAAGATGAGATCATATTTTGACTATTGAAGATCCTGTAGAATTTATATTTAAAAATAAGAAATCAATTTTTTCACAAAGAGAAGTATGAATTGATACAAAAAGTTTTAAAGAGGCACTTAGGTCTTCACTTAGGGAAGATCCAGATATAATTATGATTTGAGAACTTAGAGATAGGGAAACAGTTGAATCTGCATTGGAATTAGCAGAAACATGACATTTAGTTATTTCTACCTTACATACATCAAGTTCTGTTCAAACTATTAATAGATTAATAAGTTTTTTCCCATTAGATACTCAGCCTTTGGTTAGAGAAAAATTATCAGAATCATTAAAATGAGTATTATCTCAAAGATTAATCCCAAAAATATGATGATGAAGAATTTGAATTTTTGAGTTAATGATAGTGAATACATGAATTAAAAATTTAATTAGAAATTGAAGTATTAATCAGATGTTTACATACATAGAAACAGGAACTAGTCAATGAATGATAACTATGCAAAAATATGCAAATATTATGAGAGATAAATGATTTGTAAAAGAAAAAGATTATATTAATTATTTTATAGAACAAGAATAGTGCTTTTTCATATAATTTAATTGACTAGATAAAAATAGTGTGTTATAGTATATTTATTATATTAATAAAAATAATTTTATGTGATGAGTTGCTAATGCTTCTACAATAAGTAGTGAAAATATTAATGCTTCTAAAAGAAGAAGTGAAAGTAGGGATTTTCCTCCAATAACTTCACCATTAGATACATCAGTACAAATAGTTACTGAAGTAAATAGTAATGTTGCAAATGTTTTGAATACTCAATCAATGATTGGTAATGTACTTTTTTCTTTGTCTGCTTGAAATAAAGAAATACTAGAATATTTACATTTTTATTATAATCAGTTAAATTCTAAATATAATAATAATGTTGTCTATATTAATGATGATTTAGAAAACACTGATTTATGTTCATCTTTGAATGAAGAATGAAATGAGTGAATATTAAAACTATTTGAAGAAAAATATATAAAAATAGAAGGAAATCAAATTATCCCTAATAAGACTTTATTAAAATTAAAACTTTCTTATGTTCGTGCGACACAAGAATTTCTTGCTATAAATGATATAAAAAAGGGTATAAGAAAATTATGAATAATAGATAAGGATGGTATTGATGATTTTATTAAGGATTATAGGTTTTATCTGTCATTACCTAATGATAGACGAGATAAGTATATTTTACTTAGTCCTGATAATAGTTATACAACAACAGAAAGTTTAGTCAATGATAAAGATTTGTCATTTAATAGTGAAGAAAAAAGAAAATCATTTATTCTTGCTTATGATGTATTTTTATGGGAACTAAAGAAAAAGGCACAAGGGAACCGTGAAAGAAAAAATATATTAGATAAAAATATCTCTAAAGATATTGAAAAACTATGAATTACAGGTCAAAAAAATATTGATAAACTATGAATTACAGGTCAAAAAAATATTGATAAATTTATTAGTGATTATGAAAAAGCTAAAACTTGAAACATTAGTATATATTTATTAGATGTTAATATTAGTGTGGCAAAAAGTGAAATGGCAAAATGTGGAATTTTAATTGAAGATGAAAAAGAAAGAAATGCCTTTGTCTTGGCATTTTGATTATACTTAAAAAGTACTTCTAAAGAAATATTAAATCATGGTAAACAGAGGAAACTTTTCCCTAAAAGAGAAATAAAAAGTGAAAATACAGAAAAAAAAGAAAGTGAAAAGAAAGAAAAGAAAGAAAAAAAATGATGAATAAAATCTAGGATTATAAATGGATTGGCAAAAATGGGTTGAATAATTAAAAATCTTAATCCATGGGGTAATAAGTAATAACAAAAAACTAGTTTATTATGGAGATCATAAATCAATTTTATAATAAAAATGAATCAATAGTTTATAAATCTATATTATTTAGTTTGAATTCATTGAAAATAGACAATCTAGAGTTAAGTGGAATTATAAATTCTTATTTGAATCATTTACAAAATACTGATTTTAAATCAGATGAAAATCTTATTGATGATTTTATAAGTTTTCTAGATATTTATGTTATAGATCAAATTGTTGATAAAATTGAATTCTCTAAATATAAAGAAAAAAGAAGACCTTTTTTATCGGAGTATTGAAGAGATACAAACGATGAAGTAATAGTTACTGACAATTGAGATAAAAATATATTACAACAATCTATAATTAAAAATAAATCAAATTTATTAGATCTTAGCAATATTAATTATTTAGACTATGATAATGTAGATGTTTATAAATTTGATAGTTTAAATCAATTTATTCATGCAAATTTATATTTATCATGAGAGAGAAAAGTAATTATAATAATTAACTGATTTGTTGATTTTTATGAATGTGTAGAATTTATAAATAGAAGTATTCATCTTGATTCTGCTATTCTTGCATTTAATGTTAAGATATGAGAAAACTTTTTTTTGCAGTATTCTTTATTTGATAGAAAGCTTAAAGATTATTTTATTAATAAATTCCCTTTTTTATTTTCAATAAATAAGGAAGATTGTCCAAAAGTTTCAAATGACATTCAATCTATTTTCAAAGGTCTTTTAAAAAAAGGATATTCTATATATTGAGAAGAAACATGAAAAGATTATGTATGAGATTCAATTGAAGAAACTACTCAAAAAGTAGATTGGTTAATAAAAAATCACAAAGTAAGTAAGAGAATGAAAAAAGTTTATAAACTAAGAATATGAGCAGATGAGAAAAAAGTAAAAGAGTTACATTCTCGACATAAAAGACATTATGAAAGATTTTTTCATGATGAGCTTCTTTGAAAACCAGATATTATTTTTACGAATTGATGAGCAACTTCAAATGATGCAGTATTAACTGTATTAAAATGACTTGTCCCAGATGAAGAAATGTGGACATCTTATGAATTTTATTACGAAAATAATTATTATTTTACTAATATTAATGTAAATCCTAAAAAAAGAGTACTTGGAATTTCTCCATCTTTACTTAACCCAATTAGATGACTTACAGAAGAAATATATTCAATGAAAGTGCAAAGTAGGGTTGATGAATTTTTATGTAATGTTGAAAGTAATCCAGATCAAATTTATTATATAGTTATTGATTCGACAACAAAACTTTGAGATCAATTATCTGATATTTTAAAATTAGAAAAAGTTTATGATAATCTAGTAATTATATGAACAAATAGTATTACTAAGTTTCAAAGAGGAGAAAGAAACTATTTTTTGTGAGAAATTTCCATTTATTGAAATAATGAACTTACAAGATTAATTGAAAATATGGTTAATGAAAAATGATATGATTTGACAAAAGATCAGGTTTTTGCTTTGCCTCGACTTAGAAAAGGTGAATTAAAGAAAAATGCAGAAAATAGAAATAAAAATAAAATATCATTTAAATCATGATTTATTAAATTTTTAGAAGAGAGTGATTTATTTGGTCTTCCTGCGTTTTTTCCAGAAATTGTTGATAGTGATTTTTTTTCTTTTATAATACCGCCAATACCCGAGGTTATATATTTAAATAATAATTGAGAAATACCAGATGAAATGATAATGGATAATGGTGGGTTATTAACTTTGATAAATTCACTTGATCTTGATGAAGATTCTATAGAGCAAATCATCAATCTTGGAAATTTCTTTTATATAGAATGACTTGAATTATTAAATCTAACACTTTGTGATACTTTTTGATTAGATGGAAATAATATTTATGCACCTGAGTTTCCTTATTCTTTTCTTTATTCAACTTATAAAGAAAAGAAAAGACATAATATTCCAGTTATTAGGATAGCTTATTGATATAAGTTAGATGAAAAATCAAGTTTTGATATATGATTTGAATTTTGAAAAATGTATGTTTTTCATTTGAATAAACTTTTTGGAATACTAAATTAATTGTATTACTCTTTGGTTGTTTGTTTTTTTTAATCAATCTATGCTTCTCAGGAAATAATTTCTATATTTATTTCTTTGTCTTTTCAATTCCTTATAATTGTTAGTGTTACCTTATCTCAAGGTATAATACTTTGTATAAATTGGTTTAAATCATTATTTTGATTAATTTCATTTCAATTAATTTTTGTTATTATATCTCAAGGCTTTATTCATGCATTATCTGCTGGGCTTCCAGAAATAACACTTCCTTCTTGGTTTATAATATATATTCAATTGTTTGTATTTAAATTATATTCATTTTTTACTGAATCATTAATTGCTATATAATTTATTCATATATATGGTTTTTTTATAACTCCATATTTTTCTATAGATTTTAATATAAAGTCTATTTTATTTTTTGTCAGACTTATAGAAAATCAAAGTCATTCACTTCATTGAACTATTGCCGTATTTATTCACATGACTTTTCAATCAAGGTTTATTAATGGTCATCAGCTATTACCAGGGTTTATAGCTGCATCTGTTTGTATTAATCATGATATTTTATTAACCCCATCATTAATATTTCTATTTTTTCAACTAATTACTCAAAGGGAAACTGAGTTTTGAAATTCTGCCAAGGCATTTCACATAGCTATAGCAAATTGTCAAACATTTATTTCGTCTACGGTGTTTACAAAATCTAAAGTAATAAATTGTTTACTATTATCAACTATTTTAAGAATTGCTAAATCATTGTTTGGATCACTTGCTATTACTTTTGCATCATACTCTTTATTGTCATAAGTTATAACTGAATATGTTGCTTCTGGATCACTTATTACATGCTTATTTGTAATGATTAATCAATCTTTTGTTATGAAAAATCATGTTCATCATCATACTTTTTGTTCGACACTTCAAATAGGTTCTCAAAAAAGTCAGAAACGAGAATTTCTATAAACAAGTAAATCTTTTTTTATAACTATACTTACTACTCATGGTGATAAACCCTTTACTATTTTTGTTATTTCATTTTGTAAATCAGTTATATTTGTAACTTTCTGTTCAGTAATTATATTTTTATTATTTGCTTGAAATGTTTCATTATTATTTATATTAATTCCACTAAATTTAAAGAACAATAAACTTCATATTATTCAGGAAAGAAGAGATAATAATATTAATAATGAGACAAAAATTAAAATCATTTTATTTTTCATATTATTCTAAGTTAATAATTATTTGTTCTTAATTCTAATATATATTTTTAAGAATTAATTAAGAAATATGTACAAATAATTACAATTTTATTGTTTTTTATTTGCAAAACAAATAAAAATATTAAAATGAAATAACTTTAAAACTAATAATACTAAATGACAGAAATAGAAAAAGAAATACATCAAGATGCTAGTTTATATATTCTAGCTGAACCAAATTACATTGAAGTAGTATCAAATGAATTGTGATTTAAAACTTTTCAAACTGAAGTGGTTATAGATCTTACGGTTGAGTGAGCTACAGTTCCTTTTATAGCTAGATATAGAAAAGAAAGAACTGGAAATTTAGATGAAGATCAAATTAGGGCTATTATTGAACTTAGAGAAAAAACAGAGAAAATTTATAAGGCTAAACAAACTGCCATAAATTGAATTTTGGATCTATGAAAAATGACTAAAGAACTTTTTGAAAATATAGTAAAGGCTAAAACCTTGAAAGAAGTAGAAGAAATTTATAAACCATATAAGAGTAAAAAGAAAACAAAAGCTATGATTGCTATTGAAAAATGATTCCAATTCGTCGCTGATATTATTAAGAAAAATATCAATGTAGTTTCTTCTCTCCCTTTGGGAGAGATTGAGTGAGGGCTTGATTTATTAAAAGAATATCCTTTAGAAGAAATACTTGAATGATGTGTACATATTATTTCTGCAGAAGTATCTGCTAATTCTGATTTAAGAGCTGATTTAATGGAAACATTGCAAAAATATTGAACAATAGTATCAAAAGTAAAAACAGAAAAAGCACTAGAAAAATTAAATGAAAAAGACAAATGACAAATCTCAAAATTTGATATATATGCTGATTTTAGTTTGAAAATTTCTTGGTTAAAACCTTACCAGATTTTAGCTTTAAATAGAGGAGAAAATCTTTGAATATTGTGAATAAAAATTGAAAAAACAGATATGACATATGAAGGAATTTTAAAACATTATTCTAGAATATTATCTTCTCTACCTACACCGAAAGGTTTAGATGAAAATAGAATATATAAAACAAATTTACCATTTATAGAATTATTGGAACAAGCTTTCAAAGATGGTTATGAAGCATTGTTTACATCAGTAGAAAATGAACTTAGATGAATTTTATCAGAGCTTTGAGAAGATGATGCAATAGATACATTCAAATTAAACTTAGCTAATTTACTTATGACTAAGCCAGAATATGGTAAAAAAATATTAGCCATAGATCCTTGATTTAGAGCTGGTTGTAAAATAGTTATATTAGATGAGTTATGAAGCCCTATATTGTTTGATAAGATATTTCTTCATAATTCTTCTGATGCAAAAGCTAAATTGAAATTGATGATAGAAAAAGATGTTCCTTGAGTAATAGTAGTTTGAAATGGTACATGAGTAAATGAAACCATTGAATTATTGCAATGAATTACAAATATAGATATATTTATTGTTAATGAATCTTGAGCTTCTGTATATTCTGCTAGTAGTACTGCACAAGAAGAATTCCCAGATTTAGATAGTTTGGATAGATGAACGGTTTCTATAGGTAGAAGATATATTGACCCTTTATCAGAATTAGTTAAAATCCCTGTTTGAAGTATAGGTGTTTGAATGTATCAGCATGATGTACCAGAAAAAAAACTAGAAGAAAAATTATGAAATGTTGTAGAAGATGTGGTGAATGAAATAGGTATAAATGTAAATTCAGCATCAAGTTATGTACTTAGTTACATTTCAGGTATTGATAAAAGATCAGCTAAAAAAATATATAATAATAGACCATATAAATCAAGGGAACACTTAAAAAAACAACTTTCAGATAAGATATATGAACAAGCTGTATGATTTTTGAGAGTTCCAGAAAGTAAAGAAAAACTAGATAATACAGATATACATCCAGAACAATATTCTGTAGTAAAATTTTTAGAAAAACCTCTTTCTTCAATTCAATTTCCTTATACAGAGAAAGAGGCAACAAATTTATTTTCTAAATTTGAAGTTGAATTAAAACAAATTTATCCAGATATCACTGTTTGAACATTAGTATTTATCTTGAATTCGCTAAATAGTGCTTGAATGGATAAAAGAATAAATTCTACACATAAAAAGGTTACGAAAATATGAGATAAAAAGGAAATAAAAGTTTGAGATATTTTGCAGTGAGTAATTAGAAATGTAGTAGCATTTTGAGCTTTTGTAGATATTGGTTTGAAAAATGATTGATTGGTTCATGTATCTCAACTATCAGATACTTTTGTAAAAGATCCAAAAGAAGTTGTAGAAGTATGACAAACTGTTAAAGTAAGATTAACTTCTATAGACGAAAAAACTGGAAAAATACAATTAAGTATGAAATGAGTTTAATAATAAAGAGCTAACTAAATTAGCTCTTTATTATCTAGTTTCTTTACAAAAATTTAGATTATGTAGTTTATTTATGTTAAATACTTGACTAAAAAAAAATAATAGAATAAAATTATTATGATTACTATATTGTACATTATATTTAATATATATAGATTCAATTTTATTTATTATTTTATTTAATTTTATGGGAAAAATAAAAAATTTTATGGTACAACATAAAAATGTAATAATAATTGCTTCACTAGCATTATTTTGAGTATTTTGAGCCTGAGCAATATTATTTTCTTCAGATGATATGTCTAGACAAACTGATTCTTCATTTGTAAAGGGATCATTAATTAGTTCATGTAAAGGTATACTTCCTGCACAAGGTGTGATGTGGGATACAGAAGAAAGTATCAGATTAACATCAAATACAGCAAGAACTTATAGCCGTACTGATACCGCAATAAAGTGTCAATACAAGTGTAATACAGGATTCACAGGGGCACAATGTATTTCAATTCATCCTAAAGCAGAAGAAGTAGTAACTTGTATTTTTACTGGAAGTTTAGACAAACAAGAATGTAAAGCATCCTATGGGGATAGATCTTATTCATGTAGTTGAGTATGAATTTGTAAAGTAAATGTATCATGAATAAAGTGAACGAAACTTAACTGGGAAAGTACTTGTTGAGAAAAAACTATTTCAACTACAACAACCACTACTATAGACAATAAAAAAGAGACTGTTTCATTTTTATGTCAAGATTTATGATTATATGAAGCATTTTTAGATGGTAATAGTGTTAATAGAATAGAGTCAATTACTAAAGCAAATGCAGTAAAAGATTGTAAATCTATAACCAATAATAATCCATTATCGAAGCTTGTATGTTCTTGGAGGGGACAAGAATTTTTTAGACAAGAATCAACTCTTCCACTAAAAGTAGAAGAAGAGGTAACTTGTATTTTTACAGGAAGTACTGATATGCAAGAGTGTAAAGCACTTAACAAGAATGTATCTTATAAATGTAGTTGAATATGAAGTTGTAAAGTAAGTGTATGGTGAGAAAAATGAACAAAACTTAGTTGGGAAAGCACTTGTTGAGAAAAAATGATTTCAAGTACAAAAATTACTACTATAGATAGTCAAGATGAAACAGTTTCATTTTTATGCCAAGATTTATGACTATATGAAATATTTATAGATGGGAATAGTGTTAATAAAATAGAGTCTATTACTAAAGCAACAGCATTAGAAAATTGTAAATCTTATACATATAATTATCCATTATCAAATATTATTTGTAATTGGAAAGGACAAGAAATATTTAGGCAAGAATCAAAGCTTCCTATAAGTGCAAAAGAAGTAGTAACTTGTATTTTTACTTGAAGTTTGTACAGCCAAGAATGTAAATCTATTTATGGTAATGCTGAACTAATGTCAATTTACTCATGTAGTTGAGTATGAAGTTGTAAAGTAAGTGTATCATGAACAAAATGAACAAAACTTAACTGGGAAAGTACTTGTTGAGAAAAAATGATTTCAAATACAAAAACTACTACTATAGATAATCAAGATGAAACAGTTTCATTTTTATGCCAAGATTTATGACTATATGAAATATTTATAGATGGAAATAGTGTTAATAAAATAGAGTCTATTACTAAAGCAACAGCATTAGAAAATTGTAAATCTTATACATATAATTATCCATTATCAACTATTATTTGTAATTGGAAAGATCAAGTAATATTTAGACAAGAAGCTAAACAGGTAGATTATTGTTCTACTACATTGAATGGGATTACCTATAAACTAGACCCATGTAACATTGATTCTATTATTAATGTTTTATTAAATGACTAAGAAACTGTTATCTATAAACTAGACCCATGTAATATGACGCATTCATAGAATCAGGAAAATGAAATGTAGGTTTTAGTTATAGTATTCTTCCTTCTTATAAAAAGAATTTTATCAATTTGGTACTTATTGTTACAACAAATGATTTTCAGTTTATTTAATAATTTTAATAAAGTATAAAAAGAGAGAAAAACTTTAGTTAAGCTCTCTTTTTTTGTAAAAAAATTCTTTTTTTTGTAAAAATATGGTATAATTATAAAAATTATACATAATCTAATAAACATGTTAATCTTTCCAATTTTTATTTTAATTATTGTTAATTTAATAATTATTATCATATTTAAAAAATTAGTAAATATGAAGTATAAAAGTATTTTTATATTATTTTTATATTGAGGACTTTTATTATTTATTTTAAACTTTTTTCTTTATTCAATATGAAGAGAGTTGAGTATTAATATGTATTTTTTTGAAATAAAGATAATAGGGAAAGATGCCTTTTCAAATTTTGAAGCAACTTATAAAAGCTTAATAAATCAAGACGGTAATTCTAATTCATTTCTTCACATATTTGGATTTATTATTTTGCCAGCAATATTGGAAGAAACATGAAAATTATATATGCTTATTCGATATAACAAAAATGTGGAACAACTTATTTCTGTAAGAATGTACATATATTCCATAAGTATTATTGCTTTATGATTTAGTTTTTTTGAGAATATTTCATATATTTTTTTATTTATTCAAAAATCTTTTACTTCATTTGAGATTGTACAAACCTTACTACTAAGAATAATAATGAGCACGAGCTCTCATTTATTTTTTTCTTGAGTTGTTTGATATTATTTTGCTAGGTATATGTTTGCTTGACTTGATATAATTGATGAGGGGGGGATTAGTAAATATAATAAACAAATAAAAATTCTAAAAAAAATTCCATTTATTAATATTCATAATATATCTAAACTTTACTGATATAAATTACTTTTTACATGAATATTTTACTGAATCATTATTCATATAATCTATAATTTTTTTATTAATTTATGATTTCCTATAATTTCATTTTTAATTATTGTCATAGCCTGAGGATTTTTTTATTCACTTGTATTAAGCAAAGAAAAATTAGATTATAATTTGAAAAATATAGATGATAAGATGCAAATTCTGAAAAAAATAAAGTATTTCAAAGATAAGAAAAAAGAATTAATTTTTCACTCAGGTGAAAGCAATGAAAAACTATAACAAATTAAAATCAATTCTTATTAGTATATATTTTCTAAAAAAAATTTATTAAAGTTTTTATAAATAAATTATTTTAGTATAATTATTAAAATATTAATTTATTTATTCTATTATTAAGAAATTATGAATGATACTTATAATCCTTTAAATCCATTTTTAAATGCACAGAGACAAATAAAACAGGCATGTGATTTGTTTTCAGAATGTACTCTTGATTCCAATAATTATGAAATTATTTCTCATCCTAAAAGAGTGATTGAAATAAATATACCCGTAAGAATGGATAATTGATATATAAAAACTTTTGTATGATATAGGTCTCAACATAATAATTCTAGATGACCATATAAATGATGAATTAGATTCCATCCCAATGTTGATAAAGAAGAAGTTAAGGCTCTTTCTATGTGGATGACTTTTAAGTGTGCGGTTGTTGATATTCCTCTTGGATGATGAAAATGATGAGTTATTGTTAATCCTAAAGAATTATCATTGGGTGAACTTGAAAGATTATCTAGATGATATGTAAGAGAATTATATAAATATTTATGACCAGAACAAGATATCCCTGCACCAGATGTAAATACAAATCCACAGATAATGGCATGGATGATGGACGAATATTCTAAATTGGTATGAAAATACTCTCCATGAAGTTTTACAGGAAAGCCATTAAGTGTATGATGATCAAAATGAAGATGAACAGCAACTGCGCAATGATGAGTTTATGTTTTAGAAAAAATATTAGAAATAAAAAAAGATAATATTTTGTGAAAAAGAATAATTATTCAGTGAGCATGAAATGCATGATTAACAATGGCTAAACTACTTTCAGATTTAGGTTCGATTATCGTTTGAATTTCTGATTCTAAATGATGAATATATAATGAAAAATGATTAAATGTTGATGAAATAGTAATAATGAAAAATAGTTGAAAATCTGTTAATGAATATAAAGATTCTACGAAATTAACAAATGAAGAATTATTAGAAATGAATTGTGATATACTAATACCAGCGGCACTAGAGAATCAAATAACAAGTTTGAATGCATGAAATATAAAATCTAAAATAATATTAGAATTAGCAAATGGACCAATTACTCCAGAAGCAGATGATATATTATTTTCAAAATGAATTGTTGTTATTCCTGATATTCTTGCAAATTCATGAGGAGTAATGGTTTCTTACTTTGAACAAGTTCAAAATAATACTAATTTTTACTGGTCTTTGGCAGAAATTGATGAAAAATTAAAATCAAAGATCACTTATGCCGCACAAGAGGTATATAATAAATCATTAGAGTTAAATTCTAGCATTAGAAATTGAGCCTATGTAATAGCTTTAAAAAGAGTTTTAGATGCTATGAAATCTAGAGGAGAAGTTTAATACAATAAAAAGAATACATTTTGGCTCTTTTCTTTCCAACGTGAAAAAAACACGATTTTCAATACCAGTTTCTATTGTATTTAAAGCCTAAAATCAAGCAATAAAAAAGACCAAAAGTTTTGTAAGAAAAACTTGGTCTTTTTTGT
>Ga0247839_1006877_pt1 | contig 12832 bp, 11 predicted proteins | sample LaCruzMarch2015__6_FD_192405 | JGI IMG/M metagenome (GOLD analysis project Ga0247839, IMG submission 192405) | Freshwater microbial communities from meromictic Lake La Cruz, Castile-La Mancha, Spain - LaCruzMarch2015_16m | ecosystem: Environmental > Aquatic > Freshwater > Lake | place: Spain...
CACCGGATTGCTCGGGGACCTGTCGTTCCTGCACGATCTCTCCGGCCTGCTGCTCGCGACACGGCTCGACCGGCCCTGCATCGTCCTGAATAATGGGGGCGGCCGCATCTTCGATTATCTGCCGCAGCACGGCCTGCCGGACTTCGAACGACTGTGGCGCACGCCGCGCCCGGTTGATCTCGGCGCCCTGGCACGCACTTTCGGGCTACACCACCAGCGGGTCAGTGACGCCGCCGGCTGGCAGGCAGCACTGGCCGAGGGGCTGTCGGGGCGCGGCGGCCAACTCATCGAGGTCATGATCGACGCCGACCGCAGCCGGGAGACCCATCTGGCGTTCCGCCGGCGGATTGCGGAGGCGGATCTGCTGGGTTAGGAACAGCAGTCGTCGCTTGGGGCCACCGGCCGCTGGAGCGGCCGGACGGCATTCCCACGCTGGAGCGTGGGAACGAGAAAATACGTTGATCTGGCTCCCACGCTCCAGCGTGGGAGCAAGTCCCGACGCTCCGGCGTCGCGTGGCGCCACCGGCCGCTGGAGCGGCCGGACGGCATTCCCACGCTGGAGCGTGGGAACGAGAAATGTTTTCAAATATTTTCGTCTCTGAAATTCTCTCTCCGGAGTCATCTGTCATGCAGCAGCAAGGCGACCAGCCGGCCGTCCACTGGGAAACACCGCCGGGACCGGTCTATGGTGATATTCTCTATCAGCACTGGACCGGCGTGGCCAAGATCACCATCAACCGGCCGGAGGTCCGCAATGCCTTCCGCCCCGAGACCGTGCGGGAGCTGATCGACGCCTTCCACCGTGCCCATCTGGACCCCTCGATCGGGGTCATCGTACTCACCGGCGCCGGCGACCTGGCCTTCTGCTCCGGAGGGGATCAGCGGGTTCGCGGCGACGAGGGCTATCGCGACGGCGCGGGGGTCGAGCAGCTCAACGTCCTGGATCTGCAACGCCAGATTCGCACCCTGCCCAAGCCGGTGGTGGCGATGGTGGCGGGTTACGCCATCGGCGGCGGCCATGTGCTGCATCTGATCTGCGATCTCAGCATCGCGGCGGACAATGCCCGCTTCGGTCAGACCGGCCCCCGGGTCGGGAGCTTCGACGGGGGCCTCGGCGCCGGACTCATGGCCCGCACGGTCGGCCTCAAGCGGGCCAAGGAGATTTGGTTTCTGTGTCGACAATACGACGCGCAGGAAGCCCTGCAGATGGGGCTGGTCAACACCGTGGTGCCGCTGGCCGACCTGGAGACCGTCACCCTGGACTGGTGCCGGACCATGCTCGCGTTATCGCCCACGGCCCTGCGGATGCTGAAAGCGGCCTTCAATGCCGACACCGATGGACTGTCCGGGATTCAGGAACTGGCAGGCAACGCCACCGCACTCTTCTACACTACAGAGGAGGCCCAGGAGGGGCGCGACGCCTACCTGGAGCGCCGTCCGCCCGACTTCGGCAAGTTTCCGCGGCGGCCCTGATCAGCGATGGTCCGCCAGGCAACGCACGTGAACGCGACTGTAACAACACGATGCAACAAGATACCGACACCTTGACCGTGCCGCTCGACCTGGAGCCGACCAACCGGGCCGATGCCGGGGCCTCGGCCATCGGCCGCTGGGTCGCCGCCGCGCGCCCCAAGACCCTGCTGCTGGCGGCAACGCCGGTGCTGGCCGGCATCGCCCTGGCGACCATCACGACCGGGACCCTGGCGCCGCTGGTCGCCGCCGCGACCCTGCTCGCCGCGCTCGCCATCCAGGTCGGCACCAACCTGCACAATGACGCGGCCGACTTCGAGCGCGGCACCGACACACCGGATCGGGTCGGCCCGCCGCGCGCCACGGCCCAGGGCTGGTTCACCGCCCGCCAGGTGCGCACCGCCGCCCATCTGACCTTCGGGCTTGCTTTCACGCTCGGGCTGCTGTTGGTGGCGCGCGGCGGTTGGCCCATCTTCCTGGTCGGTGTCGCCGCGCTGGCCAGCGGCTATGCCTATACCAGCGGCCCCAGACCCATCGCCTACGGCCCGTTCGGTGAACTCTATGTGCTGGCCTTCTTCGGGGTCACCGCGGTCGCCGGCAGCTATTACCTGCAAACCCTGACGCTGGACCGACCGGCAGTGACGCTCGGCCTGGCCCTGGGTCTGCCGGCGGCGGCCGTGCTGCTGCTCAACAACTATCGCGATCTGGAGACCGACGTTGCCGCGGGTCGCCGCACCCTCTGTTACGTGCTGGGACGACCGCGGGCACGGGTCCTGTACGCACTCCTGATGCTCCTGCCTCTGCCGCTGCTGCTCGGTGCCGGACTCCCTGGGGCCACCTGGCTGACCCTGGGTGCCCTGCCCCTGGGACTGCTGCTGATCGTCCGTCTCTACCACGGCGCCCAGGGCGCCCAAATCAACCCGATGCTCGGCCGGACCGGGCTTTACCAGGGCCTGCTGACCCTGCTGATGATCGTCGGGTTCGCCTTCGGAGGCAGCGCATGAGCAGTCCCCGCGTCCCGTGGCCCGAACCATGACCGCGCCCCTGATCGAGCGCGTGGATCTGGTGCCCTACCGACTGCCGCTGTCCCGGGTCTGGGCCAGCGCGCGCGGCAACTTCCGGGAGCGGCGCGGCTGGCTGGTCAGCGTAGGATGCGGAGATCTGCGCGGCTATGGGGATTGCGCCCCCCTGCCCGAGGCGGGGACCGAAACCGCCGAGGCGGCGGCGCAACGCCTGCCGGAGCAACGCGCCAGGCTCACCGGCATGGCACTCGATCAGGCGTTGGACACCCTGCTGACCCACACCGATCACCGCACCCCCGCCGCCGATTTCGCCCTGGACTGCGCCCTCTCGGACTTGCGCAGCCGACTCGCCGGGACCAGCCTGCGCTGCTGGCTGGCGGCCGACGCGCCCGCCCAGGTACCGGTCAACGGCGTCCTGGGGCCGCTGGTGGAGACGACCCGCGCCGATCTGGAGCGCGCCGCCCGCGCCGGCTTCCGGGTGGTCAAACTCAAGGTCGGGATCGCTGCGCCGGAACGCGAACTGGAACGACTGGACACACTCGCCGCCACCCTGCCCAAAGGGCTTGGTCTGCGTCTGGATGCCAACGGCGCCTGGGAGCCGGGGACCGCCACCCGTGTCCTCAGTGCCTTGCGCGGGCTGCCCGGACAGCCCGTAGAATCGCTCGAAGAGCCTTTGCGGGAACCCGACTGGGCGACGCTGGCGCGGCTCCAGTCGATCGCCGGGTTCCCCCTGGCCTTGGACGAATCCATCCCGCCATTGGGCATCGACTTCGATCCCGCCGGCTTTCCGGTCCGGCGCGCTGTGCTCAAGCCCGCCGCCATCGGCGGCCTGCGGCGCACCCTGGCCTTGGCCCGGCGCCTGTCCGCGGCGGGGATCGAGGTAGTGGTCACCAGCCTGATCGAATCCGCGGCCGGTCACTGGCCGACCGCGCAACTCGCCGCCGCCATCGGCAGCCAGATTCCCCAAGGACTGGCCACCGCCGACTGGCTGGCCGAGAACCTGGGTCCGCCGCCCCGCCCGGTGGCCGGATACCTGCGGCTGCCCGAGACGGTTGGCTCCGGATTTGCGCCTTACACAACCTGAAGACTTCTGAAGATGAGCGCGACGATGATTGAAGGATCTGCCGCGGATCTCTATGAGCGCGATTTTCACGCTTGGGCAAACACGCAGGCGGAACTGTTGCGCGCGGGGAATCTCGCCGCGATCGATCTCGCCCACATTGCCGAGGAGATCGAGAGTATGGGCCGCAGTGAACGACGCGAACTCGTCAACCGCCTGGTCGTGTTACTTCTGCATCTGCTCAAATGGCGCTTTCAGGCAGACCGGCGGGGGAACTCCTGGCGGCTGTCGATCAAAGAGCAGCGAATCCGTTTGAAATCGCATCTTGAAGATAACCCAAGCCTGAAAGCGCAGATTGATTGGGCCATCGCTCAGGCCTATGCGTTGGCGTTGATCGAGGCCGAGCGCGAGACCGGCCTGCCCGAGTCGACGTTCCCTGTCATCTGCCCGTTCAACTTTGACCAACTGCTGGACGATGCCTTTTGGCCTGACGCAACCAGTCAGTGATGCAACCACCCACTTTCGAATCCCCGGCGTTCTTTTCCCATGACCTGCGCATTCGCCTGCACGACACGGACGCGGCCGGGGTGCTGTTCTACGGTCATCTGTTCCGGCATGCCCACGATGCCTACGAGTCCTTTATGGAGCACATCGGGTTTGCGCTGCCCACGTTGATCGGGACCGGACCGACGCCGCTCCTCCCGCTGCCGATCATCCAGGCGCAGGCCCGCTACCAGCGCCCGCTGCGCCACGGCGAGGCAGTACGGATCGAACTGCGGGTGGCCGAGGTCCGCGACCGCTCCTTCGCCCTGGATTACCGCTTTTGCGACACTCAGGGACGCGCGTGCGCCACGGCAAGCACCGTGCATTGCTTGGCCGATACGCAGAGGGTCCTGCCCGAGGCATTGCGCCGTGCGTTGACCGCCCGGATCGCGGACCTTGATTATCATTCCAGCCGGGTGGACAAGCGCTAGCCCAATCCACCGAATCCCGCGCCGCAACAGGTTGTCGTTGTCGTCATCGGAGAAACGATTCAATTCGAGCCTGAGCCGCCCGTGAAAACCGCGTAGCGAGCCCGTGGGAGCGGCGTCCCGCCGCGATTGGGCCGGGCACGTAACCGCAACGTTACGCGTGACCACGACACCGCATCGCGGCGGGACGCCGCTCTCACCGGGAACCCTCATCTGTCCAACCCGGTGCGCGGCGCACCTCCCCCCCCCACAATACGCCCTCGCTTGGTGCGTCGGTTTTCGGATGACTGCCAGCCGCCGCGGCATGTCACGCCGGCTCGGCCCGAACGCAAACCGTCGTCTCACCTCCGTAAATCAGCCTCTGCGCAGCCAACCGCCCCGCCAAACAACAGAACCCCGATACCCACCCGCGGAACCGCATTTATCCGGCATAGTTCGTGCTTAGCCTTGCACCAATTTCGTACAAGACAACCCAATGACACGAGGTGATTTTCGATGGAAACACTGCGGGACGGTACTGACGTCCTCTTCATATTGATCGGCGCCGTGATGGTACTCGCCATGCACGCCGGCTTCGCTTTCCTGGAGCTGGGCACGGTCCGCGCCAAGAATCAGGTCAACGCCCTGGCCAAGATCATGAGCGACTTCGCCGTCTCCACCCTCGCCTACTTTTTTGTCGGTTACTGGATCGCTTACGGTGTCAACTTTTTCTCGAATGCCGAATCGCTGCAGGTCGAACATGGCTTTGCCCTGGTCAAATTTTTCTTTCTCCTGACCTTTGCCGCGGCCATTCCGGCCATCGTCTCCGGCGGCATCGCCGAGCGCGCGCGTTTCTACCCCCAACTGCTCGCCTCCCTGCTGATCGTCAGTCTGCTCTACCCGTTCTTCGAGGGCATGGCCTGGAACGGGAATTTCGGCATGCAAGCCCTCATCGAAAGCACCTTCGGCAAACCCTTCCACGACTTCGCCGGTTCGGTCGTGGTCCATGCCGTTGGCGGCTGGATCGCCCTGGCTGCCGTGCTCCTGCTCGGGCCGCGCCAGGGACGCTACCGGGCCGACGGCGGCATGACCGCTCACCCGCCGTCCTCGATCCCCTTCCTCTCCCTGGGCGCCTGGACCCTGACCGTCGGCTGGTTCGGCTTCAATGTCATGTCGGCCCAGACCGTCGAGGCGGTCAGCGGGCTGGTCGCGGTCAACTCGCTGATGGCGATGGTCGGCGGCATCCTGGCGGCCTTGGTCATCGGCAAGAACGACCCCGGCTTCCTGCACAACGGACCGCTGGCCGGCTTGGTCGCGGTGTGTGCAGGTTCCGACCTGATGCACCCGATCGGTGCCTTGGTGACCGGCGCCGTGGCCGGCGGCCTGTTCGTCTACGCCTTCACCCTGACCCAGAACAAGTGGCGCATCGACGACGTGCTGGGTGTCTGGCCGCTGCACGGACTCTGCGGGCTCTGGGGCGGCATCGCGGCGGGAATCTTCGGACTCACAGCGCTGGGCGGCGTCGGCGGTGTGACCTTCGGCGGCCAGGTGGCAGGGACCCTGATCGGGGTCGCCATCGCCTTCGGCGGCGGCTTCCTGATCTATGGCGGGATCAAGCTGATCATGGGGCTGCGGCTCAGTCAGGAAGACGAATACATCGGCGCGGACCTGAGTATCCATAAGATCACGGCCCAACCCGACTACAATCGCGGCGAAGTCTGACCGCGTCTGCCCGCGGGGCGCCCCTGGCCGCGCCCCGCACCCTGCCCACCATTGCTCCGGAACGCGCCGCGCGATCCGGCGGGGCCTTGATCGTCGTTACGGCCGCCAAAAGACCGGAGGTCGAGGCTTTACCGTGAAAGTGCGTCGTCAGGCCATCCTGGCCTGACGGCGCCGGGACTGGAACGGTCAGGGCTGGAAGCCCTGACAACGCAGCGGTCGAGCGAACTTTCATGTTCCGGGGTGGCGCGGGCGCCATGGTCGTTGGCCGGTCGACCTCGCGTCTGGGCGGCCCTCGTCCGGCTAAGACCTCGACCTCTCGAGAGTGCCGTACCTTGCGTCCGACCGGATATGCGCGTAAAAAATGCGGTCCCTTTGTCCCCGCAACCGCTGACCCTGAAGGGCCAACGCACCCAGGTCGGCGCCACCTCGACGGTCCAGCGAGGGCTCTCCGATCATGCGCGGCCTTTATCCACTGCCCCCGACCGCCGAGTTCCTCGACCCGGTCACACTGCTATATCGCGCCGCGACAGCGGTCTATCAGGCTTTCCGCTGCTTTCGTGCACTGGTTGGCGGGGACAAAGCGATCGTCTTCCGGGAGTGCCACCTCCTGGCGCTCGCGCTGGTACTTGTCGGCGCCGTCCTTCTCGTCGCGGTGCTGACCGGTGCGCTGGATCCCGCGTAGAATGCGGGGAGTTACAAAGCGCTCCGATCGCAACTGACCCGCCGCCGTGCGCACGCATCGCGTTCCAGCCGGACAGGTTCCGAGGCAAGTGAGGGCAGCGGGATTTCCTCTCTTTTTTCCATCCGATCATGAGTTCACCAAAGCCACCCGGACGGAGGTCTCCATGTCGCAGTCGAATCGGAATTCCGATCGTTCCGTTGCCTCGCTACAACAGGAAATCATCCTCGCCTTGGCGGCCATTGCGACGGTGCTGCTTGGATTTGGCCTGATCACGGAGGCCCGCACCGAGGATGCCGGGCCCCCCCTGCTCTTCATCGGCTTCGCACTGAGCACCGTCGCGGGCGCAAGGGCCCTCCGCATCGCCCGCGAGCGTCCGGTAGGACGCAAACTCTGGGCGGGACTGCTGGGCGTGCTGATGCTGCTGTTCGGGCTCGGAGGGGCATTGTTGCTGCTGGTGCTTCTCTTCCTGGTCTTTAATGGGGGCTTCGGTGTCGGGGGGCGCCCGCTGCGGGTACAAGGTCGCCGCCTGCTACCGGAACTGCGCGTCGGCAGCGACTGGACCCTCGGCGAGCGTCCGGACACTTCCGGTTTGGACAGAGCGACCCGGTCCGCCCTGGAAACACTGTGGCTGCAGGACGCACAAGCGGAGCACGCGAGCATACCGGCGTTCGCGCATATCAGTTGGCTGCTGGCCGCGACCGGGGCTCCGCCGGACCTGATGGAGCGCGCCCATCAGGCCGGCCTGGAGGAGATCGATCATGCCCGGCGCTGCTTCGCCCTGGCGGCCGGCTACGGCGAGCGCTCCCACAGCGTCCGACCGATGACGGATTTGCTGCGCGGTGCGCTGGATGTCGCCGGGGACCCGCGGGTGACCCTTGCGGTGGAGAGTCTGCGGGATGGCTGCCTGCTGGAGGGCTTCGGCGCCGATGTGGCCGCGGCCGCTACCGCCGAATGTCGGGACCCGGCGGTACGGGGCCTGTTGGAACAGATCGCCCGGGAGGAGCGCTCCCATGCCGCATTTTCCTGGGACCTGCTGGCCTGGGCACTGCAAGCCGGGGGTGAGCCGGTACGCGCGGCCGTCGCCGAGGCGGCCCAAGGGCTGATGCGGATACGACGGCCCATCGCCACCAGCGCGCAGACCACGATCCTGGTATCCGCGGCCGACCCTCGGCGGCTGCGCGAGCACGGACGACTGCCCGATACCGAGTGGGTGCCGTTGTGGGACAAGCGCCTGGCCGCGACCGCCGCCCGGGTGGCAGGGCTGCTGCACGCAGAAACTGGAGAGGAAAAGAGGGAAAAGAGGGGAGAAGCGGCCAGGCTCAACGAAACCGTTTGAGCGGACAACAACAAGGGCTCAATCCCACCACAGTGCGATACTGCGGGTGTCGCGCAGTGAGCGTTGTAGCAGGAGCAGGCCCGCATCGGGGTGTTGCGGATCCACCCCGTCTATCAGGCGCGCCAATTCAGGAGCGATTTCCCGCCGGCCTTGATCATCGTTCCGGCCGTAGGGTGGACAAGCGCTAGCGCAGTCCACCGAATCCCGCGCCACCGCTGGTGGACTGCGCTGCGCTTGTCCACCCTACGATGTCCCGTGGCCGGAACCGTGATCAAGGCCCAATTTCGATTGCCGGCAGCCAAGGGTTTTCGTCAGCCGCTGCGTCCAGTCGCAGACATGGATTGCCGGTGATGCCGTGCTGCCGAAACACGTCCATCGCGAAACCGCACGCGAAACCGGGGACCACGCGAAACCGGGGACCGCGAAACCGCGCGAAACCGGGGACAGACCACGGTTTTCTGCTACAGTACGGCCAGCGGTCCCCACTATGCAGCCAACAGCTATGCCACGACATGCGCGCATCGTCGCTGCCGGCTTTCCGATGCACGCGATCTTGCGCGGCATCGACCGAACGGCGATCTTCTTCGCCGAGCCCGACTACCGGGCGTTTCTCGACGCTCTGGCAGGACTTGCCGCAAGCGAGTCGGTGCACGTTCATGCCAACTCGACCTATCTCTGTAATCAGAAAACCGTGGTCTGTCCCCTATTGCCTTCAGTGGTCTGTCCCCTATTGCCTTCAACCCTTACCCGACGGGGACTTTCACCCCGCAAGAGACGCCGAGCTTTGCTCGGAGCGATAACGTGCAGACTAAAGCGGCGCGCCGCTGATGACGCTTACGAATTAGCACGCGGCCGGTGGCGCGCGCTCGCTTTTAAGGCAGATTGTTAGGCCATTGTTTTCTGTATTCGCGGTGTCTGCCGCTTTGTCCTCAGCACGAGGCGGAACCGCTATCGCGTTCCGCCCTACGGCCCTGACCCCTTTACCTTTGAAAGCAAAAGGAAAGACCTGACCCCGCTCATTTTTTGGCGCAATATCTTGTCACCTGCCGGAGAAACGAAATCTGTCCAGGTTCACCTATTGCCCGGTTCAATGCTCGTCTGGATTTGGATATCCGGTTTTAGTTTTCTTCTTTGCTTTTCCGCTTTTCGTCTTCAACTTCACCGGAAAGGCGTTCCGTAAATTTTCTCACAATCTCCGGAATCGTCCTTTCAGAGAAACCAGCAATAAATGACCAGACCAGCAGTTTTGCAAACTCTTTGTGAACGTATACTACGCCGAACCAAGAACCATATATTCCTTCCGGGAACAGACTTCCTTGTATAAATCCCCCAGCAAAAATCAACGCTAAGATCAGCGCGAATGTTGCGCCAACGAGTTGTAGGCCGACCAATTGCTGAGTGCGTATTGGCACGGTGCTCGTGCGCGTTAGCACGCTTAAGGTCGCACCCAGTGCGCCAAATAGAGCCGCTGCAGACAAAACCGCGCTTCGCGTTAACATCAAGAAAGGCCTCGATTCGGCATCTTTATACCAAGGCTTAAGATTTCGATGTTTTGCTACTCGAACTAACTGTGTTGATCGAGTTCGATCGTCTTCGGGTGCGGCTATCCCCTCGCCTTGCGGGGAAGCTGTTTCTTTCCCTTGCCTATCCAGTTGAATCGAAGCTGTGCCAGGGGCAGGCGCCTGTTCCTCGGCTTCAGAAAAAGACGGATTTGCCGGGGAGCTCGCATTGCCATCTTCGGCTCCTATCTCCCGCAGATCCACAGACTTCAGCGCGACAAATGTGAAGAACGGGCTTCCAATTATCCCTAGAGTAATGCACGTCGAGAGAAACATGCCGGCGACTGAAGTCGCCCTGACGTTGTACGCCATGGTGATCTCCGGTAGAAGCTTTGTGATACTGCCCAACGTGCAGCCTAAAGCGGCGCGCGCCCCTGATCAGTGAGGTTGGCTCGCGTTTACCCGATCCTGCATGTCCGGCGCGAGTTTCCTGTGTGGGCTGCGTACTTCCGTCGGGTCCTTCGCCCTGTGGCTGGCTTTCCCAACCTCCGACTACTATGCCCGATAAGACACCTCGAACGCATACGGCCGTCACCGGCCTACCTGGTTGTTCCTTGCGCTTTGACTCCACCCGAGCGCACGCCGTGTCAGGGTTCATCACCCGTTCGTGTCCCAGCCCAAACAGTTTCATCATCGTACTTCATCCAGGAGCCTTCGGGGCTTCCCGAGTTCTCCGACGTCTCTCTTTCTGCATACCATGGCCTGAGGACTCCGGCGGACCTCCACACCCCAGCCACCGCGGGCGCTTCGTATTGCCTTCCAGGACGTTAACACTGTCGGCATCCGCAACAAGCCTATTTCGAAGCTGTACCAGCACTTCAGGGAACGCGATTTCCCCTACGGTCTACAGAATGCTCTGTGTACGCTTGCCCTGCAATCTTGTTCGCGGCTTGCGCCACTCCGCAGCAGGACCAACACTCGATACGGGTGGGTGGCTGACCCTTACCCGACGGGGACTCTCACCCCGCAAGAGACGCCGAGCTTTGCTCGGCGCGATAACGACCGGGGTAAAGCGGGCGCGCCTACTCCGAACTTACCGACCGGAGAAAACGCGCGTGGCGCGCCTCGCTTTTTAGCCCGCTTGTTAGCCTTTACTTACAGCGAGCAATTGCTATAACTTAAATTCGGTAAGGTAGTTCATCAGATATAAATGGTCTTTCAATAAGATGATTGTTTGCTAGAAGAGAATTTATCGTTTGTTGACTAACATCGAAATACTCTGACGCTTCATCTATAGCCTCATCCGAAAAGTCATTATTCAGGTAGTCGGTCAATCCAGAAAATGGACAAAGAAACTCTGCTGCGAACGCTCGTTGATATTTCTGCCGATGCGTACTTAAATCAGTAGTCGTAAACCAGTTTCCCATATTGACGTAATTTATGTCCCCAATATAGCGCGACAACTCAAAGCGCTTACTAATTGGATGACTCTTGCGAGGAACAAATTTGATTTTATCCGAAGTCAGTAAAATTCCAACCGAAACACTTCGTCTCGCGCGAGGACTCCATTTATCGATATCATTGCTGGCTATTCCCAGTAAATCGTATAATCCGTGGGTATTTATCGGGCATCGTTCATTACCAAGTTGAGCTCTGATAGTACGCGCATCATTAACCGCGGACTGCCAAGCAGGTCTATGGCCCGTAGGTGAAAGGGGGTATTCCAATCTCGTAAAAGTTGGTTGTCCAATAACACCATCGTACGATGCAAATTGCTCAATTTCCCTTAAAGGCTCAGCAGTTGCTCTTTTTCCATAAAGAGGGGCTAATTCATCCAATGTTGATAGCCCGATTTTACACCCTAGTTCAGATGCGTATTTCATTGCATCAGGTGGGCATTCATCAGGATCGAAGCCCATGATCGCCTCAAGCCTACGGTATTTCGATTGATACTCGTCTCTTTGTTCTTCCTGAATAATCTTGACGAGCTCAGAGAGATCTGAGTTACTAATGCCGACCGCCCCCAACTTACCATCTACAACGGAGATAAAATCGAAGACAGAGTTCCTAAATTCAGAAATTGAAATTGACTCGCATCGCGGTAATCCATTAAGGTAGCGAACCGATCGCAATGGGCCTGGATCGAATTGACTAGCCCAGATTTGAATGCTTTGGCTATCGCTTGCAAATATGATTTTTGGCCATACAACCCCGTGATTGGCTGCACCAATTTCATGCGCCATTCTCCAGTCAATAGTCGGCAATCCTTTTGGTGGAAGGGGTTCGTATAAAAGGCGCCACCAAGAATTTAGTAACCAAAGGGCTAACGGATAAGTGGGTACAGTCACTCCGTCTTGAACAGACTGGGACCAAATATTTTCATTTCTTGTCAAGCACGTTCCGTTAACAATAAATTCAAGCAGGGCAGTGGTATGCCGAAACTCCAGCGCCCCCGAACTAGACGCGACCCATGCCTGACGCATTTCAAGCTTTGACATTGCGGGTTTTCCACGATGTCAAAACTTCCGCAGAAAAGGGATCTGATTCAGGCATAGGATACCAGTGGTATACACCGGTTTCAGAGTTCTCTAACTGTGCTTCAATGGGGGCGCCTGAATCAGTGAGAGACCATATATTTTGAGGCCATCCATTTACTACTTGCTCGGAAATTAGCCCGCACTTTAAACCTCGTTTTAGACACTTCAATGCTACTGATTTCTTAAATATTGCGACAGTATCACAAAGTGATTTTGCAGTTCTAGGCGCTGAGGAAGGAGTTAACCCGAAGTCTCCTGGATTTTTCTTGTGCTCAGGATTACCACCGTATCTAAGCTTCTTTGATAGGGTGACGCATTCTTGTAATAGCTCAGGCGTAAATGATTGAATTTTTCTCTTCAAGTTAAATCGGTTAGATCGTCTTTGCATTTCGTTGTTGTCAATAGCTGAGTACGAACTTTGGAGGCTAACGTTTAGCCTAAAGCGGCGCGCGCCCCTGATGAGGCTGAGAATTAGCACGACGCCCGTGGCGCGCGCTCGCTTTTAAGGCGAAAGTTAGGCTCTTTGGTTTGCGGGGAAAGAAATATAGCCTCAC